>Ga0164297_10002542_pt1 | contig 17863 bp, 16 predicted proteins | sample GEODES058metaG_FD_113539 | JGI IMG/M metagenome (GOLD analysis project Ga0164297, IMG submission 113539) | Dystrophic lake water microbial communities from Trout Bog Lake, Wisconsin, USA - GEODES058 metaG | ecosystem: Environmental > Aquatic > Freshwater > Lake | place: USA: Trout Bog Lake...
CAATAAAGCCAGGCCAAAACCTAACCATACCAATCACCCCAACCATCCAAACCCTCTCGAGCCCAGACCTAGGACGCCGCCAACGTATCCCTTCCAAATCCAGATATAATTGTCAAAGAACAAACCCGGCTCCGGCAGCACCCTTGAGAGGCGCTCCCGTCGTCGGGAGGCCGGTTTCTAGGCGCCGACCCCACCGGTGTCAACGCGTATTTTTGCGCCGCTCCAAATGATCGGATCCAGCTGAACATCAAGTTAAAATCTACGAAGTTTCCAATCACCCCACCGCCGAACCGCCCATCCAACCGCGCGTTGCAACAAACAGCGAAGCCATGCGTAAATTGCATGACAACACGATGACCATCCCGCCAAACCATGCGCCTCTTGCAGAAATCCGCCATTCCCAACAGTCTTTCCCGATGAAACCGATCATCCGCGACAGCACCGATGCCGACGTTCCCGCCATCGCCGCCATCTATCAGCACTCCGTGCGCACTGGCACCGCGAGCTTCGAGCTCGATCCCCCCAGCACCGAAGAGTTCGCCAGGCGCCGCCAGGCCGTCCTCGGTGGCGGATTCCCTTACCTCGTCGCCGAGCTCGACGGACAGCCGGTCGGCTACGCCTACGCCAGCACCTACCGCCCCCGACCCGGCTACCGCTTCACCGTCGAGAACTCGGTCTACGTCGCCCCCGGCCTCCAGGGACGCGGCATCGGCAAAGCCCTCCTCCCCGTCCTGATCGACCGCTGCGAGGACGCCGGCTTTCGCATCATGATCGCCGTCATCGGCGACACCCAGAACGCGCCCTCCATCGCCCTCCACGCCGCCTGCGGCTTCCACCACATCGGAACCCTCCCCGGCGTCGGCTGGAAACTCGGCCGCTGGCTCGATTCCGTGCTCATGGTCCGCCAGCTCGGCGCCGGCACCAGCGAGCCCCCGCCCCCCGGCCGATAGCCCACCACTGGCCTCAACCCGGGAGCTGTGATCTCCTCCCGCCATGTCCAAGCCCCCCGCCTTCCTCGCCAACTACCCCCGCGACGTCGTCGGCTACGGCCGCAACCCGCCCGACCCGCGCTGGCCCGGCGGCGCCCTCGTCGCGCTCAACATCGTCGTCAACTACGAGGAAGGCGGCGAAAGCACCGTCCTGCATGGCGACCCCGGCAGCGTCGCCTTCCTCACCGAGCACATCACCACGCCCCGCATCGGCGAGCGCAACCTCACCGCCGAAAGCCTGTGGGAATTCGGCAGCCGCGTCGGCTTCTGGCGCCTCTGGCGCCTCCTCGCCGGCCGCAACCTTCCCGTCACCTGCTTCGGCGTCACCATGGCCATGGCCCGCAACCCCGAGGCCGTCGCCGCCATGCGCGAAGCCAAATGGGAAATCGCCTCCCACGGCCTACGATGGAACATCGATCCGCCCGCCGACGAAGACGGCGAACGCCGCGAAATCGCCGAAACGCTCGCCCTCCACCAGGACATCTGCGGCGAACCCGCGGTCGGCTGGTACAACCGCTCCTCCGCCCGCACCTACCGCCTGCTGAGCGAACGCGGCGACATGCTCTATTTCGCCGACAACTATGCCGACGAGCTCCCCTTCTGGGCCGACGTCGCCGGCAAACCCGAACTTTTCGTCCCCTACACCCTCGAAGCCAACGATATGCGCTTCGCCGTCCCCAACGGCTTCGGCGAGGGCGAACAGTTCTTCACCTACCTGCGCGACACGTTCGACACCCTCTACCGCGACGGCCTCGAAGGCCGCCCACGCATGATGAGCCTCGGCCTCCACGGCCGCCTCGCCGGCCGCCCCGGCCGAACCCCCGGCCTCGAAAAATTCCTCGACCACGTCGCCCAACACGACCGCGTCTGGACCACCACCCGCTCCGACATCGCCCGCCACTGGCGCGCCAACTTCCCGCCCGGCGAACTGCGGACGCGCTGGTAAGAAAGGCCAGGGCTCTGCCCTGGACCCGGCAGGGGGCATCTCGCGGCTTACGCGGCCTTCGGCCACGGTCCGCTCGATCCCCTGCACCCGGCGACCGTTTAAGGAATAGCCTGATGTGAAGAGGGGGGCGTACCGTGCGGCTGCAACCGCTCAGTAAGCCCCCCTCTTCACATCAGGCTCTCTTCAATGATGGCAGGTCCAGGAGGCCCCGCCTCCTGGTGGGGTCCAGGGGCAAAGCCCCTGGCCTTCCCTCCTGCTCACCCGCTGCTCGCCGGCCGGAGTTAGCCCAGGTGCTTGCCGAAGAACGCCAGCGTCCGAGCCTGCGCCAGGCGATCGTCGATCGCGCTGTAGCTCGCCCGTTCGTCGCAGCCGAAACCGTGCTGCGCGCCGTCGTAGACATATATAGTTACATTCGGTTGCGCCGCCCGGATCGCCTCGACGTCGCTCATCGGGATCCCCGTGTCTTTCTCGCCGAAATGCAGTTGCACCGGGCAGTTCGGCACTTCCGACTTGGTGCCCGCGATGCCGCCGCCGTACCAACCCGACGCCGCGGCGAATTTCTTCGAACGGGTGGCGCCCCACCAGGCCACCGTGCCGCCGAAGCAGTAGCCGACGATGCCGATCTTCCGGTTCCCCAGTGCCGCCGCCGCCGCCTCGATATCCGCCGTCACGCCGGCATCCGACAGCTTGCCGCGCAGGTCGCGCCCGCGTGCGATGTCATCCGGCGTATAGCCAAGCTCGACGCGCCGCTCGGCGCGATCGAACAGCGCCGGCGAGACCACCGCATATCCCGCCGCCGCGAAGGCCGCGCACAGGTTCCGCATGTGATTGTTAACGCCGAAGATTTCCTGCACGACCACCAGCCCCGCCTTCGCGTCGGCCGGCCCGTCCTGCCAGGCGCCCAGCGTATGTCCGTCGGCGGCGGTCAGTGTGATGGCTTTGCCCATGATGGTATCCCCCGGTTGTGTTGCTGCAACGTCCGCGCGAGGATGGCGATATGGCTGAAATCGTCAACCTCCGCCGCGTGAAGAAGCGCCTCGCGCGTGCCGCCGACGCCGCGCAGGCGGCCGAAAACCGGGTTCGTCATGGCCTCACCGGTCCCCAGAAGGCCGCCGACCAGCGCGCCGCCGCCCGCCGCGACGCCCAGGCCGAAGGCCATCGCCTGGATCCGTCCGACGGCCGCCAGCCCGATCCCCCGACCCGCGGCACCTGACCGCCGGCCGCCGCCCACACCGACGAATTGTCCGATTTCTTTACACTCCCACGGCCATCCGCCGCCCCCCGCCGCCCTGCCCAGCATCCCCCGGCCGCCCAAAACCGGCCTGCCGCGGCCAATCCCCGCCCTACCCGGGGCCGCCCGCCGACCGCCTTCGATTTCCCCGGAGTCCCCTCCCTCGCCGCCCGAACCTGAGTCAAGAAACTTTACACTGCCGCTGATTCAACCCGTCGGATAGCGTTCAACTCATTGAAATCACTGCGCCACAATCCCTGGCACGCCCTTTGCTTATACCTGTCCATGACGATCCTGTTGTGCCATCCGGCATGGCATGGTCACTTGGATTAGCGGATTTTGAAGGGAGACAGGCGATGCGCCTTCTGACCAAGACTGCAGCGGCAGCGGCTCTTTTTGCCGGCTTTGGCGCCATGGTGGCCTCGCCTGCCAGCGCGATCACGACCGGGTCGACCGGCTATCTCAGCGGCACGGTCACGACGGCCACCGGCCTCGCCTCGGGCTGCGTTGGCGGCAGCACCTGCAACGCCTCGGCCGACGGCGGCGGGTATAACTTCACCTTCACCATGCCGGCGTTCAATCCCGCCCTCGGCACGCTGACCAGCATCGACATCAAGCTGACCGCAACCGTAACCGGCGATCTGTCGCTGCAGAACACTACGGGCAACGGAATCCCGCTGAACTTCGGCAACCTCGTCGGCACCGGTTTCCAGGCGTTCGTTCCGAACCCCGGTGGGTCATCGCCTTACAATCCGCTGAGCGCCAGTCTCGCGAATGCCGCAGTGACAAGCCTGAGCGCCGCGCCGGCGATCAATCTCTTTGCGGCCGGTTTCTCCTCGCTGACGGTTCCGGCCAACACGACGCTCTGCTATCAGTCGGATGGCCTGTCGAACTGCGCCGCGACGCCGACATTGGCCGCGACGTTGAGCAACTCCATCAACGACGCCAACGCGACCGATCTGACGGCTGCCCTGAGCAGCTGGACCTTCTCCGGCGGCGTCATTGGCAACCAGAACCAGTCGTCGCAGTCGGGCGTCACCTACAACGCCGACGTTTACTCTCAGGAAACCGTTCAGGTGCAGTATAACTACAACCTGAACTGCGGCATCGGCGACGGCCTCACCGGCATCCCCTGCCCCACCCCGGAGCCCGCGTCGATGACGCTGCTCGGCGCCGGCCTGGTTGGGCTTGGTGCGGTCATCCGCCGCCGCCGCAAGGGCGCGTGAGTTCCTCGCCGCGTGTGAGTGTGCTACACCGCCTATCGTGACTGGAAGCGGCGGTCCCTGAGGCCGCCGCTTCGATTTTAAGCCATCCGCCGATACGGCCCGCGCCGTCCGGCACGTGTTGAAAGTGAAGGGAGACAGGCCATGCGCCTTCTGACCAGAACCGCAATGGCGGCAGCGATGTTCGCCAGCGTCGGGATGCTGTCAGTGTCCCCCGCCGAAGCCACGATCTCGACCACCGGCCCGCTTCCTGGCACAGTCACCGTCGGCCCCGGCGGCGCCACCTGCCTCACCGGCGCCACGTCGTGCAACGCCTCGGCCAACGGCGGCGGCTACAACTTCAAATTCACGCTCCCGGCCTTCACGTCCAGCTACGGCACGCTGCAAAGCATCACCGTCTCCCTGGCAACGACGCTGACCGGCGATGCGACCATCACCGACACCACGAACAACGCGATCCCGTTTTCCACGATCAATCTCCAGAACACCGGCTTCCAGGCCCTGCTCCCCAGTCCTGCGTCCGTCTCCCCTTATAATCCGTTCAGCAGCAGCCTCACGGGCATCAATCTGTCCGGCTTGAACGCGAGCCCGGCCATCAGCCTCTACAACGCCGGCATCACCAGCCTGACGGTGCCGGCCAATACCTCGATCTGCTACGCCTCCGATGGTGCGGGCGGCTGCACCGTGAACAACTCCCTCAAGGCGATCGCCAACACGTCGGTCGTCGACTCGGCGGTGGCCGACCTCACCGCCGCGCTGAGCGGCTTCACCATTTCCGGCAGCGTCATCGGCTTCCAGAACCAGTCCTCGTCGTCCGGCATCACCTACAACGCCAACGTCTTCTCGCAGGAACAGGTTTCCGTCACCTACACCTACGTCCAGGCCTGCGGCCTTGGCCTGGGCCAGACAGGCGTCGCCTGCCCGACCCCGGAACCAGCCTCGCTGACCCTCATCGGTTCCGGCCTGCTCGGTCTCGCCGCCATCGTTCGTCGCCGCCGCAAGACCGGCTGATCACCAGACGCGATCCTCGCGCGCTACAGCGGCGGCCCTCGTGGCCGCCGTTTTCTGTTCTGCGCCCTATCAGAAACTTTAGAGCGCGATCGCTTGAGGCCAATCGGTTGGAAAGCGTGAATCGCGCTCTTCAATAGGTTATTAGATCGTGATTGGTTTGATCTAAACCGATCACGATCTAAAGGCGCAAACTACGCACATCCCAATCCTTAACGATTGTGAAATGCAATGCCCTACGGCATTGTACTGACCAAGTCGTGACCAGGGGGAATGAGATGCCGGCTTTCAGAACGTTGTTCGCGGGGATCGATTCGAGCAACCAATCCTCCCTCTGGGTGACCGATGGCACCGATGCCGGAACCAGCGAACTCGCGGTCGCCAACGCCTACACCGGGACGGGCGGGCTAAACCCGACGAATCTCGTGTCGTTCAATGGCCGGGTCTACTTCAAGGCCACCGACGCGGCCGGGCACAATGGCCTTTGGGTGAGCGACGGCACCGCCGCCGGCACGACAGAACTGGTCATCCCCGGCGCCTTCAGCGGCGGCATCACGCCAGGCAATCCCATCGTCTTCAACGGTAAGCTCTATTTCACCGGCTTCGACGCCTCCATCCATTCGGTTCTCTGGGTGAGCGATGGCACCGCCGCCGGCACCTCCGTGCTGCCGATCACTGGCACGGCCTCCAACGGCATCAATGCCCAGCAACCCGTGATCTTCGGCAACCAGCTGATGTTCGCCGGCCGCGATCCCTCCGGCCTCCCCGGCCTGTGGATCAGCGACGGCACCGGGCCAGGAACCACCTTCCTCCCCGTCACCGGCGGCAACGCCACCAACGGCCTGCAGCCGACCAACCTCGTCTCCCTCGGCAACAAGGTCGTCTTCGCTGCGGTCGACGCCGCCAACAGCAAAGGCCTCTGGGTCACCGACGGCACCGCCGCGGGAACCTCCGAGTTGATCATCCCCGGCGCGTCATCGATCGGCGGCTTTCAGCCGCGCTTCATCACCGCCTTCAACGGCAAGGCCTATTTCCAGGGCTTCACGTCGCAGAACGTCTCCGGCCTCTGGGTCACTGACGGCACCGTCGCCGGCACCACCGAACTCGCAGTCCCCAATGCCGGCGCGCTGACTGGCCTGCAACCGCAATATATCGTCGCGCTCGGTTCCCAGTTGCTCTTCCTCGGCAAGACCAGCGCCAACCAGGGCCAGCTCTGGTCCTCCGACGGCACCGCCGCCGGCACCGTCCCGCTCACCGTCGCCGGCGCCAACCAGTTCGGCCTCGGCCCATCCGGTCTCACCGTCATCGGCAACCAGGTCTATTTCGCCGGCAACGACCCTTCGGCCAATCGCACCCTCTGGGTCACCGACGGCACCGCCGCCGGCACCGTCCAGATCAATGCCACCGGCGTGGGCCCAGCCGGCATCTCGCCATCCAACTTCGCGGCCCTCGGCAGCGTGACCACCGGCGGTGGTCTCCCCTGCTTCGCCCAGGGCACCCGCATCGCCACCAGCCGAGGCCCGGTTCCCGTCGAGGACCTCCGCATCGGCGACATGGTCGTCACCGCCACCGCCTCCCGCCCGATCCGCTGGCTCGGCCACCGCGGCCTCCGCACCGCCGCGCACCCCGCGCCGCACGACGTCCTCCCCGTCCGCGTCGCCACCGACGCCTTCGGCCCCGGCCAGCCGGCCCACCCGCTGCGCCTCAGCCCGGACCACGCCGTCTTCGTCGACGACCACCTCGTCCCCATCCGCTACCTCCTGAACGGCGCGACGATCGCCCAGGAAGACTGCGACGCGATCACCTACTGGCACGTCGAGCTCGACCAGCACGACATCCTCATCGCCGAGGGCCTCCCCGCCGAAAGCTACCTCGACACCGGCAACCGGTCCGACTTCGCCAATGGTGGCCCCGTCGCCCGCATGTCCCCCGCATTCGCGCTACGCACCTGGGAGACCGACGCCTGCGCGCCCCTGCTGCGCGACGGCCCGGCCCTCGCCGCCATCCGCGCCCGCCTGAAAGCCCGCGCGCTCGTCCTCGGCCATCGGATTTCCGCCGACCCGCTGTTGCGCATCCGCGCCGGCGCCCGAAACCTCCCGCCGCGCGGCGAGACCCGCCGCCCATGGATCGCCCTACCCCCTGGCATCACCAGCATCACCCTCGCCAGCCGCACTGGCGTCCCCGCCCAAATCGGCCGCGACAGCACGGATCACCGCAGGCTCGGCCTCTGCGTCACGCGCCTCGAGATCGACGGCGAGGTCCTGGCGCTCGACGATCCGCGCCTGACCGAGGGCTGGTATCCCCCCGAGAATGGCGCCGCCGCACGCTGGACGGATGGCGCCGCGGTCATCGCCTCGCCCGTGCCGATGCACAACCTTCGCCTCGAACTCGCGCCGGCGTTGTCCTACTGGATAGAACCCGCTCAGCCCGCGAAGCGCGCGAAACTCGCTGTCAGCACCTTGTAGATCTCAAGCTTGAACGGCGCCGCCAGCACCGGCAACTCCGCAAGTTCGGCCCAGCGCCAAGCGTCGAACTCCGGATGCGGATCGGCATCCAGCCGGATATCCGCGTCCACGCCGAGAAACCGCAGCGCGAACCAGCGCTGGCGCTGCCCGCGATACCGTCCGCCGAGCGCCTTCCCGAGCAACTCCGCCGGCAGGTCGTAGGTCAGCCACTCCGGATGCTCGCCGATGATCTCGGCCCGATCCGTCCCGATCTCCTCCGCGAGTTCCCGCAGCACCGCCCCCCGCGGGTCCTCGTCCTCGTCGATCCCGCCCTGCGGCAGCTGCCAGCCACCCGGCGCGCCCTCCGCATTCGGCAAATCCGCCCGCCGCGCCACCAGCACCCGCCCGGCCGCATTGAACAGCACCGCGCCGACATTGGGGCGGTAAGGCAAGCCATCGAACGTCCCGCTCATATCGCTATTTGCCCTTCTCCACCGGCAATACGATCGCGCTCACCGGCACCAGCGCGATCCCCCGCGCCTGCAAGGCGATCGCCCAGGCCCCGACCCGGTCCACCACCATCGGCAGCGTCCCGTTCACCAGCCCGATCGCCGCCCCGTTCTCGCGCGCCACCTGTTCGAGCCGCTCCAGTTTCGCCTCGACCTCGGCCCGCACCGGCGGCGCATCGACCACCACGTCGATCCCCCGGAACGGCGGCATCCGCTCCGTCCGCGGCGCCGTCGCCCCCGGCCGCGGATCGACATACAGCAGACCGCGCCGCGCCATTTCCTCCAGCGCCGTCGCGAACAGTTCCGACGCCGCGGCGAACCGCTCGCCATGCATCGGCCCCAGCGCCCCGGTCACGCCGACATACCCGTTGATCCGCGACAGCGCCCACTCCAGCCTCAGCGCATTCACCGCCGGCGGATTGCCGGTCAGCAGCGCGTATGTTCCAGCATCGCGCAGCGGATAGTTTTGCGGCTCCATCGGCAGGGCCGCGAAAATCTCATGTCCCCGTGCCCGCGCCGCCGCCAGCACCCGGTCCGGCCGTGCCGCGTAGGGCGACACGGCGAACGACACGGCCGCCGGCAACCCCCGCACTGCCTCGTCGCTGTCCTGCTCGTTCATCCCGAAATCCGACAGCAGGATTGCAATCCGGGGCCGCGTCTCGCCAGGGTCGCGCCCCGCGGCATAGACCCGCATCGGCATTCGCCCATCCGCCCCGATCCTCGGCAGCCGCGCCCCTTCATAGGACGGCGCCCGCTCGAGCAGATCGGCATCCGGCCCGGCCACCGGCGCGCCAGGCCTGGCCACTGCGACAGGTGCCGGGGGTAGCGGTCGGGCGGGCTTGGGCGTCTCGACGGCATGCGCTGGCTCAGCGGCAGGGGGCGCCTCGGCGCCATGGGCGTTTGCCGGTCCATGATCCGCGCTCACCGCGCCGCCCACCGCCGCATGCCCACCATCGGCCTTGGGCTCCGCCGGCGCATGCGACTCCGCCGGCGCCACCTTGCCCACGGGGGCCGGCGGACCCAGCAACTGCAACACGACCGCCAGCCCGCCGAGCAGCAGCACCGCCGCTCCCCAGAACACTGCCAACGCCCGCGCGACGGGGCCGCGCATCACCTACTCCTCCGAGATTGCCGGCCCGATGCCGTCGCCGTTCAGCGCGACGCCCGCTTGCCCATCGGCATCGCCCGCACCACGGTCAGCGCCTGCTGCAAGGGATAGTCGGTTTCCGGCTTGGCCAGGTCGAACGCCGGCCAGCTCTCCGGCGGCAACTTGGCAATCTCCTTGGCCACCGCCGGCAGATCCGTCCGCGGCGGCAGCGGCCCGGCCGCGGTGCCACCTGAATTGCTGATCGCGCCCTTCAGGTCGGCCTCGCGCTCCGGCCCGAAATGCGGCTGGTCCGCCCGGCTGGCCTGCACCTCGATATCCGGCGTGATGCCCAGCCCCTGGATCGACCGGCCGGACGGCGTGTAGTAGCGCGCCGTCGTCAGCCGCATCGCCCCGTTGCCCTGCAAGGGGATCACCGTCTGCACGCTGCCTTTGCCGAAGCTGCGCGTGCCCATGATGATCGCCCGCCGATGATCCTGCAGCGCGCCGGCCACGATCTCACTCGCCGACGCCGAGCCGCCATTGATCAGCACCACGATCGGCAACCCGTTGGTGATGTCGCCGTCCTTGGCGTTCCACCGCTGACTGTCCTCGGCATGCCGCGCCCGCGTCGACACGATCTCGCCCTGCTGGATGAAATCATCCGACACCGCCACCGCCTGGTCCAGCAGCCCGCCGGGGTTGTTCCTGAGATCCAGCACCACGCCCTTGAGCTTGTCGCCCGCCTGCGCCTTCAGTGCGGCCAGCGCCTTGCGCAGCCCGCTATCCGTCTGCTCGCTGAAGCTGGTCACCCGGATATAGGCGATATCCCCCTCCAGGCGCGACTTCACCACCTGGATCTTGATCACCTCGCGCTGCATCGAAATCTCGATCGGGTTGTCCACCCCCGGCCGCTTGATCGACAGCGTGATCTTGCTCGCCGGCGCCCCGCGCATCTTGTCGACCGCCTCGTTCAAGCTCAGCCCCTGCACCGTCTTGCCGTCCAGCGCCAGGATCAGATCGCCCGCCTTCACGCCGGCGCGCATCGCCGGCGTGTCGTCGATCGGCGAGATCACGCGGATATACCCGCCCTCCTGCGTCACCTCGATGCCAAGCCCGCCAAACTCGCCCCGGGTCTGCACCTGCATGTCGCGGAACTGCTTGACGTTCATGTAGTTGCTGTGCGGATCGAGCCCGGTGAGCATGCCGTTGATGGCATTCTCGATCATCTCGCGCTCATTCGTCGGCTCGACATACTCGGCGCGCACGCGCTCGAACACGTCACCAAACAGCGTCAGCAGCCGGTAGGTCTCGGCCCGCCCGGCATCCTGCGCCTGCGCCGCGGAAAACAGCGAAATCCCGAGCCGCTGCTCAAGCTTCCCGGCCACCGGCCCGGCCGCGATCCCGGCGACGAAGGCCACTCCAAGCAGCAGGCCCGTGCGCAGCTTCATTTACCCAATTCCTTCATGCCGGCCCGCGTCGCCGCGACGCCAGTTTCAAAACGATCCCCGATCATATGGTCTCGCAAGCCCTCTCTCCTACCCCAACCCTCAGGATTTGGCACGCAGGAATGGTGCTGGGTTCACCGGCTGACCATCCTTCCGCAACTCGACATACAGCACCGGCCGCGCGGTGCTCGCCCGAGGGTCCCACCCCGGCATCACACCGACCGGCTCTGCCGCCTGCACGGATTGTCCAACCTGCACGTCCAAACGTTCAAATCCTGATAAGACAAAATGATAGCCGCCGCCGCAGTCCACGATCAACAACAGACCGAAGCTGCGGAACGGCCCGCCATAAACAATCCGCCCGCCACACGGCGAAACCACCCGCGCCCCCGGCGACGGCGCATACGACAGCCCCACCGCCGGCCCCGCATCCGTCGGCTCGCCATACCCCCGCACCAACGTCCCCGCCACCGGCGCGACCAGGTTCCCCTTCGGCGCCCCGAGCCCCGGCCCCGCCGGCTTCGCCAACGCCGCCTGCCGCGCCCTCGCCGCCTCCGCCTCGGCATCCCGGCGCTGCCTCTCCGCCAACTCCGCCTCGGCCTTGGCCTTCGCCGCTGCCGCCCGCTGCTCCTCCTCGAGCTTGCTCAACGCCGCCCGCAAACTCGCCGACCGCGCCGCCTCCCCCGCCGCCCGCCGCGCCGCCTCCTCCGCCGCCCCCTCCGCCTGCCGCCGGCCATCCCGCGCCGTCGCGATCTGCGCATCCAACGCCAGTCCCGCCTGCGCCTGCGCCGCCTGCGCCGCGGCCAACCCCGGCAACTCGCCGTCGATCTGCCGCTGCACGGCCGCGATCGCCTCCTGCTCCACCCGGATCGCCGCCACATCCGCCTCGATCTGCCGCGTGATCGCCTGCATCACGATCAACCCGCGCACCGACTGCTCCGGCGCCATCGGCACCGCCAGCAGCGTCTCCGCCGGATACAACGACATCCGCTCGATCAACGGCAGCAACGGCGCCAGATCCGCCGACAACCCCGCCAACCGCGCCTCCGCCTCCCCCCGCCGGCGTGCCAGGGCCTCGATCCGCCCCGCCGCAACCGACGTCGCCCCCTCCAACTCCCGCAACCGCGCCGCCGCCGCCACCCGCTCCCGCGCCAGCCGCTCCTCTTCCGCCTGCAACGACGCCGCCCGCGCCGCCGCCGCCCGCTGCGCCTCCACCTGCGCCGCCCGCGCCCGCTCCGCCTCCTGAATGTCCTTCGCCGTCGGCCCCGCCGCCATCACGGCCACCATAAGCCCCGCGAGCACAACGCCGCGCCGCACTCCACCCATTAGAAAAAGCAAGGCTCCGCCGGCCAAAGGCCTGGAGGCCTTTGGAAACCCATCCACTCTCTTGGCCGGATCACTAGCCTTCAGTTGAAATCCCCCCGATCCCGCCGCGCTCGCTGGCGAAGCCCATCAATCAGTGCGACCACACCACGGCCCGAGGAGTCGCACGGATCGATTGCCTGCGGCGCCAAGAAAGACGTTATCAACTGAAGAACGCCCCCACAGCCGCGTAAACCAATGGGTTCTCAGGGCCCGCGGCCCTGAGCCGGCGGAGCCTTCCTTCCCTTCACCGCGGCGGATCCGTCAACCGCCGCCCCGTCATCTCCTTCGGCTGCTTGAGCCCAAGCAACCCCAGCATCGTCGGCGCGATATCCGCCAGCCGCCCGTCATACAGGCTCGCCCCGATCACCCCCGCCAGCACCACCGGAACCGGGTTCGTCGTATGCGACGTATGCGGCCCCCCCGTCACTGGGTCCCGCATCATCTCGCAGTTCCCATGATCCGCCGTCACCAGCAGCGCCCCCCCGGCCCGCGCGATCGCCGCCGTGATCCGCCCCAGCCCCGCGTCCACCGTCTCCACCGCCTTGATCGCCGCCGACAACACCCCGGTATGCCCAACCATGTCCGGATTGGCGAAATTGAGGATGATCATGTCGTACTTGCCGCTCTCGATCGCCGCCACCGCCTTCTCCGTCAGCTCCGGGCACGACATCTCCGGCTGCAGGTCATACGTCGCCACCTTCGGCGACGGCACCATGATCCGGTCCTCCCCCGCATTCGGCACCTCGATCCCGCCGTTCAGGAAGTAGGTCACGTGCGGATACTTCTCCGTCTCCGCCATCCGCAGCTGCGTCTTCCCCGCCGCCGCCACCACCTGGCCCAGCAAATTATCCATCGTCTGCGGCGGAAACAGCGTCCCCAGCGACTTCGCCAGCTCATCCGAATACTGCGTCATCCCCGCCATCGCCGCGAACTTGACCGTCCGCGGCCGCTCGAACCCGTCAAACCCCGGATCGATCAACGCCGCGAAAATCTCCCTGACCCGATCGGCCCGGAAATTCACGCACAGCAGCCCATCCCCATCCCGCATCCCCCGATACCCGCCCACCACCGCCGGAATGACAAACTCATCCGTCACCCCGCTCCCATACGCGGCGTCAATCACCGACGCCGCATCCGCGAATGTCGGCCCCTGCCCCTCCGCCATGGCGAAATACGCCTTCGACACCCGCTCCCAACGCTTGTCCCGGTCCATCGCGTAATACCGCCCGGACACCGTCGCCACCCTCACCCCCTCCGGCAACGCCGCCTGCAACCGCCGCAAATCCTCCGCCCCCGACCGCGGCGGCGTATCCCGCCCGTCCGTGAACGCATGCACCACACACGGTACCCCGGCCGCCGCCACCACCTTCGCCAGCGCCGCCGCATGATCCTGATGCGAATGCACCCCACCCGGCGACATCAGCCCGAACAGATGACACGTGCCCCCCGACCCCCGCAGCTTCCCGATCATCTCCACCAGCGCCGGACGCCCCGCCAGCGACCCATCCGCCACCGCCTTGCTGATCATCGGCAGGTCCTGCATCACCACCCGCCCGGCCCCGATATTCATGTGCCCGACCTCGGAATTCCCCATCTGCCCATCCGGCAGCCCGACATCGAACCCCGACGTATGCAGCAGCGCATGCGGAAACGCGTTCCACAGCCGATCGAAATTCGGCGTCTTCGCCAGCCGCACCGCGTTATCCGCCTCCTCCTCGCGCCACCCCCAACCGTCGAGCACGACGAGCATCACAGGGCGCGGATTATCGGACATCGGCGGGACTCCAAATGCGTGGCTTCAACCTCCGCCTTTTGCCATGTTGCACTGCAAACCTCCACACGGGATCGCCCAATGCCCCGCGTCCGCCGCCTCACCCCCGACGACGCCCCCGCCTACCGCGCCATCCGCCTCGAAGCCCTCGCCAACGCCCCCGAAGCCTTCGGCTCCACCCTCGCCCGCGAACAAACCTTCTCCGATGCCGACTTCGCCGCCCGCCTCACCAACGGCGCCGTCTTCGCCGCGTTCACCAACGGCCACATCACGGGCATCGCCGGCTTCTACCCCGAACCAGGCGAAAAAGACCGCCACAAAGGCCACCTCGTCGGCATGTACGTCCAACCCACCCACCGCCGCACCGGCACCAGCCGCGCCCTCGTCACCGCCGTCCTCGCTTACGCCGCCACCCAGGTCGAACAACTCCACCTCAACGTCATCACCGAAAACACCCCAGCCATCCGCCTCTACCAGTCCTGCGGCTTCACCCCCTACGGCACCGAACCCCGCTCCCTCAAACAAGACGGCCGCTATTTTGACTCCCTCCTCATGGTCCATTTTCTCTCCAGAAACTCCCCCTGAACCTTTTTCCCTGATAAACCCCGCTTCCCCTCCCACCCGGACATCCCAGCATGAACCTCGACGCCATCCCCATCGGCAATAACCCCCCCGAAGACATCAACGTCATCATCGAAGTCGCCATCGGCGGCGAACCCATCAAATACGAAATGAACAAGGAAGCCGGCACCCTCTTCGTCGACCGCTTCCTCCACACCCCCATGCGCTACCCCGGAAACTACGGCTTCGTCCCCCACACCCTCTCCGACGATGGCGACCCCATCGACGTCCTCGTCGCCAACACCCGCCCCATCATCCCCGGCGCCGTCATCAACGTCCGCCCCGTCGGCGTCCTCAAAATGAACGACGACGGCGGCGGCGACGAAAAAATCATCGCCGTCCCCGTCCCCAAACTCACCAAGCGCTACCTCAACGTCCACGACGTCATGGACCTCCCCGAAATCACCCGAGACCAGATCCGCCACTTCTTCGAACACTACAAAGACCTCGAACCCGGCAAATGGGTCAAAGTCATCGGCTGGGGCGACGCCACCGAAGCCCGCAAACTCATCGCCGAAGCGATCGAGCGGGCGAAGAAGTAAGGGAAGGCAGGCAAGGCTCCGCCGGCTCAGGGCCTAGGCCCTGAGAACCCATCGACACTCGCGGCTGGAGCACCGACCTCCAACTGCTAACGCCGTCCAAAAGGCCATCAACACCCATTTCATTGAGTCACGATCCCGCATCGGCGGTCGCGTCAGGGGTCGCCTTGAAAGGCTCGCCATCACATCAGGAACGCAAGCAACTCCCCAGTCACTTCGTCAGGCAATTGTTCCGGTAACCAATGCCCGCCAGGCAACGCCTTTCCGGTCACATTGACCGCACGTTCCCGCCAAGTCTCAGTCACATCATACAACCGATCCATCGCCCCTTTGCCGCCCCACAGCGTGAGCAGGGGACATTTCAGCTTCGTAGCCAGGTCAGCCTTGTCATGCTCAAGGTCGATACCCGCCGCCGCCCGATAATCCTCGCACATGGAATGCACGGACGCGGGGTCCTGGAAATACCGGAGATATTCCGAAAAAACGTCCTCAGAAATCACCTCGGGAATAAGGCCATTGAACCACTGCGTCCGGAGATAGAAATCGGCGCTATTCCGATACAGCGTCTCCGGAATGGGAGCCGGCGCCAGCATAAAAAACCAGTGAGAATAGACTGTCGCAAATTCCTTCGTAACGTTTTCAAAGATCTTCAACGTCGGAACGATATCAATGACAGCCAGCTTCTCGACGGCATCCGGATAATCGAGCGCCATCCGATGGGCCGTCCGCCCGCCGCGATCATGCCCAACCAGGAGGAAACGCTCAAAGCCCAAATGCCGCATGACCTCGACCTGGTCCTTGGCCATGCTGCGCTTGGAATAGCCTTCATGATTCTCGCCATCGGCAGGCTTACTGCTACCGCCGTAGCCCCGAAGGTCGGTGGCGACAACCGTAAAATGCTTGCTCAGGTCTGGCGCAATCTTATGCCATTCCACATGCGTTTGCGGCCATCCATGCAACAGAAGCAGCGGAGGGCCGCTGCCGCCGATCACTCCATTGATTGTTGCGTCCGCTGTGTCGATCTGAAAACTCCTGAATCCAGGAAAGAACCTGAGTGTCGACAATTCTGGTATCCTCCCACCGGTTGCGCCTTCGCCGCCCGTTGCGCCAGTGCTCTTCAACAAAACATCCCCCATCGTCCAAGTCGATCGGCGCTATCGGCAAAACAATACATGTGCATGACCCTAGCTGCCACCACCCTGGCAAGCCAGAGCGCGAAGTCCGCCAACGCCCCCTCACATCGCCATATATCCACCGTCGATGATTTGCGTCGTCCCCGTCATAAACCGCGTCCCATTCCTACCACCTACTCTGCGCCCGCAGCACCGCCTAGGTTCCCCCCGAACCTCAAGGCCCCCAGCATGCCCCCGCCCGCCGCCGACTGGCGCGTCCGCCTCGTGCTCAGCACGCTGATGGCCTTCGCCGCCATCTCCACCGATCTCTACCTCCCCGCCCTCCCCCAGGTCGCCGCCGACCTGCTGGCCGACCCCGCCCGCATCCAGCTCACCATCGCCGCCTATCTCGCCGGCTTCACCGCCGGCCAGCTCCTGTGGGGCCCCATCGGCGACCGCTACGGCCGCCGTGCCCCGATCACCGCCGGAACCGTCCTCTTCATCATCGGCGCCGCCGCCTGCGCGTTCTCCCAATCCGCCAGCCAACTCATCGCCGGCCGCGTCGTCCAGGCCCTCGGCGCCAGCGCCGGCGTCGTCCTCGCCCGCGCCATCGTCCGCGACCTCTACGAACGCGACCGCGCCGCCCAGATGCTCTCCCGCCTGATGATCGTCATGCTGATCGCCCCCCTCATCGGCCCCACCATCGGCGGCCAGATCCTGGCGCTGGCCGGCTGGCGCGCGATCTTCCTCACCCTCGTCGCCGTCGGCCTGGCCTCTCTGCTCTCCCTGCGCCTGCTCCCGGAAACCCTGACCGCGGAACGCCGCAATCCCGCCCCCCTCACCCACGCATTCGCCGGCTTCGCCACCCTCCTGCGAGACCCCGCTTTGCGCGCCTGCGCCGGCGCCATCGCCTGCTACTACGCCGGAACCTTCGCCTACATCGCCGCCAGCCCCTTCGCCTACATCACCTATTACGGCGTGCCCCCCCAACTCTACGGCATCCTCTTCGGCCTCGGCGTCGGCGGCATCATGCTCACCAACATCCTCAACGCCCGCCTCGTCGTCCGCCTCGGCGCCGACCGCATGATGCGCCTCGGCACCGCCATCACCGCCCTCTCCGGCCTCGCCCTGGCCTACGATGGTCTGACCGGAACCGCCGGCCTGTGGGGCCTGGTCGTGCCGATGTTCTTCTACACCGCCGCCTCCGGCTTCATCGTCGCCAACGCGATGGCGACCGCGCTGGCGAACTACCCCAGCCGCGCCGGCGCCGTCTCCGCGCTCGTCGGCGCCATCCAATGGGCCGGCGCCATCCTCGGCTCCACCATCGCCGCCACGCTCGCCGATGGCACGCCCTGGCCCATGACCGCCATGCTCGCAATCGGCGGCATCGGCGCTGCAACCTGCACGCGCCTGATCGCGAAACACCCCTCTTCCCTCGGCGCCCCCGCGTCGAAATAACGCTGAATCACGAAAATATTCCTTGAAGCGGCAATTCATGATAGTTATTTCTAATCCCCATGAGCCCCGACCTCTCCCCCCAAACCCGCGGCGCCGCGCCCGACATCGCCGCGCG
>Ga0164297_10002543_pt1 | contig 17859 bp, 16 predicted proteins | sample GEODES058metaG_FD_113539 | JGI IMG/M metagenome (GOLD analysis project Ga0164297, IMG submission 113539) | Dystrophic lake water microbial communities from Trout Bog Lake, Wisconsin, USA - GEODES058 metaG | ecosystem: Environmental > Aquatic > Freshwater > Lake | place: USA: Trout Bog Lake...
CTTTGGCCAATCGATGCAGGTACCCTCTGGAGGTGTTTGAGGCGATGAGAGCAGTTTGGCCAGTCTCAAAACCCATGAGCGTCAGAATTTCAGCCCATGATTGGGCGCCAGGTGGCAATACCGATGATGATGCGGTTGAGATCTCTCGCCTCTTCAAGGCCGCTGGATGCGATGTGATCGATGTCTCCTCGGGTCAAACCACCCGAGAGGCCAAGCCCATTTACGGACGCATGTATCAAACCCCGTTTTCTGATCGCATTAAAAATGAAGTGGGTATCAAAACCATTGCCGTGGGAGCCATCACCGATGGCGACCAAGTCAATGGCATCATCTCCTCAGGCCGAGCCGATTTGTGCGCTGTGGCCCGGCCCCATTTGGCCGATCCAGCCTGGACTCTTCATGAAGTGGCCAAGCTTGGAAGCACCCAAATCGAGTGGCCTCTTCCTTACTTGAGTGGGCGCGATCAGTTGTACCGCTTGCTCGCTACTCAGAGGGCCGTTTGATCATGGATTTAGAGAGCAGGGCGCACGCTGAAAATCCTGATGAGTTAAGGCTTTGGTTGAGGCTATTGACTTGCACCCAATTGATTGAAAAAAGGGTTCGCTTGGGTCTTAGGACGGAGTTTGAGACGACACTTCCCAGATTCGATTTGATGGCTCAACTTGAGAGAGAGCCCCATGGCATGAAGATGGGTGAATTGTCTCGTCGCATGATGGTGAGTGGGGGCAACATCACCACGATCACTGACCAATTGGTCAAAGAGGGCTGGGTTGAGCGCGTAGATGAGGCTGGGGATCGCAGAGCATGGAGAGTTCAACTCACCGATCAAGGCAGAGCGTATTTTCATGACATGGCCAAGTCTCACGAGCGCTGGATTGTCAATGCATTTGAGACCCTGAGCCCTAAAGAAATTCAAACCATTCATAAATTACTCCACAAAATCAAACTCCAAGCGCAAGACAATTTGCATGAATCATTAACCGATAACCTGGCAGAAAACACATGAACCACTACATTGGATCCAACAACCCCATGCATTCGCAAATGAAAACATTTGCCCACTTTGAGGCCAAACATTTTCTTTGGACCCACGACGAGGGTGTGGGTGTGGTGACTTTGAATGAGCCAGATAAAAAAAATCCGCTGACCTTTGATTCATATGCGGAGTTGCGCGATTTGTTTTCGAATCTTCGCTTTGCAACGGACACCAAAATGATCCTCATCCAAGGCGCCAAGGGAAACTTCTGCTCCGGAGGGGATGTGCACGACATCATTGGCCCTTTGACCAAGATGAGCATGCCTGAGCTTCTGAGTTTCACCCGCATGACGGGTGACTTGGTCAAAGCAATGCGCTTGGCCCCACAGCCCATCATCTCAGCTATTGATGGGGTTTGCGCAGGTGCGGGTGCCATGATCGCTTTGGCCAGTGACATGAGACTGGCCACACACCAAGCCAAAACTGCTTTTTTATTCACCCGAGTGGGACTGGCCGGAGCGGACATGGGCGCGTGTGCACTCTTGCCTCGCGTGATTGGGCAAGGGCGAGCCACAGAGCTCTTGATGACAGGGCGTGCGCTGTTGGCTGAGGAGGGACTGAGTTGGGGCTTTTACAACCAATTGTGTGAGTCCAAAGATTTGTGTTCACAGGCCCTCTCTTTGGCCCATCAACTCGCCAAAGGACCTACATTTGCTCACGCCATGACCAAAACCATGCTGCACCAAGAGTGGTCAATGGGAATTGAGCAAGCCATTGAGGCCGAAGCTCAGGCCCAAGCGATCTGCATGCAAACCAAGGACTTTGAGCGTGCTTATCATGCCTTTGCCAACAAGCAAAAACCAGTTTTCGGTGGGGATTGATATGCAAACAACCATGGACCATTGGCATTTGCCATTCTTTGATCGCGCGCACGTTGACATGGCGCAAGGGCTCAACGCATGGTGCTCGACGCAAAAGGTGGATGAAACCCATGATCGACTGGCCTGTCGGGAGTGGGTCGATGCCTTGGGTCATGCCGGTTGGCTCAAATACTGTGTGCCCAAAGCCTTTGGAGGCGTATTGGATCAATTGGACTCTCGCTCCTTGGTGATTGCGCGCGAGACGCTCTCCGTTTACTCTGCACTGGCCGATTTTTCCTTTGCCATGCAAGGACTGGGAAGTGGTGCGATTACCTTAGAGGGAACACCTAGCCAACAAGAAAAATATCTGCCACTGGTCTCACAGGGAAAGGCCATCGCTGCTTTTGCACTGAGCGAGGAGGGCGCTGGCTCTGATGTCTCGAGCATGAGCACAACGGCCCTCAAGACGGAGGACGGATTTAGGCTCAATGGCGAGAAGATGTGGATCAGCAATGGTGGATTGGCAGACTTTTACGTGGTGTTTTGTAAAACCGACCCGGCTCTTGGTTCACGCGGCATCTCAGCCTTTATCGTTGACAAAGGTACTCCCGGAATGGATGATCAAGAGCACTTGCACGTGATCTCTCCACACCCCTTGTCCAAATTGAAGTTCAACAATTGTCATTTGCCGCAAGCGTCCTTGTTGGGAAGTTGGAACGGTGGATTCAAATTGGCCATGAAAACCCTTGATATCTTCAGGCCCTCTGTCGCTGCAGCCGCCATAGGCATGGCCAGAAGAGCCTTGTTAGAGGCACAACAGTTTGCCTCCAATCGACAGATGTTCAAGCAAAGGTTGATAGATTTTCAGATGACCCAGGCCTCTATGGGCAACATGTTGAGTCTCATCGAGTCCGGGGCATTGCTCACTTATAAGGCGGCATGGATGAGGGACACACAGCTTGCCTCACCCTCCCAAGACGCCAAGTCCTTTCAGCAGCAGTACACCACGGCTGCAGCGCTCTCTAAACTCGTGGCGACAGAGAACGCACAAAAAGTCATCGACATGGCGCTTCAACTCCATGGGGGAAGAGGTGTTGAGGTGGGGCAAAAAATTGAGAGCTTGTACAGAGACATTCGCGCGCTTCGCATTTATGAAGGAGCCAGTGAAGTGCAGCAACTCATCATTGGTCGATCTCTAACACCTGCTTAAGGGGCAAGATCATGAGTGCACAAATCGATCAATTTGTACATCAACTTTTACCGGCTGAGCATCTGCGTGCAGACTATCTTCACTTGGAGGAGGATTTCCACAAATGGAAGTCTTTGAATGTCGTGCAAGCGCTTTTTGCAAGGGTCAAAGAGCGTGAATTGATGCAGCGCCCCTTTTTGATTTCTCCTCACCACTCGCTCACCTATGAACAAGCGCATGAACAGGTTCAAAGCCTATCCGCTTATTTGATACATGACTTGAAGTTGGTTGCGGGTAACCGGGTGCTTTTGCGCGGTGCCAACTCCATTGCATTGGCGATAGCTTGGTTGGCTGTTGTCAACTCGGGCTTGGTGGCTGTGTGCACCATGCCGCTTTTGAGAGCTAAAGAACTCAAAGAAATCATGCTCAAATCCAAGCCCGCTTTGTGCCTGTGTCAAAATGAATTGGTCGATGAGCTCAACTTGGCCCGCAAAGAGCTTGGACTCTCAACACTGCAAATCAACTTTGACATGGATCACTTAAGTGGGGATCTTAAATCACGTACCCAAGATTTAAATCCCACTCAGTTCTTCATTGCCACGCAGCCCTCGGACATCGCATTGTTGGCTTTTACATCGGGCACAACCGGGGAGCCCAAAGCCGCCATTCACACCCATGCGGATATGTTGTCTGCTTGTTTTGCGTGGCCTAAGCATGTCTTGCAAGCTCGTGAAACCGATGTGGTGATGGGTTCACCTCCTTTGGCTTTCACGTTTGGCCTAGGAGGGTTGTTGGTTTTCCCCATGTACGCGGCTTGTGCAGTTTATTACCATGACCAACCTTATCGGCCGCAGAGCATGGTGGAGATCATGGGTAAAGTGGGTTGCACCATTTGCTATACCGCTCCCACGTTTTATCGTCAGATGGCTGCTGTTATCAAAGAGCACCCGGTTAGCACGCTCAGAATCAGTGTAAGCGCAGGTGAAGCGCTCCCCGAGGCCTCACGAACGCTTTGGAGGCAAGCGAGTGGCTTGGAGATGGTCGATGGTATTGGCTCGACTGAGATGTTCCACATTTTCATCTCCAGTGGCCCCGGTGTCTTCAAGCCCGGAGCCCTGGGCAAAGTGGTACCTGGCTACCAAGCTTGTATTTTGGATGAAGCAGGCAAGGAGGTCCCACGCAATACGATTGGCCGTCTTGCAGTCAAGGGGCCAACCGCTTGCAAATACATGGATGATGTTCGACAAAGCAAATACGTTCAAAATGGTTGGAACATCACGGGAGATCTTTTCACGCAAGATGAGGATGGGTACTTTTTTTACCAAGCTCGAGATGATGACATGATCATCACTGCAGGATACAACGTCTCCTCTCCTGAGGTGGAGGACTCACTGCTCTCTCACCCCTTGGTTCTTGAGTGCGCCGTGGTGGGACAAAAAGATGTAGAGCGAGGAATGGTGGTCAAGGCGTTTTGTGTTTTGAAGGAGGGCCATGCTCCCAATCCAGCCTTGATTCAAGAGCTGCAAGATCATGTTAAAACACACCTGGCTCCCTACAAATATCCTCGCATCATTGAATGCGTGGATCAATTGCCCAGGACACAGACGGGCAAGCTTCAACGCTTTAAATTAAAACAACTCGATTGATTTCGATCCAAGGACAAATACTTCATGCATCAACGCCTTCAACCACCTCATTGGGCAAGTCCCAAGGGTTATGCCAACGGGATCGTGTGCACAGGCACACAAATTTATGTAGGCGGACAAATTGGCTGGAATGCACAGCAGCATTTTGAGTCCGAAGATTTCATTGCACAAGTTGAGCAAGCACTCTTGAATGTGCGTACAGTGCTAGAACAGGCCCATGCAGGACCCGAGCACATGGTTCGAATGACATGGTACATTGTGAATCGAGAGATGTACACCTCTCGCTTAAAGGAGCTGGGAGAGGCCTACAGACGTGTGATGGGTAAACATTTTCCTGCCATGACCTGTGTGGTGGTGAGCGCTCTCATTGAACCCCAAGCCTTGGTGGAAATTGAGGTGACCGCTGTGAAATGATGATGCCTCGGTGTTCCATTATTTTTATCAAATCAACGGGAGAAAGTATGAATTCAAAATGCGTCAAATGCCTCTTAGGTGCAGTGTCCCTGGCCATTGCAAGCGTGAGTGCTCAGGCTGAGGAGGTGACACTTCGATTGGTGAGTGCCTTTGCTGAGAATGCCATTTACGTCCAGCACACCCTTCCATGGATTGCAAAATTCAACCAAGAGGGCAAAGGTGTTTTGCAAATCAATTTTCTTGGAGGCCCCAAGGCGATGCCCACTTTTGAGGTGGGTAACGCAGTCAAGACGGGTGTCGTGGACATGGCATTGAACACGGGTGCTTTCTACACCAATGTCATGCCCGAGGCCGATTTTCTAAAGCTCACCCAAATCCCAGTCTCTGAGCAGCGTAAGAATGGTGCATTTGAGGCCATCAACTCCGTCTGGAACGCCAAGGGCAATATGCAGTATCTGGCCCGATTGGCTGAGAATCAACCCTTTCACTTGTATTTGAATAAGAAAATCGACAAGCCTGACTTGGGTGGCTTAAAAATCAGGATCACACCTGTTTATAGAGATTTCTTTCAATCGCTCAATGCCAATGTGATCACCACACCTCCTGGCGAGGTCTACACAGCCCTCGAGAGAGGCGTGGTAGATGGTTATGGATGGCCCATTGGAGGCATTTTTGACTTCAACTGGAATGAGAAAACCAAGTACCGTGTTGATCCTGGTTTTTATGACGCAGAGGTCTCTTTGGTCATGAATTTGGACAGCTACAAGCGACTCACTGACACACAACGTGCCTACCTCCAAAAGCAACTCTTGGCGCTAGAGGCTCAAAACACATTTTGGACCCAGTACGGTGTTGATGAGACCGCTCGCCAAGCCAAAGCAGGGATTGAGACCATCTCATTTGACAAAGCCACGGCCAAACAGTTCAGAGACAAAGCCTATGACATTGCTTGGTCAGCAGCCATGAAGCAAAGCCCAGAGGTCGCTGCAAAATTCAAGGCCCTTTTCTCCAAATGATGGATCGCCTCTCCAAGGCCTATGGCCAATTGCTCACGGGGTTGGCCAACCTTGGATTCCTGTTGCTCTTGGTGATGATGTTGATCATCGTGGCCGATGTGCTCTTGAGAAATATCCTCATTCCAGGTTTGCCCATGGGCTTGGCCTGGAGCAATGAGGTCTCAGAGATGCTGCTTTATTTGATTGCCATGTTCTTGGCGCCATGGTTGCTAAGGCAAGGACAACACATTCGTGTTGACATCGTCCTCCAAGCTCTGCCACCCTATGTGGCTTGGTGCATCGAGTGTTTGGGAGATGTCTTGGCGATGTTGTGCTGCTGGGTGATGGCTTGGTACTCAGCGCTTTCAACCCTTCGCAGTTTTGAGTCGGGCTCTCTCAACATCAAAACACTGGTGACCCCTGAGTGGTGGAGTTTGTGTCCTTTGCCCTTTATTTTTGTGCTGCTGTCCTTGGAGATGATTTTTCGCATGCACCGATTGGTGAGCGGTCCCAAAGGGCCTAGACACGATGCGGTGAGTGCCTCATGATGATGAGCTCTTGGCAAATGGCCTCAACCCTGATGTTGGGTGGCTCCATGGTGTTGCTCTTCATGGGCATGCCCGTTGCGTTCACCTTCATTGGCATCAACATTGTGGGTGCCTTTTTATACATGGGGGGAGAGCCCGGATTGGTGCAGCTTGCCAGGAGCAGTGTCAACTCCGTCATGTCCTTTTCATTGACGCCCATTCCACTTTTTGTACTCATGGGTGAAATTCTTTTTCACACGGGTTTGGCTTTGAAGGTCATTGAGGGTATTGAGCGACTGGTGAGCAAAGTGCCAGGTCGCCTTGCCGTGGTCGCTGTGGTGGCGGGAACCATTTTTTCTGCCATCTCAGGCTCCACCATTGCCACAACTGCAATGCTTGGCAGTTTGATGGTACCGGTGATGTTGGCCAGGGGTTATGCGCCGACATTGGCAACAGGGCCCATCATGGCCATTGGTGCTGTAGATATGCTGATACCACCTTCAGCGTTGACCGTCTTGTTGGGTTCCTTGTCAGGCATTTCCATCTCCAAGTTGCTCATCGGAGGCGTGCTTCCTGGTGTGCTCTTGTCCATTGCTTTTGTGTGCTGGATTGTGCTGTCTGTGAAGTTGAATCCCACTCTAGCACCTGAGGACGATGAGCCCACGGTTTTCAAGGGATGGGATCGATTTAGCTACCTCTTTAAGTATGTGATTCCCACCTTGTCTATTTTTGCACTTGTGGTGGGTGCCTTGGCTTTGGGGTGGGCAACACCCACCGAATGTGCGGCCTTGGGGGCTTTTGGAACCATCTTGTTGGCTTGCCTTTATGCATCATTGAGCATGGAGGCGGTCTATAAAGCTTTGAAAGGCACGGCCTCAATATCAGGCATGATTTTGTTCATCATATTGGGTGCCACGACATTTGCTCAAATTCTTTCATTTTCAGGAGCCAGCACTGGATTGGTGCAATTCATCACTGGACAAGAGCTCTCACCAGGAGTAATTGTCATGGGAATGATGGCGATTTTGATCGTACTTGGTATCTTTGTCGATCAGGTGAGCATGATGATGATCACATTACCCATTTTCATGCCCATTGTGCAATCCCTTCAAATTGATTCAATTTGGTTCGGCGTGATGTTCTTGATTTGCATGCAACTCGGATTGCTCTTGCCGCCTCACGGTTTGCTCATCATGACCATGCGAGGCGTTGCGCCATCTTCTATCAAAATGGGTGAAATATTTTTGGCCGTGATTCCCTATGTGTTGATGAGCTTGGTGTTGTTGTTTGCAGTTTTCTCTTGGCCCATCATCGCAACTTGGCTGCCTGCGCTACTAGGGTAAACGATGTTGAAGCGATTCAATTAAGGAATGCATTTGCAAGCAAAATGAGGGGTTTGATGAATCTCACTGAAACGATTTGCAAATGCGTTGGAGTGTGAGTGGTGGTACTTTAATTTCTTGGAGGTTTTGATGAAGCTTAAATTGCTCAAGTTATCTTTGATTCTCAATTTGTGTGCTCTGACTGCGTTGCCCGTGGCGCACGCTGCCGATAAAGTAAAGATCGGTTTTGTGAGTACTTTGTCAGGCCCATCGTCTGCACTGGGTGTAGACATCAAAAATGGTTTTGATTTGGCCGTCAAGTTAAATGGCGGGAACTTGGGTGGCTTGCCTGCCGAGGTTTTGGTGGGTGACGATCAATTCAAGCCTGATGTGGCCAAGCAGTTTTTCGAGAAATTCATCAAACGCGACAAGGTTGATTTCATGACGGGTGTCGTGTTCTCCAACATCATGCTTGCAGCCTTACCTGAAGCCATCGAAGACAAGGTCTTTTACGTGAGTCCCAATGCTGCGCCATCCTCCATTGCGGGCAAGGACTGTAATCCATATTTCTTTGCTGTTTCATGGCCCAATGACGCATATCATGAGTCTGCGGGTCAATATGCAAGCACCAAGGGTTACAAGAGTGCCTATATATTGGCTCCTAACTACGTGGCCGGCAAGGACTCATTGGCTGGATTCAAGCGTTTTTACAATGGAAAGGTGATCGGAGAGGTGTACACCAAACTCGGTCAATTGGACTACTCCGCTGAGCTGGCAGACATTCGTGCTGCCAAGCCAGACATTGTCTACACATTCTTGCCCGGTGGCATGGGCATCAACTTCATCAAACAGTTTGTGGCTGCTGGCTTGAACAAGGACATCAAATTGGTGCTCCCTGGTTTCAGCTCAGATCAAGACATCATCCGAAGCGTGGGCGAGGACATGTTAGGCATTTATGACGCAGCTCACTGGGCACCAGAGATGACCAATGCCGCTAATAAGAAGTTTGTTGCTGAGTTCGAAAAAGAGTACAAGCGTTTGCCAAGTGTTTATGCCTCACAAGGCTATGACACAGCATTGCTCATCGATGCTGCTGTTCGTGCAAGCAAAGGCAATTTGGAGGACAAGGAACTCTTGCGCAAGAACTTGAAGGAAGCCAAATTCGCAAGTGTGCGGGGCGACTTCAAATTTGGCAATAACCAGTTTCCAGTTCAAAACTACTACTTGCGTGAGGTGGTCAAAGACTCCCAGGGTCGTTTGGTCAACCGAATCATGGGTCAACCCATTTTCACCAATCGTGGAGATGCTTTCTCCAACGAATGCATGATGAAGTGATTAAGGACCAGTCTCTTTAAAAGTTAAGTTACCCATGGACCTGGTATTGATCTTGGAGCAAAGCCTGAACGGTTTGCAGTTTGGCTTGATGCTCTTTCTTTTGGCAGCCGGACTCACCTTGGTGTTTGGCATCATGGACATGATCAATTTGGCCCATGGGTCGCTCTACATGATAGGAGCCTTTTTGGCCGCATGGCTGGCGCAGTTGACCCAATCCTTTTGGTTGGGAATGGCTTTGGCCATTCCGCTCACTGGGTTGGTGGGCATGGTGCTTGAATACACCATCCTCAGGACTCTATATGAGAGGGATCACCTATCACAGGTATTGGCCACTTTTGCGCTGATTTTGATTCTGAATGAGTCTGTCAAAATGATTTGGGGCTCTGACCTAGCTTTGTCTGCTCCAAGAGCTCTCTCAGGCCCCGTTGAATTGTTTCCTGGTTTCATGTATCCAAGTTACCGCTTGCTCATCATTGGTGTGGGCTTATTGGTTGCATTGTTGATGTGGTTGCTTGTGACCCGCACCAAGATGGGAGCCTGGGTGAGGGCAGGGGCTTCGAATCGAGAAATGGCCATGGCCATGGGGCTTAATATTCAAAAGATATTCACCTTTGTGTTTGCCCTGGGAGCATGTCTTTGCGCTGTGGCGGGAACTTTGCTGGCACCTCTTTTTGCAGTTCAAGTGGGTATGGGAGAGGGAATTTTGATTTTGGCTTTTGTCGTGATCGTGATTGGTGGGATTGGCTCCATTTGGGGTGCCTTTGTGGGCTCCATCATGGTGGGTTGCGTGGATACTTTGGGGCGTTCACTGTTACCCCACTTGTTCAGGGAGTTGTTTCCGGCTCAATTGGCGGCTTCATTGGGACCTGCCATGGCCTCCATCATGGTTTATTTGCTCATGATCGTGGTTTTGTTCTTTCGCCCACAAGGCTTATTCTCTAGGCGAGCGTGATGCAACACATGCAGTTGTCTATTGATAAACGCTCGCATCATGCCTGGTTGGGAGCCGTTTTTTTGGTGATGGCATTGATTTTAGGGGCCTACCTCAAAGCTCAAGGTCTTGAGTTTTATTTGTCTGCCATCACCCGTGTGCTCATTTACGGGATTGCCGCTTGCGCCCTCAATTTGGTGCTTGGGTATGCGGGATTGGTGAGTTTTGGTCATGCAGCATTTTGGGGTATTGGGGCCTATGTCACCGGTATTTTGATACAAGATGGACACACCTCTGGGTATGTGGCCTTTGCCTTGTCGATGTTGATTTGCGCGGTTTTGGCGGCCTTCATCGGACTCATTTCTTTGAGGACCAAGGGCGTTTACTTCATCATGATCACTCTGGCCTTTTCTCAGATGCTCTTTTATTTGATGAATTCCAATAAAAGCTACGGAGGAGATGAAGGCTTCAACCTAACTCGCCGTTTGGATTTTGGCTTTGGCTGGGATCTAAAGAATCCCTTCAATTTTTACCTGCTGGTTCTTTTTTGTTTGGCGCTCACGCTTTGGGTGATTTCAAGAATCGTCAACTCCAGATTTGGGAGAGTCATTCAAGCCCAAAAGGACGATGAGCTCAGAGCGGGTGCGATTGGCTTTAATGTCTTTGCCTTTCAGTTGTGTGTGTTCATGATCTCTGGAGCCTTGACCGGTCTGGCTGGTTCGCTGATGTCCAATCAGCAAAATTACGTGAGCCCAGCACTGCTGAACTGGACCGAATCGGGTCTTTTGATGATGATGGTGATCTTTGGCGGGGTTGGAACCGTCTGGGGTGGACTGATCGGCGCTGTTGTGATTCTGGGGCTCGAGGAGTTTTTGGCCGATTACAGCGAGCATTTTCAGTTCTATGTGGGCTGGATTTTGCTCTTGGTGGTTTTGTTTTTACCCAAAGGGCTCATCAGTGTGTTTGATAAAAAGCGGTGGGGTTTGAGGTCGTCTGAGCCAGTTTTGGGGGATTCACATGAAAAATGATGTGATCTTGAACGTTGAAGAGTTGAGTAAGTCTTATGGAGCACTCAAAGTCACCAACGATGTGAACCTCACGGTAAATAGCAATCAAATACACGCTCTGATTGGCCCCAATGGAGCGGGTAAAACCAGCCTCATTTCCCAGCTCTCAGGTCACACGCTCAGTGACTCAGGACGCGTTTGGTTTGATGGACACGATATCACTCACACGAAGCCGCACGCCAGAGTTCATGTGGGCTTGGTCAGATCCTTTCAAATTACACGATTGTTCAAAAGTTTCACGGTTCTCGATAACATTGCTTTGGCGCTTCAAGCCAAAGCGGGTCACAATTTCTCCTTTTGGCAACCGGTTTCAAAAGACACACAATTGATAGCGAACGCTCATGCTGTGATTGAAGAAATTGGCCTTGAAAGGGTGGCTCATTCTTTGGCCAGTGACCTCTCACATGGGGAGCAACGTATTTTAGAGTTGGGCCTTGCCTTTGCTTGTGCGCCAAAACTTCTGCTCCTGGACGAGCCCATGGCGGGAACCGGCCAAGAGGAGTCTGCTCGCATTGTGAGTCTCATTCAAAAGATTCGAAAAACGGTGAGCATACTGCTCGTCGAGCACGACATGGATGCGGTCTTTAGTTTGGCCGACGTGGTGAGTGTTTTGGTCAACGGTCAAATCATTGCAAGTGCAAGCCCAGATCAAATTAAAACGGATCCCCTGGTGATACAAGCTTATTTGGGTGATGAGGTGAGTACATGAGTGAATCATTGCTCAACGTTCAAGGGGTTCAAACCTTTTATGGGGCCAGTCAAATTTTGTTTGGCGTTGACTTGGCCATACGCGAGCGCGAGGTCATGGGACTTTTGGGGCGCAACGGGATGGGTAAAACCACGCTCATCAGAAGTATCTTGGGTCTGACTCAAGCCAAAGTCGGTCGCATTGAGTTCGCTGGGCACGATATCATGGGCATGAAGCCCTACACGATTGCCCAAAGGGGTTTGGCTGTGGTGCCTGAAGGTCGACAAATATTTCCCAATTTGACCGTTGATGAGAATTTACGCTCTTTTGAGGATAACCGAAGTCAAAGCGCTGACCCTTGGGTCACAGAATCGGTCTACGAGCTTTTCCCCAGGCTCAAAGAGAGAAGACAAAACTTGGGCAACCAACTCTCTGGAGGCGAGCAGCAAATGTTGGCCATTGGTAGAGCCTTGGTTGTCAACCCGAAATTGATGATCTTGGATGAGGCAACCGAAGGTCTGGCTCCATTGATTCGTCAAGAAATTTGGTCCTGTCTGACTCACATCAAACAGCAGGGAATGGCGCTCATAGTGGTGGATAAGTACGTACAAAAAATCGTTGAAATCGCAGATCACGTGGTGATCATGGAAAAGGGCCAAATTGCATGGCGCGGGACCTCACGGGTTTTGGGCGAAAACAGAGATTTATGGCATCGTTATCTGGGTGCCTGAGACCTACATTTGGATTTTTTAAATTTTGATTCTTGTATTCCTTTGGAGAAATTGAACATGACCCTAAAAAGCTTGGATGAGTTGGTTCAAAGCGATCGCGTGCATCGTTCGGTATACACCGATGAGCGCATCTTTGATCTTGAGATGGATGAGATGTTTGAGAAAACTTGGGTCTATTGTGGACATGAATCTCAGGTCAAAGCACCTGGTGATTACTACACCATGAGAATTGGTCGCCAGCCCATGGTCATGGTCAGAGACAAGTCTCTGGCCATTCATGTGCTCTATAACCGTTGTCCTCATCGTGGTGTAGAGTTGTGCGGAAACCAAAGCGGCAACACTGGAAATGCATTTGTTTGTTCCTACCATGCTTGGAGCTTCAATTTGGACGGAAAGGTGCGCGCAATTCCTCTCATGAAAGGCTACGACGGAACTGCTTTCGCCACCAGCGATTACAGCAGCAGCATGGTGGCCGCTGAGCAAGTCGACAGTTACCGTGGATTTGTCTTTGCCAAGCTCTCCAAAGGCGGTCCCAGTTTGCTCGATTTTTTAGGTGAAGCCAAAGTGGCTTTTGATGACATGTGTGACCGCTCACCTGTTGGTGAGGTGGAAGTTGTGCCTGTTTGTCACCGAGTGGTTCAGCACTCCAATTGGAAATTTTTCATGGAGAACCAACTCGATGCCTTGCACCCATCGGTGACCCACCAATCAACGGGTGTGTCTGCTCGCAAGGTTGAGACCAGACTCAAGGCGACCCAGGGCTCAGCTCCCTTGCATTATCACTACCTCTCAACCTTCGCCTCTAGCTTTGATCAGTGGGATTCCGTACAAACTGTGAATTTTCCCCATGGTCATGGGATCTTAAAAGCTTACATGGGATTGAGACCCACGGACCCAGATACCGTTGAATACGAAAGCATCATGAAAAAAGCCTATGGTGAGGAAAAGGCTGAGGAGTATCTCTCCAGAAGCATTCACCATGTGTTGATTTATCCCTACCTGTCGGTTCAGTCTCCCTTGCAGCAACTCAGGTGTCTTCGCCCTTTGGCAGCGAACAAGACACTCTCTGAGATTTGGCACTTCCGTCTCAAAGGGGCTCCAGAGGCCATTTACAGCAGATCGCTTTGGTATTACAACTTGGTCAATTCGCCTGCAACCATGATCAACGCTGACGATTTGGAGAACTGGACCAAAGGTCAATGGGGTCTTGAGTCCAAAGGTGGAGAGTGGGTGAGTTTTCACCGAAACCATGGAGGCGATACGCTCAAAGATGGCGTGCTTTATTCCAACAACGGAACCTCCGAGGTTGTGATGAGAAATCAATTCGATGCGTGGAAGAGTTACATGCAACATTCTTTTTACGCCAACAAATAACACCCCAAAAAATGAGGAGTGCTCCATGAGCAACGAAGTTTTTAAAGAAAATTTAGGTCAAGGCGTCGTGATTGAAGCCATTCAGTCCATGACAGGAGCCGAGTCCATCGCTCCTGATCACATGGGCCGAGGCTCCGTGCCCTCCAAAGGCTATCTTCCAACGCCAAAAGTGGTCGATCAAGCGCTATTGGTTGAAGTGCAAAACTTCCTCTACCTTCAAGCAGCACTCTTAGATGCCAAGAATTGGTCGGCCTATATCGATCTCTTTACCCCCGATGGGGTTTATTGGATGCCCTCAACACCAGAGCAAACCGATTGGACCAGTCAACCCTCCATTTTTGCTGAAGATCCATTGATCATGGAAATTCGCATGTCAAGAATCACTCATCCCAATGCGTGGTCACAAGCTCCCATGTGGGGCACCAATCACTTGGTTGGCAATGTCATGATTGAGGATTCAAGTCCCAATCATTTGGAGGTGTATTCACGTTTTCAGATGATGGAGTTGAGACGCGATGACGTGAGGCATTTTGGCGGCACTTACAGACACTCCTTGGTTCGCGTTGGAGGCCAGTTGAAAATCAAGTTGCAGCGCGTGGACATGGTCAACGCACAGGCTGCTTATGACTACGTGATTCAAGCCTGGGTTTGAGTGTGTCTTTTGATACTGGGCCCATTCGACCAAGACTCACTTGTTGGCAAGCCCCAGTTTGTCGATGGCCCGCTTTAAAGCTTGGATGTCGACTTCCTTCAACGCCAACTCTCTGAGTTGAGCCAGTAGGTGAGCGCCATTCTCATGGTGTTCCAGTGCATCGCTTGCTTTCATCAGCAACGCAAACTTGCCGCTGCTTCTTTTGTGAGTATCACTGTAGCCTTTGATGAGTCGTTGGCACAAGAGAGTTTGCTTTGCAAGTTCATGTGAGTGCCCCAATTGATGCTCTATCCGGGTAAGCCATCCCTGAAGGGTGTGCATTTCGTCTGCATGGCGAAGACTTACACGCCTGATCCCTTTGAGGCTCGCCAATATCCACAAGCTCAAATAACCCAATACCGTGTGTGTGTGGATTCTGCGCCCTTTGTTGATCTTTTGGTCCAACCACTTTGAGAGTTTTGGGCTCTCAAGCACAAAGTGTCCAATGCCCTTGGGGAACATGCCGCATACCTCCATGAGCCCTGGGTGGAAGTATTCTTCGATTTGAACGATTTCTTTGGAGCTCGCTTTCAGTTCACCACGAATGCGAGTGATGCGAGATGCTCGTGTCTTCAGGTCTGCTACTCGGATGATGTCATCGTAGCTCATGGCGCGAGCACAGTACCTGGCCGCTTCGATCATGAATTGCGGGTCGGTGTGTTGATCTGCACAGAATTGTGCCGTTTGCAGTCTCTCCAAATGAGACAAATACTCTTTTGCATACCTCACATCCTGAAAGTCAATCAATCTTTCAATGCCTTCACCGATCATGCCCCAAGTGCTTTGTGCGAAAGTGTTTCTGACATGCTCTAAGAGATGGTTTAACTCTGGGTTCGATGTACTTTTAGGCAACGCTCTGGCTGGAGAATTGAATACATCTTGCGAATCTTTGTCGTTGATCAAGGGTGAGTGGCCTTTGGTGGCTGCTGCTCTGAGAGCCTTGATACTTGACTCTACGCTGATCCCAGCTCTTTGAATCGCTGCTTCAAATTCTTCGCTTGAAAAGGGAAGGGCTCTAGAGGCCAAAAGTGCGCCAAAGAGAGTGGACGAGATCACGCTTCGGTGCTCAGTAGCCAAGGTTTGCATGTCAAATAGAAGCAAGGCTTTGGAATGTTCGCCCAAAGATTGAATCACAGCACTTGCATCAAGGACACCGTTGGAGGGCGCCATTTTTTCTTCAATTGCATATGTCCTATGAGAACTCGCGATGAGGGTGGTTCTGCCCTTGGTCACAAAGCCACGCTCAACTGCGCGGCCAGCCTCCATGAGCTCTGCAGCAATCACCACATCCACCTCGCCGGGTACGGGAGTCAATGCCAAGACCGGTTCATGAAGACCTTGGGTTGAGGTGTTTGGGGTAGGGCAAAGGAGTTCAATGTAGTAAATGGTAGCACCCGTGCGCTGAGCGACACCTGCCACAGAGGTGGCTTGTGCTCTCCAATGAGCATGCTCAGCCATGTCCACGATCCAGTCAACGAGCACGCCCCCGCCTTGTCCACCCAATGCCAAAACGGCAATGTTGATGGTGCTCTGTGTTGTGATTTCGGGCAAGGACATGGTGTGAATTGGGAGAAAAATAGATGATCAATAAATGCTGTGCTGAGCGCGCGCTTTTTCTTTGGCTTGAGCCAGCCAATCAATGACGCCTTGGCGAAGGCCCGCCATGAATCTCTCAAATGAACTGGGGTTTTGAACCCACTGTGCTTTGTAAAAAGAGGGGCACAAGGCTGCAGCATCTGCCGCTTCACCGCAGTGACCACAGGCCACGCAACCATCATCGACTTGGGCAATGGGATCTGGTTTGAGGGGGTCGTGGCTTGGTGCTAGGGTCAGGCTAGGGCACCCAGACACTCTCATGCAGGCATGATCCCCAGAGCAAATGTTGGCATCGACTCCAAATTTCTCTTTGAGCACGCGCTCACCTTTTTTGAGGGCTTGCGCTATTTTTGGTTTTTCACGTCTTTGCAAATTGAGCATGCATTCGCTTTGTGCAATGATCACTTTGGGACCCTTGAAGTCGGTGGTCAGGGCCTCGGTGAAGACCGCTTTCATCTGAGTCACATCATAGGTTCGCGTGATGACGCGCACCCACTCAACGCCCACCCCTCTGACCGCTTTTTCAATGGGGTGTAGAGTGCTCCTTTTCTTACTTTTAACCCTCGTGGAGAGCAAGTCCTGACCTCCGGTGGCAGAGGAGTAATTGTTGTCGACAATGACGATGACGCCATCGTGCTGGTTAAAGACTGCATTGCCAATGCCACTGGTGAGTCCGTTGTGCCAAAAGCCTCCATCTCCCATGAATGCGATCGATCTTTTGGACGAGTGAACGTTGAAAGCCGAAGCACTTGAAACGCCAAGCCCGTATCCCATTGTGGTTGCACCGATGTGAAAGGGTGGCAAGATGGAGAACAAGTGACAACCAATGTCGGCTGAGACATGGTGCTCCCCAAGCATTTCTTGAACCATTTTGAGACTTGAGAAAATGGGTCTTTCTGGGCAGCCCACGCACAAGCCCGGTGGGCGAGCAGGCAAATGCCCTTTGAGCTCAGGTGCGAAGGTCATCGCTTTTTGAGCACTGGAGAGAGGATTTAGGGATGACTTTGTACTTGGCATTCCAAGTGGAACCGCTTTTGCAAATAAAGAGGGGCGGTAATGATTTAAAAATTGGTGTATTCCATTTTTGAGTTCACTCACCGTGTACTCACCTGCGACGGGCAAAAAATCCTTGCCGTGCAATATTGTTGTACTGCCCGCTTTGCGCAAGATGGAGTTCAGTCCTTGTTCGTGGTAATCGGGTTGACCCTCTTCAATCACCAAAATGGCCTTTTTGTCAGCACAGAACTCGATCACTTCTTCATCAATTAAGGGGTAAGCGACGTTCAACACATAAAGGGGGATTTCGCTGTTGCCATAGAGATCGGCGAGATTTTCCAAGGCCAGTGCCCTGAGGGTGTTGTTGTAGAGCCCTCCAAGGAGGACAATGCCAAGCTCCTTGACTTCACCGGGAAAGATCTCATTTAACTTTTTGCGACGAATGAACTCAATCGCTTTGGGCCATCGATCTTTGATTTTTTCTTTCTCGTGCAAAAAGGAGGCTGGTGGTAGGACAATTC
>Ga0164297_10002544_pt1 | contig 17859 bp, 17 predicted proteins | sample GEODES058metaG_FD_113539 | JGI IMG/M metagenome (GOLD analysis project Ga0164297, IMG submission 113539) | Dystrophic lake water microbial communities from Trout Bog Lake, Wisconsin, USA - GEODES058 metaG | ecosystem: Environmental > Aquatic > Freshwater > Lake | place: USA: Trout Bog Lake...
ATCGACCATTGAGGCTTCCAGCGCTTCCGAGGCAGCGCGGCGGCCTTTCTCGATCACCGACGTGGCGGTCAGCAAGATGGCCTGGCCTTCGGAATACAAACTGCGGGCGCCGCCGGTACCGCCGCCCGTGGGCATTTCGGCGGTATCACCCTGGCGGACGCGGATACGGTCACCATCGATGCCCAGCCGGTCGGAGGTGAGTTGGATATAGGCGGTTTCGTGGCCCTGGCCTGTGGATTGGGTGCCGACATAAACATCGACGAAGCCATCGTCGGCGAAACGGATTTCCGCGCGCTCGGTGGCGTCTCCGCCAGTGGCTTCGAGGTAGTAGGCCATGCCTATGCCGCGCTTTTTGCCGCGGCTGGCGGCTTCGGCGCGGCGAGCCTCGATGCCGGCCCAGTCGGTGTGGGTGAGTGCGGTGTCCATCACCAGCGGGAAGTTGCCGCTGTCGTAAACCCGGCCCATGGCGGAGGTGTGCGGCATGGCGTCCGGCTGCACCATGTTACGGCGGCGCAACTCGATACGGTCGATGCCCAGTTCGCGCGCCGTGGCGTCGATCAGGCGTTCGACGAGGTAGTTGGCTTCCGGCCGGCCGGCGCCGCGATAGGCATCGACGGGGACGGTGTTGGTGAATACGCCGAGTACATTGGCGTAGACGGTTTTGAAACCGTAGATGCTGGCCAGCACGCCGGAGCCGGCCATGGTGGGGATGTAGGGGGCGAAGTTGGACAGGTAGGCGCCCATCCCGGCGAGAGTGCGGGTGCGCAAGGCGAGGAACTTGCCGTCTTTATCAACCGCGATTTCGCCGGTGGTGATGTTGTCGCGGCCCTGGCTGTCCGCCAGAAAGGCTTCCTGCCGCTCTGACACCCAGCGGACCGGCTTGCCGAGCTTACGGGTGGCGTAGGTGGTCAAAACGTGTTCGGGGTAGAGGAACAGCTTCATGCCGAAGCCGCCGCCGACATCGGGGGTGATGACGCGCATGACGGACGGATCGACGCCGAAGACCATGCCGGCCATGACGTTGCGGACGGTCCAGCTGCCTTGGGTGTTGGTACGGATCGTCCAGGTGCCGGCGGCGGTATCGTAATCGGCCAGACAGGCGCGGGCTTCCATCGAACTGACGACAATGCGGTTGTTGACCACGGTCAGGCTGGTGACGTGGGCTGCCGATGCAAACAGCGCCTCGGTTTCGGCCTTCGGGCCGACTTCCCAGTCAAAGCACAAATTGCCCGGCGCGTCCGGCCAGACCTGCACGGCACCGGGCTCAACCGCCGCGGCGAGGTCGGAGATGGAGGGCAGCACGTCGTAATCGACCACGATGGCTTCCAGCGCATCGCGCCCGGCCTGGATGGTTTCGGCGACGACGAAGGCGACCGGTTCGCCAACATGGCGCACATGGCCCTCAGCCAGGGTATGGCGTGGCGGGCTGACCTGCTTGCTGCCGTCGCGGTTGTCGAGTTCGACTAGCACTGGCAGCAGGCCGATTTTGTCCGCCTTCAGATCCGCATTGGTGTAGATCGCGCGCACGCCGGGGATGGCTAAGGCGGCGGTGGTATCAAGGCTGAGGATGCGGGCGGCGGCATGCGGGCTACGCAGTACCAGGCCGTGCAACATGCCGGGCAAGGTATAATCCGCGGTGTAGCTGCCATTGCCTTTCAGCAGGCGAGGGTCTTCGACGCGACGCACGGGCTGGGCAACACCGAATTTGGTCATGGACGATTGCTCTCCGAGAGGCTGTTTTAGGTTGAGCAGACAATGCACGCATCACCCGCTGGCTGGGAAGACCTAGCTTTGGGCGGCGCCTTCGCGGATTTTGCGCGCCATTGCCGCGATGCCGTTGCCGCGATTGGTGGACAGGGCCTCCAGCAGGCCGAGATCTTTTAGGAAGACCGGATCGGTGGCGGCGATCTCGGCGCGGTTGCGGCCGGAATAAACCCGCAGCAGCAGGGCCACCAGACCGGCGACAATGGCGGCATCGGATGCGCCGGCGAAGTACAGCTTGCCGTCGCGCTCGACCAGTTCCATCCACACCTTGCTCTGGCAGCCCGGCACGCGGTGGGCGTCATCCGCCCAGGCATCCGGAAAAGGCGGCAGGTTGCGGCCGAGTTCGATGATGTATTGGTAGCGTTCCATCCAGTCATCGAACAATGCGAGATCGTCGCCGATGGCGGCGATCGCCTCGGCGGCGGTGGAGTCTGCTGGCAGGACAAATGGGTCGGTCATGGCGGGGATGTGCGGGCGGTACGGCGCTGCGTCAAGTGGCGGTGTCTGGCCTGCGCGCCCTATCGCCGCTCCTGCCCGAACACGATCCGATGACCGTCGATCGTGGTCACCACGATCTCCCGCATGCCGTAATGCTGATCGAATGGCGGCGTGCAGACCGCGCCGCGCCCGGTGAATTCGGCGTACAGCGCTTCAACATCATCGGTATTGATGTAACCGAACCAGCTATGCGCGCCGATTTCGGTCGGGCGTGGTTCGTTCGGGCAATGGCCGAGCATCACCCGCACCCCGTCGCGTTCGACCAGCCGCCAGTCCTCGCCTTCGGGCCACAGCACGCGGAAGCCAAGCACGGCGCCGAACCAGGCGGCGGAGGCGTGCAGGTCCGGCACTGCCAGCACGAAGGCGTAGGGGCTGATTGTCACAGGATGAAGCGGCTGAGATCACCCTTCGCTGCCAGCGGGGCGACGCGTTCGTGCACGTAATCGGCATCCACCCGCACGCTTTCGCCCCCACGGTCGGAGGCGGAGAAGCTGATCTCCTCCAGCAGGCGTTCCAGCACCGTGTGCAGCCGGCGGGCGCCGATGTTCTCCACCCGGTCGTTGATCGCCGCCGCGAGGTCGGCCAGGGCTTCCACCGCATCGGGTGCGAAGGACAGATCCATGCCTTCGGTGCCGATCAGGGCCACGTATTGCTTGAGCAGCGAATGCTCTGGCTCGGTCAGGATGCGGCGCAGATCGTCGCGCGAGAGCGGTTGCAATTCGACCCGGATGGGCAGGCGGCCTTGCAGTTCCGGCAGTAGATCGGACGGCTTGGACAGATGGAAGGCACCCGAGGCGATAAACAGGATGTGATCCGTTTTCACCGGGCCATGTTTGGTGTTGACGGTGGTGCCTTCGATCAGCGGCAACAAATCCCGCTGCACCCCTTCGCGCGAGACATCACCGCCACGCGCGCCGCTTTCGCTGCCGCGGGCGATTTTATCGACTTCGTCGAGGAACACGATGCCATGGTTTTCCGCATGCGCGACCGCGTCCTTGGTGAGTTGTTCGTCGTCCAGCAACTTATCGGCTTCTTCGCGCTGCAAGGCCGCCCGGGCGGCAGTGACGGACATTTTGCGTGGGCTGGCCTGCTTGCCGCCCATCATGTTCTTCATCATATCGGACAGATTGATCATCTGGCCCGGTGGCATGCCGGGCACATCAAACTGGCCGATCGGGTTGCCCGGAGCGTCAAACAGGCTGACCTCGATTTCGCGATCTTCCAACTCCCCGCTGCGAAGCATCTGGCGGAAGCGGCTGCGGGTGTCGGCTGCGGCGTGCTCACCGACCAAGGAGGTGATCAGCCGCTCCTCGGCATTGGCTTCCGCTTTCACCTGCACCGCGCGGCGGCGGGTCTCTCGCAGCATGGTGATGGAGATTTCCACCAGGTCGCGGATGATGCTTTCCACATCGCGGCCGACATAGCCGACTTCGGTGAATTTGGTGGCCTCGACCTTGATGAACGGCGCCTGGGCGAGTTTGGCCAGTCGGCGGGCGATTTCAGTTTTGCCGCAACCGGTCGGGCCGATCATCAGGATGTTTTTCGGCACGACTTCTTCGCGCATCGCCGCCGAAAGCTGCTGGCGGCGCCAGCGGTTGCGCAGCGCGATGGCCACCGCGCGCTTGGCATCGTGCTGACCGACGATAAAGCGATCGAGTTCGGAGACGATTTCACGCGGGGAAAAGGTTGGCAGGTCCATGGTTCAGCCTTCGCCCACGATCGTTTCAACGATCACGTTGTAGTTGGTATAAACGCAGATATCCGCGGCGATTTTCATCGCGCGGCGGGCGATGTCTTCCGCTTGCAGGTCGGGCAGGTCGATCAAGGCGCGGGCGGCTGACAGGGCATAGTTGCCCCCGGAGCCGATGGCGATCAGCCCGTCCTCCGGTTCCAGCACGTCGCCATTGCCGGTCAGGGTGAAGCATCGGTCTTTGTCGGCGACGGCCATCATCGCTTCAAGCCGGCGCAGATAGCGATCGGTCCGCCAGTCCTTCGCCAGTTCGACGCAGGCGCGTTCCAACTGGTTGGGGAAGCGTTCGAGCTTGGCTTCCAGCCGTTCCAGCAGGGTGAATGCGTCCGCGGTGGCGCCTGCGAACCCGGCAAGCACGGTGCCGCCGGCACCAATGCGGCGCACTTTGCGGGCGTTGCCTTTGATGACGGTGGCGCCGAGCGTGACCTGGCCATCGCCGGCCATGGCGACGGTGCCGAAGCGGCGGACGCAAAGGATGGTCGTGCCGTGCCAGCCGACCGGGTCATGGTGGGGGGAGGATGTGGTTTGCATGATGCGGCAACATGGGCACCGCGCGGCCCGCGAACAAGCCCGCGGGCGATGATGGCTCACATGTTTGCGGAAGAAGGTGATTTTCGGCTAGAGCGGGCGCGCCAGAGGCGAGGAGCCAGCCGATGTCCCGTATTGCCCAGATCACCCGCACCACGTCCGAAACCGATATCACCCTGGCGCTGAACCTTGATGGGTCTGGCAAGGCGGAGATCGCCACCGGGATCGGCTTTCTGGACCATATGTTGACCGCTTTGGCGCGGCATTCGCTCATGGACCTCAATGTGCGGGCCAAGGGCGATCTGCACATCGATTTTCACCACACCACAGAAGATATCGGCATCGTGCTTGGGCAGGCGATTTTGCAGGCGCTCGGCGATAAGCGCGGCATTGCGCGCTATGGCCATGCGGTGGTGCCGATGGATGAGGCGCTGGTGGAAGCGGCGATTGACCTGTCCGGGCGCGCGGTGGTGGGCTGGCAGGTGAACTTTGCCCGCGACAAGGTGGGTGAGATGGACACCGAATTGTTCGAGGAGTTCTTCCGTGCTCTGGCCGGGAATGCGCTGATGAATTTGCACGTGATTCAGAAGGCCGGAACCAACGCGCACCATATTGCCGAAGGCTGCTTTAAGGCGGTGGCACGGGCGCTGCGCCAGGCGGTGACGCATGATCCTCGGATCGGCCAGACCATCCCGTCCACCAAAGGGGCGTTGTGAGGGTGGGGCGGTGAAAACCTGGACAGTGCATACCAAAGCCGGCCGCACGCCCGAGTTGCTGCCGGAAGGGTTCAGCGCGGCGGCGATGATCTTGGGGCCGGTTTGGCTGCTGGCGCAGCGCGCTTGGCTGCCGGCGGTGCTGCTGGGCTGTGCCCAGATTGCTGGCAGCCTGCTGGTGCCGGGGGCCTACGGGGTGCTGCTCAGCCTGGCCTTCGCCTGGATCGGCGGTGTTTTCGGGCGAGATCTGGTGCGCTGGTCGTTGGAGCGGCGGGGCTATGCGCTGACCGATGTGGTGGCGGCGAGTTCGCAGGATTTGGCGTTCGGGCGCATCCTGACGGCGCGACCGGGGCTGATTGAAGGACTTCCGGTATGAAAGTTGTCGTGGTCGATTACGGCAGTGGCAATCTCGCCTCGGCCGCGCGGGCGTTGCAACTGGCGAGCGCCCGGCTGGGGCTGGCGGCCGAGGTGACGATTAGCGCCGATCCGGCCGTGGTGGCGGCGGCGGATCGGATTGTGCTGCCGGGCCAGGGGGCGTTTGCCGATTGCGCCCGTGGGTTGCGTTCGGTTGACGGGCTGGAGCAGGCGATTTTGCGTGAGACCGAGGCCGGCAAGCCGTTTTTGGGCATTTGCGTCGGCATGCAGTTGATGGCGGCGCGTGGGCTGGAGCATGAAGTGACCCAAGGATTTGGCTGGATGCGGGGCGATATCGCCGCGATGGCGCCTCCGGCCGCTTTGCGCCTGCCGCAAATGGGGTGGAATGGGCTGAATTTTGTGCCCGGTGCGCATCCGCTGCTGGAAGGTTTGCTGCCGGATGACCATGTGTACTTCGTGCATAGCTACGCGTTGACCGGGGGCGATGCCGCCGAATGTATTGCCACGACCGATTATGGTGGCCCGGTTGTCGCCATGGTGGCGCGCCGCAACCGTGCCGGCACGCAGTTTCACGTTGAGAAAAGCCAGGAGGTTGGGTTGCGCATTCTCGCCAATTTCCTGCGTTGGGACCCGCAATAATGTCCGAAGATATCGCCGATACCGACGCTGGCCCGGCGCATGCAGATTACCTCCACACCGTCGAGCGTGTGATGGACTTCAAGGACGATGACCTTGAGGCGCTGTGTGAGGCGACCGATGCCGCCATCATTGAAGGCGGTGGCTTTGGCTGGGTGAACCCGCCCGGTCGGCAGGCGTTGGAACGCTATTACCGCGGTGTGTTGCTGGTGCCGGAGCGCGAGCTGTTCGTGGCACGCCAGGACGGGGTGGCGGTTGGCTCGGCGCAACTGGTCCGCCCGCCGCGCAACAATGAGGCGCAGGCGTTTTCTGCCCAACTGATGCATTCGTTCATTGCCCCGTATGCGCGTGGACAAGGCTTAGCGAAATTATTGACCACGCGGGTGGAGGAAGGGGCGCGGGCGCTCGGCTATCACATCCTCAACCTCGACGTGCGGGAGACCCAGACGGCGGCGATCCGGATGTACGAATCGCTCGGCTATATCCGCTGGGGCACCCATCCCGCTTACGCGCGGGTGCAGGGGGCAACGGTGAAGGGCATGTTCTTTTATAAGGTGCTGCAGCCCGGGAGCCGAATCGCATGAGCATTGGATGGCCGACGCTGATTGCGGGATATTTCGTCGTCTGGTGGTTGATGCTGTTCGCGGTGCTACCGTTTGGAACCCGCCCGGCCCCACAGCCGGACGCGTTGACGGGGTGGCGTGGGGCGCCGGTGGCGCCGCGTTTTTGGCGTACGGTGCTGGCGACCACGTTGGTGGCGGCTGTTGTTTGGGGCGGCACGGTGGCGTTGATCGAATCGAACTGGGTCAGCTTCCGCAGTGGATCCTGGGCGATGCAGGAATAGAAATGCCCGAAAATTAGGCCATTTGCTGAAATTGTATGCAAATCGGCTTAATTTTCGGGCATAACGCGTCTCAGAAGCCAATTTTTCGGCATTTTCAGTGCGAAAATTGCTGGACGCCGCAGGGACTTCCACGCATTCTTGCGACTGAGGACGAGGCATTGCCTCCTCCTGCCGTGTGACTGGCGTTTCCTCCCTAAACTTGGCCCGCGGTGCCTTTCGGCACGCGGGCCTCTTTTTTTCTGTCTATATGAATTTGTAGTTATGTGTCGAGCAATTTCCTGCGTTCAAACGCGGATTTTGGCGAATTTCTTGCGCAAATCGATTGTGCGGCGCAGCAATATTTCCAAACGATCGGGTTAAATCGGCCGTGCTGGCGAAGATGGGCGACACAGGGTAGGGTCCGCGTCCCTGAACCTTCTGGACCTGACCGAACCATGCGTCTTTCTCGCAGCCTGGTGCCCACTCTGAAAGAAACCCCCGCCGAGGCGCAGATCGCGTCGCATCGGCTGATGCTGCGGGCCGGTCTGGTGCGCCAGACATCGGCCGGTATCTATGCTTGGTTACCGGCGGGCTACCGGGTGTTGCAGAACATTGCCCAGATTGTGCGCGAGGAGCAGGACGCGTCCGGCGCGCAGGAAGTGCTGATGCCGACGCTGCAATCGGCGGATTTGTGGCGACAGTCGGGCCGCTATGATGGCTATGGCGCGGAAATGCTGCGGATCAAAGACCGCCATGACCGGGAAATGCTGTATGGGCCGACCAATGAGGAAATGATCACTGACCTTTTCCGCCAGTCGGCCAAATCCTATCGCCAGTTGCCGCAGAACCTCTACCATATCCAGTGGAAGTTCCGCGATGAGGTGCGCCCGCGCTTTGGTGTGATGCGTGGGCGCGAATTCCTGATGAAGGATGCCTATAGCTTCGATCTGGATCAGGCCGGGGCGGTGATCGCCTATCGCAAGATGATGCTGGCCTATATGCGCACCTTCCGCCGCCTCGGCGTGCAAGCCATCCCGATGGCGGCCGATACCGGACCAATTGGCGGCGATCTGAGCCATGAATTCATCATTCTGGCGCCGACCGGCGAAAGCCAAGTTTATTACGACGCGGCCTTCGAGACGATCGACACGTCACCGGCGGCATTCTCCTTCAACTCCGAAGCCGACCTGGAACGCTTCTCGACGTTGATGACCACCCCCTATGCCGCCACCGACGAAAAGCATGATGAGGCGGCCTGGGCTAAGGTGGAAAATAAGCGCGAAGGCCGGGGCATTGAGGTGGGGCATATCTTCTATTTTGGCACCAAATACTCGGAACCGATGGGGCTGAAGGTCGCCGGGCCTGATGGCAGCCTGGTAGTGCCGCATATGGGCAGCTACGGCATTGGCGTTTCCCGGTTGGTGGGCGCGCTGATCGAGGCGAACCATGACGACGCCGGTATTATCTGGGCCGATGCGGTAGCGCCGTGGAAGGCCACGATCCTCAACCTTAAAATGGGCGATGCGACCTGCGACGGCATGTGTGAGGATATCTATGCCAAGCTAAAGGGCAACGCGCTCTATGACGACCGGGACGAGCGGGGCGGGGTGAAGTTCAACGACGCCGATTTGATGGGCCACCCCTGGCAGATCATCGTCGGTCCGCGTGGCGCGGCCAAAGGTATGGTGGAACTGAAACGCCGCGCGACCGGTGAGCGGGTGGAAGTGTCCGTTGAGGACGCGCTGTCGCGCATCGGGTGATGTTCGGCCCGTTCGAGCGTTTGGTCGCTGGCCGCTATTTGCGGGCCCGTAAGGGCGAGCGCTTTGTGTCGATCATCGCGATATTCTCGCTGGTTGGCATCGCCCTCGGGGTGGCGACCTTGATCGTCGTCTCATCTGTGATGACCGGTTTCCAGCGCGAGCTGGTAACCCGCATCCTGGGCGTGAACGGGCATATTTCGCTGGATGCGTATGCCGGCGACAAAATTACCGCTTACGAAGCGCTGACGGCGAAAATTGCCGCGGTGCCCGGCGTGGAAGCGGCCTTGCCGGTGTTGGACGGACAAGTATTTCTGACGACGGATCGGCCCGGCGGCACCGGCGGGTTGGTGCGTGGCATAACGGCGGAGTCGCTGCGCAAAATTCCCCAGATCGGTGGGCACATCGTCGCTGGTTCGCTGGACGATTTTAAAGGCGAGGATGCCATCGCCATCGGCGTTGGGCTGGCGGCGGTGAACCGGCTCTCGATCGGCGGCACCCTCACTTTGGTTTCGCCGAATGGCGCGGTGACGGCCTTTGGCACCATGCCGCGCATCAAAGCCTATCACGTGGTGGCGATTTTCGACTCCGGACTGTCCACCTTCAATAACAGCGTCGCCTATTTGTCGCTGCCGGCCGCGCAGATCTATTTCATGAAAGAGGCCGCCATCACCGGCATCGACATCCGCGTGGCGGATGCCGATGGGACTGCGGCGGTGCTGGCGCGCATTCAGCCCTTGTTGGGCAACCGACAATTGCTGCTGCGCGATTGGCGGCAGGCCAATAACGGTATTATCGGCGTGTTGCAGATCCAGAAGGACACCATGTTCATCGTGCTCGGCATGATCATCCTGGTGGCGGCATTCAATGTGATCTCCTCGCTGATCATGCTGGTCAAGGACAAGCGACGCGATATTGCTGTGATGCGCACCATGGGGGCGCAGAGCGGCGCGATCCTGCGCATCTTCATCATGTGCGGCGCCTTTGTCGGTGTGGCCGGCACCGCGTTGGGCACGGCGATTGGGGTGCTGGTGTGCACGAACATCGTCGCTATTCAGCATGCGATCGAGGCACTGACCGGCGGGCAGGTGTTTGATCGTAATGTGTTCATGTTGACCGATTTGCCGCAGGGCGTGGAGTGGCCGGATGTGGCCAAGGTGGTGGCACTCGGGTTGGTGCTGTCGCTGCTGGCGACGATTTATCCGAGTTGGCGCGCCGCTAGCACGGACCCGGTTGAGGTGCTGCGAAATGAGTGAAGCCCTGCGCTTGCGGGCTGTCGAGCGGATTTATCGTACGGAGGCCGGGGCCTTCCCGGTGCTGCGCGGGGTGGATCTGAGCTTGAGGGCAGGCGAGATTGTCGCCTTGGTCGCGCCGTCCGGCACGGGCAAGTCGACCTTGCTGCATCTGGCGGGGTTGCTGGAAAAGCCGGATGCCGGACAGGTGTTGATTGGCGGGCGCGATGCCGGGGCGCTGTCAGATTCCGAGCGCACAGCCTTGCGGCGTGATCGGATTGGCTTCGTTTATCAGTTCCATCATTTGCTCGGCGATTTCTCGGCTATTGAGAACGTGGTGCTGCCGCAAATGATTGCCGGCGTGGATCGCAAAGCGGCCGAAGTGCGTGCGCGCAGCCTGCTCGGCGGATTGGGGCTTGCCGGGCGGGTTGAGCACCTGCCGGGTAAACTGTCCGGCGGCGAGCAGCAGCGGGTGGCGATTGCGCGTGCCTTGGCGAACGGCCCGGCCTTGCTGTTGGCCGATGAGCCGACCGGGAACTTGGACGTGCAAACCGCGGCGGCGGTGTTTGACGAACTGCTGGCCAGCGTACGGGGGCATGGATTAGCCGCCTTGATCGCCACCCATAACCCGGAGCTCGCGGCGCGGATGGACCGCACGGTGACGCTGCGTGACGGGCGACTCGTGGATTTGGCGTAAGGTTGCACCATGCCCTATGCCGATTTCGTTCACCTCCGCGTCCATTCCAGCTATTCGCTCAGCGAAGGCGCCATCAAGGCTGATAAAATCCCAGCGTTGTCCCGCGATGCTGGCATGCCGGCGGTGGCGATCACCGATAGCGGCAATTTGTTCGGCGCCCTGGAGTTCAGCCAGGCTTGCACCGGCAGAGGCGTGCAACCGATCATCGGCTGCCAGATCGGCCTGACGCGGGAGGATAATCCACGCCTGGCGCCAGACCCGGTAGTGTTGCTGGCGATGAACCCGGCCGGGCTCGCCAATCTGCAACGCCTGTCATCCGCGGGCTTCATGGAAACCGATGCCGGTGCCAAGCCGCAAGTGGTGCTGGAGCGGCTATGTGCTTTGTCGGACGGGTTGTTCCTGCTGACGGGAGGCACGCTAGGGCCTATTTCCCGTCGCCTTGCTGAAGGCCAGGCGGCCGATGCTGAGCGTTTGCTGGAGCGGCTGATGGCAGCGTTTCCAGACCGGATCGGGGTGGAGTTGCATCGCCATGGTCTGCCGATCGAGCGCGCGATCGAGCCTGGGCTGATCGGCCTGGCGGACCGGCTGGGCCTGCCATTGGTGGCGACGAATGATTGCTTTTTTGCCAAGCCGGAAATGCATGAAGCGCACGATGCGCTATTGTGCATCGCCGAGGGGCGCACCTTGGCGGAGGCCGATCGCCGGCACGTCACGCGGGAGCATTACTTCAAATCTGCCGCCACCATGCGCGCCCTGTTCGCGGATTTGCCGGAGGCCTGTGACAACACGCTGGCCATCGCCCGACGCTGCGCGGTGATGGCGGAAGCGCGCAAGCCCCTGCTGCCCGTCTGCCCGAAGGTGCGCGAGGGCCAGACGGAAGAGGAAACCGTTCGGGCGATGGCGCGCGAAGGGCTGGCGCGGCGCTTGGCCGGTCGGGACCTCGATGACGTCGGGCGGAAGGTCTATGAGGACCGACTTGCGTTCGAGCTCGACGTGATCGCCCGCATGGGCTTCCCCGGCTACTTCCTTATCGTCGCCGACTTTATTCAATGGGCCAAAGGGCAGGGCATTCCCGTCGGCCCCGGTCGCGGGTCGGGCGCTGGCTCCGTGGTCGCCTGGGCGTTGACCATCACCGATCTGGACCCGTTGCAGTTTGGCCTGTTGTTCGAACGGTTCCTGAACCCCGAACGTGTGTCGATGCCAGACTTCGATATCGATTTTTGTCAGGACCGGCGCGACGAAGTGATTGCCTATGTGCGGCGGGAATACGGCGCCGACCGGGTGGCGCAGATCATCACCTTCGGCAAGTTGCAGGCCCGGGCTGCGGTGCGCGACGTGGGCCGGGTGCTTGGCATGTCCTTCGGCCATGTCAATAAAGTGGCGGAGCTGATCCCCAACAATCCCGCCAAGCCGGTCACTTTGCAGCAAGCGGTGGATGGCGAGCCGAAGCTGCAGCAGATGCGGGTGGATGACGAGGCGGTGAACCGCTTGCTGGAAATCGCCTTGCAGTTGGAGGGGCTCTATCGCCACGCCAGCACCCATGCCGCCGGCGTGGTGATCGGCGACCGGACTTTGACCGAGTTGGTGCCGATCTATCGCGACCCGCGATCAGAATTTCTCGTCACCCAATACTCGATGAAATACGTCGAGCAGGCTGGGCTGGTGAAGTTCGACTTCCTCGGCCTGACCACACTGACCATTTTGCAGCGCGCCGTGGGCTACCTGAAGAAGGACCGCATCACCGTCGATCTTGACCATTTGCCGCTGGACGATACCAAGACCTACGAAATGCTGGCCAAAGGCGATGCCGGCGGGGTGTTCCAGTTCGAAGGCCAGGGGATGCGCGACGTGCTGCGCCAGATGCGGCCGGATCGGTTTGAAGATCTGATCGCCGCTGTGGCGCTGTACCGCCCGGGCCCGATGGCCAATATTCCCGCCTACTGCCAACGCAAGCAAGGCGAGGCGTGGGAAGCGCCGCACCCCGATATTCATGAGATTCTGGCTGAGACCTATGGGATTATGGTCTACCAGGAACAGGTGATGCAGATCGCCCAGAAGATGGCTGGCTTCGGGCTGGGCGCCGCCGATTTGCTGCGTCGGGCTATGGGTAAAAAGAACCCCGCCGAAATGCAGGCGCAGCGGGCGATCTTCGTGGAAGGCGCCGCGGCCCGAGGGGTGCCGCCGGCGAAAGCGGAAGAAGTGTTCGACCTGATGGCGAAGTTCGCCGATTACGGGTTCAATAAGTCGCATGCTGCCGCCTACGCGCTGGTTGCATACCAAACAGCATGGATGAAGGCCAACCATCCCGAAGCGTTTATTGCCGCTTGTATGAGCCTTGGGCTGAACAATACGGACCGGTTGGCCGCCTTGCGGCAGGAAGCCAGCCGCATGGGTATCAAGCTGCTGCCGCCGGACATCAACAAATCCGACGCCGACTTCAAGCTGGAACGCGAGCCGGATGGCAGGATGGCCATCCGCTATGCGCTCGCCGCCGTCAAGCGCGTCGGCATGGCGGCGATGCAAGCGGTGGTCGCGTGTCGCGGGATGTCTAGCTTTGAGGATTTGGCGGATTTCGCCGCCCGCGTTGATCCCAAGCAACTGAACAAGGCGCAGGTGGAAAACCTGGTGCGTGCGGGCGCGTTCGACCGGCTGGAGCCGAACCGGGCGCGCGCGTTTACCGGAGCGGAAACCATCTTGCGCCGCGCCCAGGCGACCGCCGAGGAAAGTAACAGCGGCCAGATCGGGTTGTTCGGCAAATCGAACCAGGCCGAGCCCTTGCGTCTGCCGGACATCCCAGACTGGGCACCGATGGACCGGTTGAGCTTTGAGGCCGAGGCGGTTGGCTTTCATCTGACCGCGCATCCGTTGGATGCCTATGCCGCTGTGCTGCGCCGGATGCAGGTTGTGTCCAGCACCTCGCTGGAGGCCCGCGCCCAAGGTGGCGATGCGCGGGTAAAACTGGCCGGGAGCGTTATCAATAGCAAGGAACGCATTACTCGCACTGGCAGCCGTATGGCCTGGGTGCGCATGTCGGATGCGGCTGGCACGTTTGAGGTGACGTTCTTCAGCGAAACCTTGGGCAAGTGTCGTGACCTTTTGGTGGCCGGCACCTCGATCATGGTAACGGTCGATATCCGAATGGAAGGCGAGTCGCTGCGGGTTACCGCGGTGGATGCGGTGTCGCTCGACGCTGCCGCCCAGCAATCGGGCGGCGGCATACGCATCTGGCTGGCGCGGACGGAAGCGGTTGACCATATCCGGAACCTGCTCCATCGCGAGGGTAAGGGGCGCGGCAAGGTGGTGTTGATCCCGCGCATTGAAGCGGAGCAGGAGGTCGAAATTACGCTGCCGGGCAGCTTCAACATCTCCCCCCGGTTGGCGCAGGCGATGAAGGCATTGCCGGGTGTTGAGCGGATCGAGGATGTCTAATATCTGTTTTTGTTTGCTAAAAGCATAGATATTTACTTATTGGGTCACTTAAAAACCTAATTTGTAAATTCGATTGCATCTAAACGGAAATGAGGATTTATTAGCATCATACCACGTAAGAGAATTTTACTAAGTAAGTTCAGCGGATGTGATTTTGTAGAATTTATGCTAATTTTATTTCAAGAGAATGATGGATCGCTTTTTTAGGTTGAATTTAGTGCCTTCGATTTGGCAGCAGCCAAAGCGAAGACGAATTGGTTACTATTTACTCCTGTTGGCTGGCGGCTGGAACGTAATGTTCACGGCCGTCAGCCAAACGTTTCCACATCTTTCGAACAGGCGCCATAGAGCCCTGGCGCGTCGGTTTCGCGTTGGAGAACATCCATGATCAGCGATGATTTACTTCACGGGCGCAGCGTTCTGGTCGTAGACGATGATCCGATGATCGCCGACGAACTGGCCGAGCTGCTGGACGGCTTCGACATGTCCGTGCTGGGTCCATGCCGGTCCGTGAGTGAGGCTGAGGATATGTTGCTGCGGCAGCAGCCAGATTGTGCGGTGCTGGATATCAGCCTTGCCGGCAAAATGTCGTTCCCCTTCGCCGAGGTGATGTGCAAACGCAAGGTTCCGTTTCTGTTTCTAAGCGGCCACTCCAGTATCATCTTGCCGCCGGCTCTGGCCGATCAGACTGTGTTGCCTAAGCCGTTCAATCGACGGTCGCTGGAACGGGCGCTCCATGCGCTGCTGGATACCGCACCGGCATGCGCGCCCGTCTGACCTAGCGTGGCTGAAACCAATTGGCTGCCATTGCGGCAACGGTGGCGGTGGCACCGGTGAGCAGGGTGCCCCAAGCCATGTCCACGACCGTCAACTCCCACGACCATCCCTTCAGCGTCGCCATATTGGTCAAATCATAGGTGCCATAGGCGACGAGACCGACCACAGCCCCGCGCCACATCGCGTCCGCCCAATCACCGCTTTGCAATGCCGGCCAGACCGCCAGCGCTAATACCCCGGCGCAGTAAACGAGATAGAACAGCACCGCGGCGGTGAAGTTTGGCGTTTCCAGCAACAGTCCGCCGATGCGCGGCTTGTAGAATGCCGGGGTCATCGTGATCAGCCAGCCGAAATCGATCGCAAACAGGCCGATCACAGTCATCGCATAAGCAAACAGCACACGGCGCATTGGGGCCTCCTAAAGGGTGCAGTCGGATATGGGCGTGGCAGGCCGATGTGCTATGGGGAAATATGGAAACGCTGCTCCCCAACGTGCTGCCCGCCGGCATTCGTGCCCGTATGGTACCAACTGGCACCGGATTAACCATGCATGTGCTGGAGGCCGGGCATGAAACGCCCGGTCGGCCCTGCCTGCTGTTGCTGCACGGGTTCCCGGAACTTGCCTATAGCTGGCGCAAGGTCATGCCAGCGCTTGCGGCCGCCGGCTACCATGTGATCGCGCCAGACCAGCGCGGCTATGGGCTGACGCGCGGGTGGGATGCCGCGGATTTGCCGAGCTTTCGGTTCATCAATCTGGTGCGCGACGTGTTGGGCCTGCTGGCGGCACTCGGGCAAACGCGCGTCGCCGCCGTGGTGGGGCATGATTTTGGTGCCTCCATCGCCGCATGGGCGGCCTTGATTCGGCCAGATATTTTCCGCAGCGCAGTGTTGATGAGCGCGCCGTTCGCCGGCCCGCCGGCTTTGGCGACCGGCAAGCCGACACCGGACCTCCATACCGCCCTGGCCGCGCTGGAGCGCCCGCGCAAGCATTATCAATGGTACTATTCTACGGATGCCGCCAATCCGGACATGCACGGCGCCCCGCAGGGCGTGCATGATTTCCTGCGCGCCTACTATCACCACAAATCGGCGGATTGGCCGGGCAACCAGCCTTTCCCACTCACCGGGTGGACGGCCGAGGAACTGGCGAAACTGCCAACCTATTACGTGATGGACCGCGATCTTGGTATGGCTGCGACCGTCGCGGCGGAAATGCCGAGCGCCATCCCAGCCTGGCTGCCGGATGCGGAATTGGCCGTCTATGCCGATGCCTATCGGCGGACCGGTTTTCAGGGCGGGCTCAACTGGTATCGCTGCCGCACCACCCCGGAGATCGCCAGTGAGTTGGAGGTGTTCGCCGATCGCGCCATTGAGGTGCCGGCCTGCTTCATCGCCGGAGCGCAGGACTGGGGGATCCACCAGTCACCGGGAGCGTTGGCGGCGATGCAGACCAAAGCATGCCGCCGCTTCCTCGGCGTTCATCTGATCGACGGCGCCGGCCATTGGGTGCAACAGGAACAGCCGGACGCGGTGACCCGTCTACTCCTGGCGTTTTTTGCTCAAGCCCGCGTTTGACGCCGGCGCCACGCCAATGTGGCAACACCGATCGAGAGCACGACCAAACCGTCGGCTTCGGGTATTGGGGTCGCAAAGCTGTTGAGGAAGGCGGCTTGCCCGGAGAACGGATAGTAATGGATTTCCCCCGTCCCGACATAAGCGGCCGCCACCAGTGTCCCCTCGATCGGGTTGCTATTGGTCACTGTGGCATAGGGCGCTAGCACGGTGCCCTCAATGCCATATGACCCGAGGTTGATGCTGGTCGCGTCCACAAAATTCCAGATCACATTGGACCGATAGGCGCTGCCGTTTTGAAAATTCGGGTTGCCGGTGAAATTGCCGGTAACGTTGATGATCACCGTGTCGGCGCCATTGAGCGCCACCGAAACGCCGGTGTAGGATTGCAACAGGCTGGCGCTGATATCGATCACCCCCACCTTGCCATAGCCTTTTACCGTTGCCGCCGTCGCCGATAGCACCGCGTTATTGGCCCCCGCGGCGGGTAATGCCGCGGCGCTGGTGGGGGACAGGGTGCTCATTCCGGTTGAAAGTGCGGTCAGCGGGGCCCACAAACTGGCAAAGCTGATCGGGTAGCTCACCCCGTAGCGCACGGCGCTGGCGCCGGAAAACGTGGCGTTGCTGCCGGTGCCCCCAACATCGACCACAATCATATTGGCGTTGTAGCTGGCGTTACTGGCATTGCCATACACGTTCACCGAGCCAAAGCCGCTGAAGGCGCTGCCCATCGGCAAGCCCTGGTTGAAGAAGGTGCCGGTGCCGCTGATGTTGCCGCCAATCGCCACCGGTCCGGCGACATCGCTGCTGGTGCTGAAATTGCCCTGCACAACCGCGTTGAAGTTGGACAGGATATCCGACACGCCAAACGGCACCGCCCAGGCGTCGATCGGCAAGGCGAGAACGAGGCCAATCCAAATGATTGCGCAGGCTGAGCGTCGCATGAAATACTTGTCCCGACCGGGTCGAAGCCGTCTACTTTAATGCCCGCCGGTTAACATATCCTCTCGACCGCTTGGGTCATTTAATGTCGACAGGCGCGTGGCGGGGAAGGGGCGCCATGCGTGTGGCGACTTGCCTTGGCCGCCGTTCTGCGTCATATGGCGCCGGCTGGCGGCACGTGCCGCTGGTAATTCACACGCGGGGCGCCTTTCCGGTCCTTATCCAGGGCCAGAATCCGGTGCTGCAAGGCCACAGCCCCGCGGAGGATCAACCGGTAACAGGAAAGGAGCACGCCCGATGGCGATGCCCGAATTCACTCTGCGCGGCTTGCTCGAAGCCGGCGTTCACTTTGGCCACCACACCCGC
>Ga0164297_10002546_pt1 | contig 17852 bp, 20 predicted proteins | sample GEODES058metaG_FD_113539 | JGI IMG/M metagenome (GOLD analysis project Ga0164297, IMG submission 113539) | Dystrophic lake water microbial communities from Trout Bog Lake, Wisconsin, USA - GEODES058 metaG | ecosystem: Environmental > Aquatic > Freshwater > Lake | place: USA: Trout Bog Lake...
GAATGGGTAGGGCTGACTGATGAGGATTGTGATGAAGTTGAGCGTTGGGTAGAGTTCAAAGAAGAAGGTAGTGGTCGCATACCGACTTCCAAACTTATCCAATACATTGAATTCAAGCTGAAGGAGAAAAACAATGCCACTTAAACCACATCCAACAGACCCCGATAAGATGGTTTACGAATCTCGTAAATATGAATTGCCAAAACGTAAATGGGTAGGACTGACTGAAGATGAAATCCATGAGTGTTTTGAGGAATGTTGCAATCTTAAAGTCGTTGATCCAAAAGGTGGTGTTAGAGGAAACGTAAACATTTTTGATGTAGGTAGGGCAATAGAAGCCAAGCTGAAGGAGAAGAACACACATGATTGATACAATGATGATCACATTTGCACTTTTAGCTGCATTGATCAATGCGGCATTAGTACTTACATTTATCTGGTTAGCATGCATGCTATTGAACAATGACTAAAGTGCTAGAAAAACAATTAGAACGTCATTTTAGTCAAGAATGCAAACGTCTTGGCGTGACATCTTTAAAACTACACTTACGTTTCTCCACTGGTTGGCCAGATCGGATTGTAGTTATTAATAAAAAAGTTATATGGGTAGAACTAAAGACACTAATCGGTGTGCTTAGTCCTAGACAAATAGCTGTTCATGAGTTACTTAGAAGCTTAAATCACAAAATTCTTGTTTTACGAACTAAAGAGGAAATCACAAATGTATTGGAGTCCACACAATTACCAAACAAAAGCCGTAAAGTTTCTAGTAGAAAACGGCTCAGGACAACTTTGGCTGGATCCCGGATTGGGGAAGACCAGCATCACACTGCAAGCATTGAAGATTCTACGGTCGGCAAAAGCAATTAACAAAGTACTTGTCTTAGCACCATTAAGGCCGTGCTATGCTGTATGGCCACAAGAAGTCTCTAAATGGGAAAACTTTGAAGACCTAACCATCAGTGTGCTTCACGGACCAAACAAAGACAAATACTTAAATGACAAGTCATTCATTCATGTCATTAACTTTGAAGGCTTACAGTGGTTAATCAAGAATGTGCCATTGCTTAAACAGCATTTTCCGTATGATGCATTGATTGTAGATGAGATTAGCTATCTTAAAAATACAAGAACAGAAAGATTTAAGTCGCTTGCACCTATGCTGGACTTATTCAAACGTCGGTTTGGCTTAACAGGCTCACCAGCTCCGAATAGTTTAATGGATATATTTGGTCCACAGTTAGTAATTGATCGTGGTGCTACATTTGGACGATTTATCACTCATTTTAGAACAACATACTTCTACCCAACTGGCTATGGCGGCTATTCATGGGAGCTTAAGCAAGGTATGGATACAGTCATTTATGACAAGTTATCTGACAAAGTTTTACGTATGAAAGCTGAAGACTATCTTGACATGCCTGAGCTAATCACAAACAAAGTGTATATTAACTTGCCAAGTAAAGCAAAGAAGATGTACAAAGAGCTTGAAGACAAGTTGTTGCTTGACATCAATGACAATAAAGTAACGGCATCAACAGCTGCAGTAGCAGTTGGTAAATGCCAACAAATTGCCAATGGTGCTATTTATCTTGATGGCGAAGACAAAGATGTTCAGCCTATGCATGATGAGAAGTTAAATGCAGTTGAGGAACTTGTTGAAGGGTTAAATGGTAAGCCATGCTTAATTGGCTATCATTTTAGGCATGACTTAACACGACTACAAAAGCTTTTTCCTAATGCACCGCACATTGGCTCAGGGATAACCGGCAAAGAAATGCAAACAATCATTGATGATTGGAACCAAGGCAAACATCCTGTTTTATTGGCACACCCACAAAGTGCAGGCCACGGTCTTAACCTACAAGGTGCAGGCTATGCAGTCATCTGGTTTAGCAATACATGGTCATTGGAAATCTATGAACAGTTCATAAGACGTTTGTGGCGCCAAGGTCAAAGAAACAATATCATTGTGCATCAAATCATTGCTAAAGACACGATCGATGAAGCAATTGTAAAAGCTATTCATAGCAAAGACAAAACTCAACAAGCTTTGATGAATGCCATTAAAGACTATGCAAATAAAAGCCCAGAGACTGAAAATAAGTTAAGTAAACTGTTTACTTATGTCAAAAGAATGGTATAATGTAATTGTTTACTTGTTAAACACTTAATTCTAAACTTCAAAGGAACTCAAATGCAAACATATAAGACTTCTAAAACAACTCCTAAGTACATTCCTAAAAAGTACAGCAAGCATATTGAAGACTGGTCAGATGAACGTAACTATGGCAATGGTTATATCATCACATTGGTTGGTAAATGTATTGATGGACCTGGTGAAGGCAATGGTGATGATTGTAGTCACATGTTTGGTGAAGATTCTATTGAAGGAGTTCTTAATGTCATAAAGATGGCATACACCTGCAAATGTGATGTATGCGAAAGCCTTAAACTCAACTGAAAGGAAATCATGAAATCCATTAACCGTAATCCATCTGTTTATATTGCATCACCGTTCTTTAATGAACGTGAAGTCACAGTCGTAGAAAACATCAAAGATGTTCTAAAACGTAATGGCCTATCTTACTTTAGTCCAAAAGATGATATGCTATATGACCCACACACAATGACACCTGCCGATGTCTTAAAAGTAAATGTACAGGCTTTATACAATACTGACGTAACTGTTTGCGTGACTGACGGTAAAGATCCTGGAACATTGTTTGAAGCTGGTTGGTGTTATGCTCAAGGCATACCTATCATTTACATTTGGCTTGGCGGTAAAGAAGGTCAGAAATTTAATTTAGTGCTGGCCGCATCAGGCGCAGTTGTTCGGTCTTATGACCAACTAGATCAAGCGCTAAAAGAAATCAAGCAATCAGGTACATTTGAGGCTAAAAACTGGTCGGAGGAGGCAATGGACTATGAGTAACTTTAAAGACCCTGAAGATGAAGAGTTTGAGCGTATTGCTCAACAACAAACAAGAATAAACACAGACATGAAGTTCTTATCAGAAGAATTACGGAATGCAGTGCTTGAAGAGGTTGCACAAGAGTTTGACAAAATGATGTTTGGCAATACCTCACAATCATTTGCAGCATTTGTAAGGAACATGAAAAAATGAATGAAGCAAATGAGAAGTTCTTCATGGAAAGCTATACATTGGAACACACCAAGCGGTATAGCATGAAGCCTGTCATACTTCAAGAAAGCGTAGCAACACATAGCTATTTTGTGGCTCTTGCTGTTATGCTTCTTAGAGCTGATTATCGGTTTGACCTAGACAAAGCCCTTAAAATAGCTTTATGCCATGACCTTCCAGAGATGTATATCTCAGATGTCAACCATTTAGTTAAAAAGCAGTTTCCTAATGTTGCCAAAGCATTAAAAGAAGCTGAAAAACAAATTGCTGATGACATGATTCCATTCAGGCTTAGCCATTATGTGCAAGCATACAATGATGGCTCACCTGAAGCATTGGCCGTGCATTATGCCGATGCACTACAATGCAAACAGTATGCCGATAATGAGATCCAATTAGGCAATCAAGGTTATATGACCGATGTCTATAGGAATAGTTGTAAAAGACTATACGAACTTGAGGCTAAACTTCAACCTTATAAGGTATAACCATGAAAACGACAGATCAAATTCTAGAGCAGCGAGGCGCAATTTACGGTAATTTTTTCGGTGGAATAACATTGGAAGCACAAATCCTTTCATTGATAGCTGAGAGGCACGAGTTCGAAACAGGCGAAGCTATGGCCCCTGAGTTCTATTTATTCTTTTCGAAAATTGCAATGAAACTTTCTAGATTGTCAGTTTGCCCTGACCATATAGATAGTTGGACAGACATTGCCGGATATGCTAGGTTAGTAGAGATTCATTTAACACAACTTCAAGGAGAAAACGATGCCCAAAGTCAACAAGAGTCAGATGCCTCAATTACAGAAGATGCACACAACACTGAAGTTCGGACAAAAACCCGGACCCGTAGAGTTCGTAAATCAACTGGAGAACATTAATGTACAGTTAGTCCATGCACCAACAATACCTGAATTTAGAAAAACTATTTCAGTGTTTCTAATGAATACATGGAATGACAAGATTCAATGGGAGTTCCCTGAAGAGGATATTAATCAAACCATTGATGAACTATTCCGCTATGAATTACTACCCACTGCAATGGAAACGATCAACATCACATGGTCCGTTAATGGCATGGATATGATTGACACTACACACTTAATTAGACATAGACTGTTTAGTTTTGCAGCCCAAGTGCATGGTGACCGTGATATGCGTGATGACCGTGTGATGGTTAAGCCTTCAATAATGGCTAACCCTGAGTTCTTTGAGCGTTATAAAAGGATCACTGAAGATGCTAGACAACTTTATATCGATATGCTTGATAGCGGTCTTGTTCACGGTCTTGATACCCGTACAATTATGCCTCGTAATTTTGAGCATTTTTATATGGTTCGTTGTACGATTAAAGACCTTATTGGTTATTGCATTATGCGTGGGGATGAACAGATCCAAACAACGGTCGACAACATCATCGCAATGAAGTTATGGCTAGAAGTCTTAAAGGTCTATCCATTCCTTAAAGGGTTGGTTGACTTTAGAAAGCCTGATGCTTTTTATCAACGTCAATGTGCCAAAGGCAAGACAAACATCTTTCCGCCTAATGCAAAGAATGACAACTTTGACTGGTGTGAAGAGCAGTTCTATCACAATAAAGGTAGAGATGAATATGCAGGTAGTGAAACGTACTTAAAAATACGTGAAGACTTACTTAATCAAATTGATTCTATTGAGAAGAAGTATATATGATCCGATGGCAAGAAGTTCATGATAGTCTTAAGGCTCTCAAACTATACGAAAGAAAAGCATTGTTTAGAGAGTTTAAAGATCTTCATCCAAACTGGTCGCCTACTACATTTGACGCTTTAAGTGCCGTGGTTGTGCGCTTATGGCGTCAAGTGGATGTATGCAAAACTTACAATGTCAGAAAGCAAGCGCTTAACCGTAGTGTTAGGCATTATCGCTTCTTTATAGCAAGGAGAAAGAATGCTAGTTGATCAAGTACTTATGAGAAAAACTTATGATGAATGGGTTGAGCTTCTTAAAAGAACGCACAATGAGGATTTATTAGAAGACCCTTATGCTGTTTGGGTAGAAGCATTTCATGTAGCCACAATAGTGACTACACAAGGTGCTAATGACCTATCATCTACTGGGTAATGCAGTAGTTTTTGAAGCCTCATAAGCCGATAAGCCGGCTTCTGGAAGTGTAGCTGCAAGAGCACCAAGTGATCTAACTGCAGGATTAGGGTACATCATGGCAAGGCCGCCTAATCCAGAGATAGTATGAACAGCTGCAGGACCATAATTACGTTTTTGTAATTCATTCCAAGCTTCCATTAGTCTACCACCGGCTGTGACTCCACCTGCCATTGGGCCGACTCTTCCCATTGCACGACCTGCAGTAGCCAACATGCTTTCAGGCTTAACACTTTCAAGCAAAGTTTTTAGTTCGGCTTCAGCACCTGTAGCTTTTGCTTGTTGTCTTGCCACAGCTTCTTCATGCGCTTTAGTGTATGGCCCTTCTTTAACGAGCTTAGAATGACGATCATGCAACTCTTTGAGTGCTGCTTCAGATTCAGTCATTCTTTTATGCGCTTCCTTGTATGCTTCTTGTGCAGCTTGTTGTGCAGGAGTAAGTGGTGTTTCTACAGGCAATTCATTTGTCACAATCAAGCCGCTACGATTGACTTTAAACTTAGCAGCTTCTGATGGGGACAACCCTTGCTGTAGTTTATAGTTTCTAGCAGCTTCAGTTACACTTTTACCGCCTGGGCCCATATCACCAGTTACACCGGTTGTACCTTTTTCAGGGTTTCCAAATGCCCATTTGTCACCTGTAGTTAATTCACCTGGGTTTAGATCAAGATTAGGAACAGCATTCATTGATTGTGCATTTTGACTAGCTTGTGCAAAGTTAGCCATGTTCTGATTATGCATTGACTGCGTTGTCTGTATTGCTTGCTGCAAACCTGACAACTGGTTGGTATGTGCTAGCTGACGTTTAACTAAGTCAGACATCATTTGTTGAGCAACAGCACTTTGGTTTGCCACATTACCAGATGCAGTTGCAACCGAGGGCTGAGGTGTTGGTGGTTGTAAAGGCAATGCTTTATTCACACCAATACCAGCTATACCACCTAAAATAGCACCCATTGAAGGATCAACCAACCCTGTCTGTTTAGGCGCTGGCGGGGGTGGGGGTGATGTTGTAGTTGACCCACTTCCTGCAAATGCAGGATGCACATCTTCTAACTTGGCATCAGGGTTTAAAAATGGATCAGCAGGTGGTCCACTTTGTTGTTCAGTAGGTGCTAAAAATGGATCAGGTTGAGCTGGTTGTGCCGATGTTGCCATATATCACCTATTCATTGCTAAGTTGATCATAGAACTTGCCATAGTTCTGTACAATTGTATTGTAAGGTGACTTCTTATCAGTAAAGAAGCGACCTATTCCTTGTTCAGGGCTAGCTGCATAAGGTTTGTATGCATTGAACAAAGATAACTTTGCACGGTTATACAATAAATGTTTCTTGCCCCATTCTTCCACAATCGATGCAGGATCTTTTTCTGTTGCCATTGGGGCTTTGTATAAACGATCTTCAAAGTTTGTTGGGTTAGAACCAAGAACTTTTCCGCGTTCAGCAATACTAGCCAAATAGATGTCAGCTAAATTACGTTGCACAGTTCTAAGATGTTTTAATTGCGTATCAGTTAAGTTGCCATATTCAGCAAATGTCTGAGCAGGCAAACTAACAGGGTACTTACCAACTTTGGCACCTTCATCCATAGCATGCTTGGCTGCACTCCACCATGTACCTGATCCAAGAATGTTAAAGACTGTAGGATCTTCTTTGGCGATCTTCATGACTTCAGCAATTTGTTTGTTCTGTCTCTCAAGCACAAATGGCTTCACATTCTTAATGTCAGCAGAGTAGTCTTCCCAATCTTTATCAGACTTCTCAATGCGTGCTTGCATTACTTTATTTTGGACATTAAGTGGGAGTGATGAAAGATCACTAGGTGGTGCAGCTTCAGGCTGTGCAGCAGGAGTCACTTGTGGTGCAACAGGAGCCGCTTGTTGTACAGCAGGTTGACCTGCAAAGTTCATATAAGCTGTTGGGTTTAAAGGCTTACCATTATCATGAATACCAAACTCAACATGAGGCCCTGTGGTTTTTCCAGTTGTTCCAACTGTACCTATTTGCTGACCTATGCCTATAACATCACCAAGCTTTACTGTAGCATCTTTTAAGTGGGCATAATAAGAACTGGTTCCGTCTTTGTGTTGAATCTCCACGCGGTTTCCGTAGCCTCCCATAGGGGCTACTGATTTAACGGTACCACCTAGCACAGCTTTTACAGGTGAGCCTTCAGGGGCTGCAAAATCAATACCGCTATGAAACTCTTGTTTGCTTGAATCAAAAGGATTAGGTCTTTGACCAAACGGACTTGAGATTCTGCCATTGTCTACAGGCATTGGAACAGAAGGAAGTGCCAAAGGACCGGGCTTTGGGTTAATATCTGTCTGTGGATTAATAAATGGCTTAATAAGTTCAAGAGCTTTTGGTCCGCTTTCCAATAGAATTTTAGCAGTATCCAACCCAAATTGTTGACCTTTAAGACTAGTTTCTTTCTCATGAAGACCATATTCTTTTTCTTGTATGCCTAACTTTTTCTTTTCTACATCTTGCATGAAGCCTTTGTTAAGACCATCAGCAAGTGTGGGGTGGAGACTTGCCAAAATAGGCATCATTGTGCCAGGAAGTGAATCAACTAAGTTTGATGGTATATCACCCTTAGCTACTTTATCGCCGGCTTCAGCAGCTGTTGATGCACCAATATAAGGCGCAAGCATTTCAAGCGCTTTATTTTTATTAGCAACCTCATATTGCTGACCAAGTAACTGAGCTTTTAGCATAGCAAGCTGCGGTGCTCTTTGCTGTTCTTGCTCTTGTTGTCTGCCTAGTTCAGCTGATGCACTACCTAGCGCTTCACCAGCATTTCCTGTTCGTCCAGGATTAAACAATGCACCGGCAAGACTAAAATAATTTGGTTCAGATCTGGCTGTTAATGCATTGATAGCATTAGTGATGCCTTCATTGTATTTGGCGGCTGCATCAGGATCTCCGCCTGCTACGATTGGAAGTGCCATGTTCTATCCTTAATTTATGGGATTACCTTCACCGTCAACCAACTGACCTGTGCTTGTTTGATATATGTTCTGACCAACTTCAGTCCAACCGCTTGTATCAATATTTGATGAACCTAATGGGTTTCCATTAGTCACTGTAGGTGTATTGTTATTAAACAATCCGCTTACTGCAGAAGACAATCCATTTCCGATTGCAGCACCTAAGTTTGTTTGACTTATACCTGCTGCCAAAGCACCAAGTCCGGCAATTTGCTGTAATGGAGAAGCCGCATATGCGCCAGGAATTGGTCCTGTATAGCTTGATGACACTGATGTAGGTACTGTAAAGCCTTTAAGAAGTGCTGCTTCATTAGCAAGACCTTGCATCGGAAAGTTTTGTTGGTTCTGTGCAATTGTTTGTTGCTGACCACCAAGTGTTGCAAGTGCATTTACATCGCCAAGACCTAGACTTTGCGTGGTTGATGCTAAATTGCCTAGTTGGTTAGCAGCCCCAAGTTGATTTGCTTGTTCTTGCACGCCTGCTTGTGTAGCTGTATTGTATGCTGCTTGTTTAGCAGCGGCTTGTTGTGCAGTAATTCCTAATCCAGCATTGGCAAGCACTTCACCAAGAGCTTGTGTGCCTCTTTGTGAACCAAAGCCACCTGAACCTACTACACCTGCATTTGCTTGCGGCGCTATGTTCTGTGCAATATTAGCTTGGCCTAGATTTCCAATAGAGTTAACTAAGTCAGTGGTTGCTGAATTATTCATCAAGCTATTAATATTGCTTGTCAAATCGCCTGCAGCAGATTGTGTTAAACCTGTAGCTGCATTAAGTGTAGGAATATAGTTTCCGACATTTGATGCAACATTATTAAATGCAGCTGTTTGTAGATTAGTTGGCCCTACAAACTGTGCATTTTGATTAGCTTGATTACCTTGTGTAGCTAATTGGTTTAAATAATCCGTATAAAACGATGGGGCTGCTGTAACTTGCTCTTGTGATGTTGTAATATTTGGAAGAGGTGCACCTTGAGTAAATGAGCCTGTCGATGTAGAACCTGGAGTAACTCCTAGATTAGGGGCAGGCGTATAACCTGTTGATGCCAATAGCGAACTATTAGGTGCAAAAGAATAGGGCGTAATTGTAGGATTTCCTAGTGAAGGATTTCCTGCAGTAATCGGTGTTGATGATGTAGGCAAACTAAGATTGCTAGTCAAAGGTGAAAGCGATGAAAGCGCACCGGTCGTGGTTGTCATAGTTTAACACCTTTCAAGTATTCTAATGGAGACTTTGCCTTAGGCGGAATTTTATCAGGAGGGGCAGAACGCTTATGCTTTCTTATAGCTTCACGTAGCTTATCTAAGACTTCAGCACCTGCATCAGATGAGCCATTGCCTAAAGCTGCCACAGTGTCAGCATCAAATACATACTCACCATCAGCAAGCATGGCAGGAATATCATCAGATTGCCCATCACCTTCTCCTTTAACATAATGACCTGTTGCACCAGTAATAAACTGTGGCACATGCTCAACAGTACCACCCTTCTTAAAGGAAGGTAATGCTCCTTGCTGTCCTGCCATCATTTGTAACCCAGCCGATGATAATGCATTGTAATTACCTTGCATTAGAGGGCTTGTCATGCTAGACGGTGTTAAACCTGTTTGACCGTATGACCCAGAAATAGGGGATAACGGAACACTGCCAGAAGCTGCAGGAGCTTGAAGCATATTCACACCATTTTGCATTAAGCTCTCGGCATGTTTATTTGATGCTTCACCACTTAACAGACTTAGAATTTTAGGGTCTAAGTGAGCTAGTTCAGGATAGATTTGTTTTAAGTCTTGCATAAGTTTTGCTCTTTCAGCTGGTGCAGCACTTGCCAGCATAGTTCCAATTAAGTTAGCAGGTAAAGCACCTGTTGTAGTAGATGAGCTTGTTTGAGAAACAGAAGGTTCGGTTGTAGTTGTTTTAGTGGCAGGCGTTGTAATTGTTGTCCCAGGTACAACAGGCGGCTTAACCACAGGCGGCTGTACAGGCGGCTGAACTACAGGAGGTTTTGGGTCGATAATCTGAGGTTGTTCTACAGGAGGTTTTTTTGAAACAATTGTAACGGGATTAAGAGTTACAGGTGTTACACTAGTGTCTGTATTGTCTTTCTTTCCTACAACCGTAACAGGGTTAAGCGTAGTTGTATTATCTGTATTGTCTTTCTTTCCTACGACAGTAACAGGATTAAGTGCAGTTGTTCCATCAGCATTTGTACCGTTTTGGCTTTTTCCCGTAACTACTACAGGTGAAAGTGCAGTTGTTCCATCAGCATTTGTACCGTTTTGGCTTTGTGCAGTTACGGTTACTTTTCCAAGACCAGATGATGATGCATCTGTTGATGATGAATTTAAACTTTCGATTTCTGAAGTTGGCAACATCGTCACATATGTGCCATCGGGTAATGGCGTGACTGGTGGGTTATGCCCATACGCTGCATAATAAGCATCGCTAGTTGCTGCATCAACTAACTGATAACCATCAGGCAGCTGTGAAGTATCAAAACCTAGTTTTGATGCATTTTCAGCATTCACAACTGCACCTGTCCCACTCACATCAACAGAGGTTGTTGAAGATGATGAAACTGCATTTTTGAGCAGACTAGTTGCATCAGACCCTGTTTGCATTATTCCATCAATAGAAAAAGACTGGCCTGATGCTACTGCATTTCTATAATCAACCAATGATGCAATTTTGCCATTATCCAATACAATTCCAGGCTCACCGTTTGACATTGTAGTCATCGTCCCAGGTTTAGCATCAGAATACGATCCTGGATCTGTGGCAATATTAGTGATTGAACCAGATGCTGTTGATCCTGTGTCAGATACTTTTGTTGTGCCTGTATTTGAAGTTGTACTTGACTTAACTGCATTTGCAGTTGTGCTACCAAGATAATTACCTAATGAAGTTGCTCCTGATGTGATTAATGCATTTGTCATTGCATTTGCATCACCGCCTGACGATACTGCAGCGGCTGTTGTAGCACTTGTCATATTGCCGACAGCTTTTGCAAGTGAACTAAGTGTGGCATCGCTAAGTTTACCCTCAAATTGGTCATAAATGGCATTCGATGCGGTAGTACCTAATCCTGATGTGACTAAGTTTGATGCAAATGTGTCAAGTAAGTTTGATGTATTACCTGAATTTGCAGCAGCCACAACTGACTTTGTAAAAGCATTGCCGACAATTTGTGATACTTGAGTAGGCGTAAATGTTCCGCCTAATGTACTTGCAATTGATGATAATGTATCTTTACCTAGCACACTTGTTGCTAAGTTTGATGCATTTGCGCCTAATCCACCACCAAGTGCACCTGTAAGCGCACCTTTAGTTATGTCTTGACCATTCATAGCAGCAATCACGCCACCGTTAACAGCCCCGATTGCTGAACCACCTGCTGTTAAAGCAGTTGTTGATGCAGCATCAGCACCTGTAAGCTCTGCACCAATCTCACCTGCACCAGGAAGTAGTGCATTTAATGCAACAACTGCTGCAATTTTTCCGATAGGGCCAAGACTACTTAATGTTTGATTAATGAACCCGCCATGTTGACCACCTTGATAACTAATCTGATTAGTATAGTCAGTAATAGGCGAGACATTTCCGTTTGCATCAGCTTGAACATATGTGTGAATGATACCACCTGCCGATGGTGTTTGAAGATCATAGACACCATTGCCTAATGATGTTACTCTACCATTTAGCAAATTTCCTTGTGAATCATACAACCCTGTTGTGGTAGTTGGTGACCCGGTATCAGGATCTACTGACGTAGCTGTATTGATTTTTGTGTTGCCATATTGCAACTGATCATACATCGTATTAAACTGTTGGTTTGAATCATTAGCAGTTGCAGATGCTGTTGTACTTGAATAAGGAGTAAGCTGACTGCCTGTTGGATCTGCAATGTTGTATTGAATCTGAGCATATGCAGGATTGACACCTAGAATTGTTGCCAATTGAGAAGTTGTCACACCTGAAGCATCTAAAGCTTTTGCAACATCAGTATTTGTTCCACCGCCTTGAATAATCTTGTTGTATGCATCAAGAATTTGAGAATTAGTGTATGTTGAGTTTACTTGTGGTAATGCATTAGCTGCTAAATCAGCAGCTGATTGTGTATTAATTGTAGTTCCTGCATTACTTGTAGTGCCTGCATTACTTGTTGTTCCTGCATTTAAGTTTGAAGCACCAGAATATAGATTACCATTAACATCAGTAGTTTGAGATGCTGTACTTGCAGCAGCTGCTGCATCTTGTACAGCTTTATTTGCAGCGGCGTTAGCTGCTGCACTAGCACCTGCTGCACTTCCGCTTTGTTGCGCTTTAACTGCTGTACTTGAAGGTATATTTAACCCTGATGCTGCAATGTTAAACGTCGGAAAATATTGCGCAACATCTTCTTGAGTAACACCAGTGCTATTAACAAGACTCTGTAATGCACCCGTATTGGTAGGATCAGCTTGATATGCTGATGCAAGTTGGTTTGCAGTGGCTTGATCAATAGTCATTGTGGGTTAATACTCATAATGCCAACCAAAGTCTGTGCCCACTCTTGCCAAGTAGCAAACCCTCTTTGATCAGGAACAGCTGAATTTACAAAATATCCAATACCTTGCATACCATCTGCCCAAAGACGCCATTGGTCTTCAGGCACAGTCCCTAATTGATTAGGCGCAAACAGCTCTGCCATATGAGAGCACCATTTCGCCCATGTTAATCCTCTAGGGTCATAAACTACCATTATGGGTTACCTGTTCCTCTTTCGTCACCAATGTCTGCACTTAGCAAGATATTACCCATTTCATAATCACCATTAAACGTATTGCTTTCAAATCTAAGACGCATCTCACGTCTTTGTTCACGCATATCTATTTTTAATGTGTCTTGACTAAATTCATAAGGTCCTGTAGTGACATCAGTGTCATCAGCATATCCACGACCGGTTACATAAAGATTCATAGAACCTACTTGTTTAAAGTCAGGTTCAACTCTTTCAAGCCTAATCCATTTATTGTCACCTGAAATTTGACGAACTCCTGGGCCTCCTGCAACCCATCCAAGGTTATTCGTTTCAATAGTGCTTTGGACTGCATCAATGCTGGTCAAGTAGACGCTATCTTTACCTTTTTCTTGTTGCCATAATGTATATGTACCTGAAGTACTAGGTTCCCAGCCTGCCCATATAGGATAGCGAAACACTTCAGAGAACAATCCTGCTGATCGTCTAGCACCTAAAGCTTGACCTGCATCATACCAGACCTGTTCTCTTACGTTATACACAATTGCATCAGTGCATTCAGTAGCATTCCCTCTTGGATAGAACCACCAAATTTCGCCCCAACGAGGAATCTTTGTACACCAGACTTTTTGGCGTTCATAGTAGTTAAGATTATCATAAAACCAGTTTAAGTTTGTTTGATTAGGCACTTCTTGGACAACACCATTGTATGACAAGAACCTGTCTACACCTGCCCAATAATAAATACCATCATATTCAATCACAGACTGTGATGACAAAATAGATGATTGACTGCTAATAATGTCATAGCGCCAATAGATTGTTGATGTTCCGACAGTTTGTGGTGCATAAGATACACGAATCAGTGAATCTAAAGACCAAAATAAACCTGAAGGAGATGTTGTACCACCACGTACAGGCATACCTCTTACAACTTTTGTAGCTGTTGGGTTAGCAGCATTAGAATCTGCAGCTACCCAGTTTTGAAAGTTACCTGCAGATGAATTCTGAATTAATCCATTATTGCCATATACAAACAAGTATGGGTAAATCATACAGCATCCACCGGACACTGAAATGTTATTGTTAAAAGTAACTGTGACACCTGAGCTGGTTGTCATTGAATTTGATACAGTCACTGTAGTCTGTGGTGATGGTGATGTAACTACAGTCACACCAGTGACAGTAGTATTTGCAGGAATACCTGAACCTGAGACTGTTTGACCTACACCAATTAAATAGTTAGTTGCTGCAATTGTGATTGTTGTGCTTGATAAATTACCAACTGCAGTAAACACTCCTACTTGAGACATTGACCCATATGGAAAATTACCAATCAACACAGGCGTGTTAACTAAACTGTCAATATCATCTAAGTTTTGACCAGGATGACCAATAACAGTTAACGCACCTGACCCATATGAATCATATGAAATATCCCACTGCCAAAGATTATTTGCATTGGCAGTAAAATTGCTTAATGACACATAAGTAGGTCCTGAACCTGTGGCATCGTCATCATCGGTTTGCCATGCAGACACATAACTTTGTGATCCTGAGTACACATAGTTAATGCCTGACTGTGACTGCATAATCATGCCACGTGAGACTTCTAATGAATTCAAGAACATGGCATTATAGCCACCCATCTTTCTTGGTCTGCCACGCTGAAATCTAGTCCATATCCCGTCAACATATCGAGGGGCATCAAACTGTGTACCATCACGCTGAATACCCGGCTGTATTGCTAATGATATAACTTTAGCGGTCATTAGAAAGTACCTCCTGATATACCGTTTAGTACGGTTAAACCACTTGAGCTAAAATATGCAGCCTCTGCATTACCTACAACAATTCCAAGCTGACCGGACGCAGGTAAGTATAAACCTGTATTTAAATCACCAGTAAACTTTAATGAAGGTACTGATGTTGACCCATTACCAAGAGTTACTGAAGTAATACTACTAGATGAGCCTGATGCTGCATTGTAAACGTTACTTCCGTCGCAAATAAGTACTAATGATGTACCTTGAGGGACTGATACTGAAGCAGATCCTGATACAGATGTCTTAATTGTTAAAGTATATGATCCTGTTGTATTATTTGTAATTGTGTACAACTGAACTGTAGACGGCACAATAATAATTTGATTTGATGAAAGAGTGCCTGAGTACTCTTGAATTGTGTTTGCTGCTTGAGGCGCCGTTAATGTGGTTGTTCCACCTGTGACAGTCAATGCCAATTGAGTATAAGCAAATTGATTTGATCGACCATAGCCAAATGTGTTCCACCCTGAACCGGTTGATACTAACACTAAAGACTCAGTCAATTGCAGCTGTTGATTAGAATTTCCATTAATTGTGTCTGTTCCAACAGGTGTAAGCGTTAAGATTCCTGTTCCATAGTTTGCAATATTCACAAACCAGTTTGCACCAACTGCCGATGCTGAAGGTAGTGTAAGTACACCTGCACCGCCTTCCCATATTGCAAATGCTGCTTGATTTGCAGCAGACAAAGATGAGTTTGTGAAATAAGTAGTAACAGGGTATGACTGATTTAACGTGTTTGCAATTGCATTTAGCCCATAACCTGCTAATGTACCGGCATTTGCAGCTGACGTGCCTGTTCCAAATGTAAATGCATCCCATGTACCATTATTTGTTGTGTTGTCAGTTAAATAAATATACTCAACAGCACCTGCAGCAATATTACAAATTGTGAGCGTACCGTCATTAACTTTAACTGAAAATGGATATGAACCGATGTTGTTAATTAGTACATCTTGCCCATTTGATACTTGATAAGCCGGCGGCATTAGCAATGAAAAGCCATTACCTGTTGCGCTCACATTCATAATCTGTGCGGCAACTGGGACATTTCCGCCTAAGCCATTGATTGACCAAGAAAGAGATGTATTAGCCGAGATTGTAAGAGCTTCAAACCCAACCGACGACGGTTGAATGGATTGACCAGTAAATGGGTTGGTGTATGCTGTCATGGTTAAGAATCCTGTGCAATAGTTTGACGATCACCCAAACGAAGCAAGTCTTCTGCTTTCAAAGCATCCATCGCTTCTTTATACTTCTCTTGAAATATTTGACGCTGATCATTTTTTAAGAATGGCATTGCTTGTAAGAGTGTCCCATACAGCATTGCATTTGGCGCATTTTGAGTTAGCCAATTTGTTTGATTATCAGATGACAAAGGCTGAATACGCTCATAATAAAGGACTTCGAATGTATAAGCCTGATCAGGCGTAGGAGCCACAATCCAGTGCTGATAATCATAATCGGCATAATAAATAGGTGTTGCTTGAGATGTTGCGCTTGATGCATATGATCGTACATATTCATACTTCCTCAAGTACACAGGCTGAATTGTGCCACTATTTGTTAAATTCATTGATACCGTTTTACGCCATCTAGCAGGTTTAGCAATGACTGCATTACCGGCTTGCATTACTGACTCAACAACTTGCTGTTGACCTAGCGTTTTAATTTGCTGAGCAATCTCAAATTCACACAGAGTAATGAATGTCGGGATTTGTGCTATAGTTGCCGCATCGCTACGCTCTAAATATTGTAAGACCGTAGAGGTTAGATTATCATACGTCAGAGCAAATGAAGCGGTCATGATTATCCCTGATTGCTAATGAGATGATTATAAATGGATTATGACAGAATGGCAAAAGCTTTGCTGGTCAAGTTCTTTCTGTCTTCAAGACCTATTAACCCCCCATTGACAACCTTACAAAGCCCAGTTTGGTCATCGGCTTCAGCAAGTCTATTACAACCATGCGTTGTCCAAAACCACCCTGCACTCATAACTGCCCACATTGGTGTTGAGACTAGATCTGGGTTTCTTACAAAATCCTGACCCAAGGCTTGCCCACAATGCCAATAGTTGTCGTGGAGCGTAAGCTGAATGCACCCCCTGCCCCTATATAGCCATCCATCCCCACTGGCTTCATTTCTATTTCCACCCCGGTTGGCATAGATTCTGTTGGCAATCTTTTCTGGTTTGTGAGCAAAGAGGGCATACTCATCTGGCTTAAAGTGGGTATGGAAGAGAGCTTGAAGGGTTTCTGCTCTATAGTTAAGATTTTCTGAAAGGACTTTGAAGTGGTTGCACTCGTGTGAAAGCTGTCCGATAAATGCGGCTTGTTCTTTGACGGTAAAAATGCTAAACTTTTGGATAGTTGCATTAAGTGGCTCCACCCATTCTGGCCCGATCTGTAGGGCATAAAGTTTTTCTACTGTAATCATTTCACACCCTCATTCACAGTTTTCATCACTTGGTTGTAGCGGGCAATGCAGGAGTTGTAGCTGACGATGGCGCTATCCCCGTCGGCTGCGATTTGGACAATATCTTTAATAGTCTGTCGCTCAGATTCGGCTCCAATGGCTCCATCCCCAGAGGCGGCACCTGAATTGGCTTGTACACCACAGGTGGTGGGGAGGCGCAACTCGCCAGAGTCAATGCGAGCACTAATGCTAGCTTGCTTTGTTTTGATATCATCTTTGGCCTTCTTCAATTGAGTGGCTGCTTTGGCGAGTCGTCCGTTGAGCTCTGCTTCTTTTGCGCGAGCTTCTGTATTAAGTCGCTCAATTTCAGCTTTATCTTCTGCAACTCTTCTTTCATAGCCGTGATGATCTGAGACATAGTAACCTCCTGAAATAACTAACACCAATCCCACTACCTTCATGATGAGGGCGTGGGGCTTTAACATTGGCAGAAAACCCACCAAATAGCTCAATACATAGGCCACTGCTCCTACTCCCAGAGCAATGAGGGCCATCCAATAAAACAGGTCATCAAAGAACCATGACAAC
>Ga0164297_10002547_pt1 | contig 17842 bp, 18 predicted proteins | sample GEODES058metaG_FD_113539 | JGI IMG/M metagenome (GOLD analysis project Ga0164297, IMG submission 113539) | Dystrophic lake water microbial communities from Trout Bog Lake, Wisconsin, USA - GEODES058 metaG | ecosystem: Environmental > Aquatic > Freshwater > Lake | place: USA: Trout Bog Lake...
CAGTGACAGCGTACAGTAAAGGTGCATAGGGTCTTTCCGTCCTACTGCGGGCAGGCGGCATCTTCACCGCCATTACAACTTCGCTGAGCTCCTCGTTGAGACAGCGGTCAACTCGTTACACGATTCGTGCAGGTCGGAACTTACCCGACAAGGAATTTCGCTACCTTAGGACCGTTATAGTTACGGCCGACATTCACGGGGACTTGAGTTCGAAGCTTCGCCTTGCGGCTAACATCTTACCGTAATCTTTCCGCATTGGTCACGTGTCACACCCTATACGTCGACTTGCGTCTTAGCAGAGTGCTGTGTTTTTGTTAAACAGTCGGTTGACCCTACTCACTGCGCCCTACATTGATGTAGGGACCCCTTCTTCCGAAGTTACGGGGCTAGATTGCCGAGTTCCTTAACGAGGTTTCACTCACGCGCCTTAGTCTATTCGACTCACCCACCTGTGTCGGTTTACGGTACGGACTGCCATGGGAACACATACAGGCTTTTCTCGATACAGTATTTGAAGAATCCGCTTCAGCCGAAGCCTCCACGTCATCTTGCGAAACCGCCACTTTCAATCGGCGGCCCTTCTCCTACCATATGTCCCCTGTAAGCTTAACCATTGCAGGTGCAGGAATATAAACCTGCTATCCATCGACTACGCCTATCGGCCTCGCCTTAGGTTCCGACTAACCCTGGGAGGACGAACCTTCCCCAGGAAACCTTGGGTTTACGGCGGCCGGGAATTCAACCCGGCTTATCGCTACTCATGTCTGCATCCTCACTTGTTGGCACTCCACCTAGCGTTTCCACATGGCTTCAATGCGCCAACAATGCTCTCCTACCACACATGTCCGGCGAACCGGTCATGCATCCAGAGCTTCGGTATACCGCTTATCGCCAATCATTTTCGGCGCAAGATCGCTCGATGAGTCAGCTATTACGCACTGTTTAAATGGTGGCTGCCTCTAAGCCAACATCCTCACTGTCTAAGCAATCTCACATCCTTTCCACTGAGCGGTATTTAGGCACCTTAGCTGCTGATCTGGGTTGTTTCCCTCTCGAATACGAAGCTTATCCCTCGCATTCTGCCTCCTGGACTTCACCCTATGGCATTCGGAGTTTGATTGAATTCGGTACCCGGGTATGGGCCCTAGTTCATCCAGTGCTCTACCTCCGTAGGTCAGCGTCCAAGGCTCTACCTCAATAGATTTCGGAGAGAACCAGCTATGACGGGGTTTGATTAGTCTTTCGCTCCTACCCACAGTTCATCCGAGAACTTTTCAACGTTCACCGGTTCGGTCCTTCATCCCGTGTTACCGGGACTTCAACCTGACCATGGGTAGATCACCTCCGCTTCGGGTCTAGCACCAGCAGCTTGGCGTCCATTTCGGACTCGCTTTCGCTTCGCCTCCGTCCCAGAAGGACTTAGACTTGCCACTGATGCTAACTCGCAGACTCATTAAGCAAAAGGCACGCCATCACCCTTGCGGGCTCTGACACCTTGTAAGCACATGATTTCAGGTACTATTTCACTCCGCTCGCAGCGGTTCTTTTCACCTTTCCCTCGCGGTACTTGTTCACTATCGGTCGCCTGTTAGTATTTAGCCTTACGGAGTGGTCTCCGTGGATTCATGCCAAGTTTCACGTGGATGGCATTACTCAGGAACTCCCTAGGGGTCTTTGGATTTTCGCTTACAGGTCTGTCACCTTCTATGGAGCGCTTTTCCACACGCTTCAGCTAATCCTCTGACTCCCACGTCGGGGTCCTACAACCCCGGAGGACAAGTCCTCCGGTTTGGGCTCTTCCGCTTTCGCTCGCCACTACTGACGGAATCGTTTCACTTTCTTTTCCTCTGGTTACTGAGATGTTTCACTTCACCAGGTGTCGCTCCCACTGTCCTATGTATTCAAACAGCGGTGGCCAGATATGACTCTGGCCGGGTTACCCCATTCGGAAATCTCCGGATCGTAGCGTACTTGCCGCTCCCCGAAGCTTATCGCAGCTTATCGCGTCCTTCTTCGCCTACAGGCACCAAGGCATTCATCATGTGCTCTTAGTAGCTTTTGATATCGTTCATTCTGAAATTTCTCTGTGCACAGCGCCCCGTCTCAAGACGGGGCGTTTGTACACGGACTCAGCTCTAAAATTGTAATTTTTTACCCTATCTGCAGATGTCAAAGAACCTCCGACGGGACTATGCCCGCGGGGAGCGCCGGATCCTGGGATCCCGCACAGCCAAAAATGTTTCGGATGGATCAGCCTTCCCGCGGTTTTACCGCGAGGGCATTAAAATTTAGTGGTGAGTAGTTTTGTTTATAAAAAGTCACTGTAGAAAGTGGTGGGCCTGACTGGATTCGAACCAGTGACCCTGCGCTTATCAAGCGCATGCTCTAACCAGCTGAGCTACAGGCCCTATTAGAGAAAATGGTGGAGGCATGGGGATTCGAACCCCAGACATTCTGCTTGCAAAGCAGACGCTCTACCAACTGAGCTATACCCCCGCGTTGCGGCGGCAGAGCCGCTAGAAATATGAAAAACTAGTCATGAGAACCTTATTAAGGTTTCTCTCACAGCAAAAACTGAATTGTGCGCTCCTCATCGAACCCTCTGACCTTTCGATCTTCGGGATTTAACCGCGTGCCACATCTCCTAAGAGAGGGTTTAGCGGTCGACCTTCCGGAATATTCTAAGATTTTTCCGGATATCTCCTTAGAAAGGAGGTGATCCAGCCGCAGGTTCCCCTACGGCTACCTTGTTACGACTTCATCCCAGTTACCATCCATACCTTAGGCACCTGCCTCCCTTGCGGGTTGGCGCAGCGACTTCGGGTACAAACGACTTCCATGATGTGACGGGCGGTGTGTACAAGGCCCGGGAACGTATTCACGCCGTCGTAGCTGATACGGCATTACTAGCGATTCCAACTTCATGAAGGCGAGTTGCAGCCTTCAATCCGAACTGGGCCCAGGTTTAATGATTTCCTCCACCTCGCGGTTTCGGTTCTTTCTGTCCTGGGCATTGTAGTACGTGTGCAGCCCTGGCCGTAAGGGCCATACTGACTTGACGTCGTCCCCACCTTCCTCCCCGTTTCACAGGGCAGTCTGATCAGAGTGCTCGGCTTGCGCCGGTGGCAACAGATCACAGGGGTTGCGCTCGTTGCGGGACTTAACCCAACATCTCACGACACGAGCTGACGACAGCCATGCAGCACCTGTGCAAATTGTGTATTGCTACACTCCCCGGCTTTCACCGGTTTAGAGATGCATGTCAAGGCCAGGTAAGGTTCTTCGCGTTGCATCGAATTAAGCCACATACTCCACCGCTTGTGCGGGCCCCCGTCAATTTCTTTGAGTTTTAATCTTGCGACCGTACTTCCCAGGCGGCACGTTTAACGCGTTAGCTCCGGCACGGAAGGGGTCGAATCCTCCCACACCAAACGTGCACCGTTTACTGCCAGGACTACCGGGGTATCTAATCCCGTTTGCTCCCCTGGCCTTCGTGCATGAGCGTCAGGTAATGCCCAGAGATTCGCCTTCGCCACTGGTCTTCCTCACGATATCTACGCATTTCACTGCTACACCGTGAATTCCAATCTCCTCTACATACCTCTAGCGGAGCAGTATCGAATGCAGTTTAGAGGTTGAGCCCCTAAATTTCACATCCGACTTACCCCACAGCCTGCGCACCCTTTACGCCCAATGAATCCGAACAACGCTTGAGACCTCTGTATTACCGCGGCTGCTGGCACAGAGTTAGCCGTCTCTTCCTCTAATGGTACTATCACTTTCTTGTTCCCATTTGACAGGAGTTTACAATCCGAAAACCTTCATCCTCCACGCGGCGTCGCTCCATCAGGGTTTCCCCCATTGTGAAAAATTCTCGACTGCTGCCACCCGTAGGTGTCTGGACCGTGTCTCAGTTCCAGTGTGGCTGGTCGTCCTCTCAGACCAGCTACCCGTCATAGCCTTGGTGAGCCGTTACCTCACCAACTAGCTGATAGGCCGCGAGCTCATCAGGAAGCGTCTTGCGACTTTGGCTTCGGGAGGATGTCCTCCCTGGCCATATGCGGTATTAATTCGCCTTTCGGCGAGTTATCCCCCACTTCCCGGCAGATTGCTCACGTGTTACGCACCCGTTCGCCACTAGATTTCATCGGTATTGCTACAAATGAAATCCCGTTCGACTTGCATGTCTTATCCACGCCGCCAGCGTTCGTTCTGAGCCAGAATCAAACTCTCCGTAGAAAGTTTGCGCCTCTCCGTGCTAAATGGGAGGCAAATTTCCAGCATCATCTTTTCCTTAGCCACCGTGGTGACCAAGGGACGATCTGTATTAAACTTCGATTAAGAAAATCGACGAAAAACGCACAATTCAGTTCTTGCTGTTTTTGTATATGATCCATCCGGTTTCCATTGCTTGTGCGAAACCGGACCTGCGCTTTCAAAGATCGATGCCAGTGGCTGCGAAAGGGGTGAGTCGACCCTTGTTGCTTCCGGTTTGTCGCGGAAGCCGACATTGGGTCGTCAGCACCATCTCGTACTTGTTCGTGTACTTGAGGCAGACTGGCGAAGAACATTCCCTAGCGAGTGACCGAAGTTGCTGCTGGGATTGGAAAAGGTATACAAACTCCTGAAAGAGTCAACACCTTCTTTCACTTTTTTTGAAAAAATTTTGCCCCGAGTTCCCGGATGATTCACAAGGTCATTCCGCTAAAAAACCGTCCGCCCGCCGGCCCAGTTTTAATGGGCATCGGCGGGCGTTGAAACGGGCGATCCTTTATCGGGCTGATTTGCGCGATTCCAAAAACTGAACTGCCACCTCGAAGGCCACGGGTATCATGGAAATAAAAATGATGCCGATCACCACGGACTCGAAATGTTTCTGCACCCAGGGCATCTGGCCGAAGAAAAGGCCGGCGGCCATCATGAGCACAACCCATAGAAAGCTTCCGGCAACCGTGTAGAGTACGAACTTGCGGCGCTCCATCGAGGCCATGCCGGCGACGAATGGGGCGACTGTGCGGAAAATCGGAAGGAACCGGGCCATGATGACGGCCTTCGCCCCATGCTTCTCGAAGAAGAGGTGTGTGCGGTCAAGGTACTCCTTTTTCAAGATCACGGCATTCTCCTTGAAGATCGTCCCCCCCACGGTGCCTCCGATCGCGAAGTTCACCAGATTGCCAAGGATTGCGGCCAAAATGAGACAGCCCATGGCCACGGGCCATTGCAGTCCGGCCCCAGGATGGGAAGCGGCGTAAGCTCCCACGGCAAAGAGCAGCGCATCACCCGGAAGGAAAGGGGTGATGACGAGCCCCGTCTCGCAGAAGACAATGGCGAAGAGGATCGCATAGACCCAGACGCCGTAGGCGTGGACGATGTTTTCTAGACTTTTGTCGAGGTGGATGAAGTTTGCCTGAAACCAGTGAATGAAATCCATGGCGCCTATGAAGCAGGATTCATGCGCCTCGGCAAGCAAAGGGATGCCGTCCCCCTGATGACAATCCACCTGACCATGCTTCGCGGCAGTCTGATCCGGGGCTCTTCGGGGGATTGACGGATCTTTCCAAGAGTGTGCATGGCGAGGTCGAATGGTAGAGCCGTGGCCATGAGGATCCTTCCGGGACGAAGACCCTGAAAATACTTTTCCCCGGAGCGCAACCATTGTTCCGAAAGGTCAGCCATGGCCGAAAGCTCCCACTCTGCTACATAGCTGCGCCCCATAGCGCGATCAGCAGTTCGATCTCGCAAGATATTCAGCAACTGGAGTCCTTTGCCATACTCGAACCCCAGGTGCCGCATCTCCACAAGTGGATGACGCAGCGTCTGGGACGCATGCTTGGCAATCAGGGTGGTCCAAGTCTCTCCGACGCTTCCCGCGACAAGACCGCAATAGCGGTCGAGTTCCTCGACTGCAAGCGGACCTTCGGAGGGAAATCTGGTAAGGTCAAAGTTCTGCCCCTCCACGATTGATCTCCAAAGACCAATGACTTCACGGCGATCAGGATTTTCATCCAAGATCGCAAGGAGCTGAGGCAACGCCCTGATAAGCTCATCGTCACCGGCGCCAAGCTCGCCCCTCTGAATTTTTGGGTTCCATGCACCAGGGCGATCCTTGGCCAATGCCTCGGCCAAGTCATCCAACAGGGCCTGCCTGCGTCCCTTGGGGATCTCTCCGGAATCCGCAATCGTATCCGAGGTCCTTGCCAGCAGGTAGGCTACTCCAAGGCTCCGGCGGAGTTGGTTAGGCAGCAGGCTCAGCGTCAGTGCAAATGTCCTCGCGTGCGTGCGCAAAAGATGGCGCATCATCTCCTCACCCTCATCAACACCGCGTATGGACATGGTCAGGGCCGGAACTGCGGGGCAGGCGGCGAAGTCGGGTAGGGGGTTGCTTCGGAGGCGCTCCCCACACCGGAAGCTCGCGCCGTGCGGATTGCCGTTCTCTTGAGCTGTATCATTTTTTCGTCGGCGTTTCCCAGTCCCCTCGACTCGGCCTCCGCCACATGACCCCCGTCCAACGAAGCCTTTGGCATTCGGGAAACGCTCCGCTGTTCATCCAATAACCGTAATCCCGTGGCATCGATCGCCACCGGATCCTTCGAGGCGAACAAGGCAGAATAGGTCACGCAATTCACGGGGCTGGGATACGGCCCTCCGGCATACTGCAGCACCATGGCATCCATGATGGTGAGCGCCACTTTCTTGCCGATCCACTCGCTGCCATAGACATCAGCTAGAGCGGAATCCCCGTATCCCTCACCCCTGCCGAATCGCCTCCAGTTATCGAGGGTTCCCAGCGTCATTCCCGCAAGCGCCCCGTTGATCCCCGTGAAGTAGCTGTCGCAGAGGGAGGGGATGTTGATCACTTTGTCCACATCACGGGAGAGGATGATCGGCACATGGCTATCCTGGCTCAACTGCGCGGTGGGCCCCAGAATATCGCTCAGGGAATTTTGCGATTCCTTGAATCCCAGGTCTCCGAATACAAGCCGTCCGGTGGCCGATGCCGTCACCATGACCCGAGGGTCGTAGCCGGCGCCTTTTTCGATCCATCGAAGATTCAACCCAGGAATCCGGTCGTAGCCGGCAGCAACAAGATCCTCGCGCCTCCGATCCCAGACAATGATGTCGCCAGACTTGATTCCGGCAGCGATCAATCCCTCCACAACCGCCAGTGCGACCGCGGGGTGGGTTCCACCCACGGGCCCGGGTTGGGAAGAGACTTTGATTCCGACCTTTTCACCCGGCTTGATGAGAGAGCGCCATGCGTCGCTAGCGGAGCTTGTGCCGGTTACCGCACAGACAAGACTCTCGACCATTCGCGAAACCACCTCGGGTTTGGGCGTCATTCCCGCCCCCATTGCCTGGGAATCAAGTGCGAACCAAACGACCGACTTGTTGGTCGCGGTATCAGCACGAGGGGGAGGCAATTCCCCCCAGGCCAAGCATCGAGGGAGGAGAACAAGCCCGAGAAGGAGGGGTACCCTCACGCCGGATCCTCCCGACAAACCTCTGGTGCCGGCTGCTCCTTGCGGTAGTAATCCTGTCCGATGACAACCTTGGGGCGCCCATGCGCTAGGCGCCACTTGTTCGTGTCGCGCAGCGAGTAGACGCAACCGCAGTACTGCTGGGCATAGAACTCCTCGCGCTTCGAGATCTCGATCATCCGCTCGGCCCCGCCCCCCTTGCGCCAGTTGTGGGTCCAGTAGGTCATGCCGGGCCACCGCGCGGCCGCACGCTCACCGGCTCCGTTGATCTGGTTCATGTCTTTCCACCGGGAGATCCCGAGACAACTCGTGATCACCTTGAACCCCTTTTCAAAGGCATGCAGTGCTGTCCTCTCGAATCTCATGTCGAAGCAGGCCGTGCATCGCTCGCCACGCTCCGGCGCCCATTCGAGTCCCTTTACCCGGGCGAACCAGTTGTCCGTGTCGTAGTCAGCATCGGTAAACGGGATTCCGTGCTCCTCTGCGAAGCGGATGTTCTCCACCTTCCGCAGTTCGTATTCCTCGCGCGGATGGATGTTCGGATTGTAGAAAAAGATCTCCAGCTCCAACCCCGAAGCCACCATTGCCTCGATCACCTCGCCCGAGCAGGGGGCGCAGCAGGAATGCAACATCACGCGCTTCTCTCCACCCGGAGGAGAGAGAATGGGACGTTGGAAGGAAGTGGAGCCGCTCATGACGTAATGACTTCTGAGGATCCTGACACAGGGCTGGCAACAGGACAACACCTGCGGGGCCGCCAACTCTCTCCTGGCCTTATTCCTCGGCGATATCCTCGTTCCAAAGCGCGGGCTTTTCGCTGATAAAATTTTTCATCATCTCGACCAGAGAGGGGTCGTTGAGCACCAGCACCTCCACCCCGTTAGAGCGCATGAAATCCGGAGCCCCCGGAAAGCTCAAGGCCTCACCCACAACGACACGAGGGATTTTGAACTGAACGATCGTTCCGGAGCACATCATGCAGGGGGAAAGCGTGGAGTAGATGACGGTGTCGCGGTAGTTCCTCTGTCTCCCTGCATTCATCAAACAATCCATCTCCCCATGTAGAATGGCACTTCCTTTCTGTACCCGCTGATTATGCCCCCTGCCGATGATCTCCCCGTTTCGCACAAGGATCGACCCGATGGGAATCCCCCCCTCGGCAAGGCCTTTCAGGGCCTCGGCCTTGGCCTCGTTCATAAAGTGAAGATCCTGCGACGATATCATCCCTTGATGCTACTGCTCGGCTTCCTTCTGCCAAGAATCTAAGAAATGCTGGCAACCAGGCGCGCAGCGGAGTTGGACGTGATCGGGTTCCCATGCGCGAAGAGGAGTAGTTCCGGATTTAACAGCCTGAGTGCTTCCAAAGATCGAAGGGCCTGCTTGGAATCCTCACGATATTTTTCCGGAAGCAGCCTCAATCCCTGAGGTTCCAGGTTAATCAGTGCGTCGCCAAAGACCATTGCTCCATCATGAAGGAAGGCTGTCTCTCCGGGACCGAATCCGGGAAGGGCGACCGACCCCATCCAGGCCACTGGATCGCCCGATCGAAACCGCTGATCTGCACTGATGTCATCGCCGGCATCCTCAGGAGCAAAGACCGGAATCCCGAAGCGCTTGCCGAGAGCGATGCTCTCCCGCTGGTGATTGCCACTGGTCAGCACCACGGCGGCAGGAGCTGAAAACGACTCCGCCACCAGATCTTGAAGGGCTGCATCAGCCAAAGGAATCGGATCGATGAAAATGAGGCCCGCCGGGGTAACGATTGCCGTCGAGGAGCAGTCACACTTCACTTCGGGCTCATATCCTTGCCAGTGAAATAGGCCCGGGCGAACCGTAGAGTATTCGGCAACCGCTTTCATCGGGATCTTTTTGCCGCCAGCACTTCCTCAACTTTGCCCAGTGGAAGGCAGTTCACGACGTCGGCCTTGGTGAGCCACCCCTTACGGGCGATCCCGACACCGTAGATCAGATCCTGCAGGCCGTATGTCGTGTGGGCATCGGGGTTAATCGAGCACTTCACCCCTTTCTCCTTGGCGAGCGGCCACCAGCGCCAGTCCATGTCGAGGCGCCACGGACTGGCATTGATCTCGATAATTGTCCCGGTCTCTGCGGCAGCCTCGATCACGGCAGGGATATTCACCGGATAGGCATCACGGGAGAGAAGGAGCCGGCCGGTCAGGTGCCCCATCATCGTGACATGGGGATTGCGGATTGCGCGGATGATCCGCTCGGTCATCGTCTTCTCATCGGCCGTAAAACCCGAGTGGACAGAGGCAACCACGTAGTCGAGTGATGAAAGGACCTCGTCGGGGAAGTCGAGATCACCTTCCTTGAGAATGTCGCATTCCGTGCCGGCAAAGAGCCGGAAGCCTGCCTCTTGGAATTCTTTGGAGGCATTGAGTTCCTTAATCTCGGCCACCTGCTCGGCAAGGCGGGATGCATCAAGGCCGTGAGCCTGAAAAGAGCTTTTACTGTGATCGGCGATGCCCAGGTATTCCAAGCCCAGTTCGATTGCGGCACGGGCCATCTCGATCAGGGAATTCTTTCCGTCGCTTGCCGTGGTGTGGCAATGGAAGGTGCCGCGCAAATTACTCCACTCGATCAGGTCGGGAAGTTTCCCGGCCTCGGCTGCGGCGATTTCCCCCTTATCCTCACGCAACTCGGGAGGGATGAAATCGAGTCCTAACGACTTGTAGAGCTCCTTCTCGTCTTGGATCGCGGGCGGCTGTTTCGCGCCCTCCGCGACGGTGAAGCGATATTCATTGAGCGACCACCCGCGCTCCAGCGCCCGGCTGCGGAGGCGAATATTGTGCTCCTTGCTGCCAGTGAAATAGACGAGGGCAAAGGGAAACTCCTCCGGCTTCACCACGCGCAGATCGCACTGCACACCATCTTGGAGACGCACACTCGATTTGGTGGGGCCATGAACGATGACTTCCTCAACAAGTGGATGATGGATGAAAAACTCCGAGACCTCCTCTGGGTGCTTGGAGGAGACAAGGATATCGAGATCGCCGATCGTCTCCTTGCGGCGGCGGAAGCTCCCTCCCTCGCTGATCTGCCCAACCGCCTCATGGGCACGGAGATCGGATAGCAGCTGTTCGGCCAGGACGGCCACCACGTTGATGCGGAATCGCCCGGCATGCTTGCGATGATCCTCAATGGCCTTGAGCAGCTTGGTCTGGGTCTTTTCGCCGAATCCGGACAACTCGGCAGCCTTACCCTCCTTACAGACTCGTTCCAGATCCTCCACGGAGGAGACCCCGAGCTGATCATGGAGCGCCTTGATCTTCTTGGCCCCCAAGCCTTGTAACTCGAATAGCTCGAAGATCCCCTCGGGAAAGGAACCCTTCAGTTCCTCGTAATATTCAAGCCGGCCGGTGCTCACGAGTTCCGTGACCTTCTCGGTGATGGCCTTGCCGATCCCCTCGATTTCTCCGAGACGGCCTTCCGAGACGATTTCCTCGATCGGCTCGCTCAACGACTCCAAAGCCCGGGCCGCATTCGTGTAGGCGCGGATTTTGAACGGATTCTCGCCCTTCAGCTCCAGCAATTGGGCGATATGCTCAAGGATCTCTCCGACAGGGGCAGGTGTTTCAGACATAAGTTGGCAGGTTTTGCATGGCAGATGTTGCCTCTATCTTGGAAGCACTACATACAACTTTCCGACACGGGCTAAAAAAACTCTACCCCGCCTCTGGTTCCGCAAAATGGTTTTCCATCGCCTCGATCACCCGGGCCACCGGCAAGCCGATGACATTCTCCATCGAACCCTCGATACGCTCGATGAGACGCCCCCGATCCTCTTGGGCAGCATAGGAGCCGGCCTTGTCGAGAGGATTGATCTCCTGCAAATAGGCGCCGATCATCCCCTCCTCAAGGGAGCGGAAGGCGACGCATGTCGATTCCACGAAGCTGCAGCGCGCAACAGTCCCCCCACGAAGCATGCAAACTCCAGTGAGAACCTCGTGGGTTCTTCCGCTCAACCGCCTTAGCATTTCAGCGGCATGGGCAAGATCACGGGGCTTTCCGAGAATTTCCCCGTCAAGCACGACGATCGTGTCGGCTCCCAGCACGAGATCACCCGATGTGGAGGCGGCCACTTCCATCGCCTTCATCTCGGCATTTGCCAGGACAAGTGAGCGCGGAGCAAGTCCCCCCGAAAACTCCTCAACGGACGAGGGTCGGACGAGCACCTCGAATCCCGCGGACTCCAGAAGGTAACGCCTGCGTGGCGAAGCCGAAGCCAGCACCACCCTGCGCGGAACGGGACCGGTCTTCACGATGGCTGCCAAACAGCCGGAACCGGCTAGATCAGGTGCTCGGAGTCGTGGAATCCGACATCCTCGCGGATCGAATCCAGATGGCGTTGGGCGCGCCTTGTGGAGTGAGGACGGTTCCTCACACGGGACACGACACTGGCAATGACAGGGGCAAGCGCCAAGGCTCCGGCGACAAGAAGAACGCTGCCGGCCCGACGGCGGGATTCACCCGACATTTTGTCAGCGATGAGGAGACCCAATCCCAACCCGGCGGCAGCCTGGGTCAGGCCGATTGTTCCGCTGACGGGAAGATTCTCGGAAAATTTGTTTAGGGAAAGCTGTGACATACCTTGAATCACTACTCCTCTCCCGACCCGTACGCAATCCGGAATCAGTAGGATGACGGAGAGGAAAAAGCGTTTCCATGACTTGCCTCGGGGCAACCGCTCCGTTGTCATGGGGGGGATGACTCCCTCAGCTCGCGTCCTTGGCGTGGATCCCGGATCGGTACGCATCGGCCTGGCGCTGAGTGACGAAATGGGCTTCATGGCCCACCCTTATCAAACACTCAAGGCAAAGGGAGGCGACTGCCTTGGAAGCGCAGCGGAGATCGCGGCCGTTGCAAAGGAGAAGGGAGCCGGCGTCATCATCATCGGCCTGCCAAGGAACATGAACGGCACCTTCGGCCCGGCCGCGGAAAAAAGCCGCTCCTTGGCGGAGGCTCTCAAACCCCTTACCGAGGCGCGCGTCATTCTGTGGGATGAACGGCTCACCACAGCCGCAGCAACGCGCCGCCTCCAGGAAACCGGAATGGACAGTCGCGCCCAGCGTCAGGTGATCGATCAGGCGGCAGCCGTCCAGATCCTGCAGGATTGGCTCGATTCGCAGTCATCAACCTGATGAAGCTGCGCTTGCTGGTCGCCTACGACGGAACCGCTTTTCGCGGCTTTCAGAGCCAGAAGCACAGGGGAACTGTGCAGGATACCTTGGAAGAGTCGATTGCGGTCATCGTTGGGGAGAGGGTGGTGCTGCATGCTTCCGGACGCACTGATGCAGGCGTTCATGCGCTGGGGCAGACCATTCATTTCGAACTAACCCCGGATCAGATCTCCCGGATTGGCAGGATGGGAAAGCCGGACCGGTGGTTGGCAGCATTGAATGCCTCGCTCCCTCCCGAACTGCGTGTCATGAAGGTCACGCAGGCCTCCAAGGAATTCCATGCCCGCTTCTCCACCTCAGGCAAGATCTACCGCTATGACCTCTGGCATGACCACGTCCTCCCTCCTCATTTGGTCAACAGGGCCTGGCATCTCTTCGGACCCCTCGACCGCGGAATCATCAGGGAGCTGGCGGCGCAGGTGGAGGGAACGCATGACTTCCGGGGATTCTGTGCCGACTCCGGCTCCCTTCCCGATAGCACGGTGAGGACAATCCGACGCGCCACCGTTAGGGATCGGGGTCGCGCGATCTCGATCACCCTGGAAGGCGATGGATTCCTCTATCGCATGGTACGGATGATTGTCGGCGCTATGGTTCGCGCGGCCCAAGGAAAAGAGGATCCCTCGATCTTTCTCAAGCGGCTTGAGGAGCCTAGACCATGGCCAACACCCGCGATGGCTCCCGCTCACGGGCTCTATTTGGTACGGGCACTCTATGGCTGCAGCCGGAGTCGCAACCAGAGAGCGAGAGGAGCGACGCGGGCGACTTGATCGCACGATTCAGCGACTGCTACCTTAAAGACGGTGCTCCTCATCATTCCATCCACCAGGTCTCGCCTGCTCGCGTGCGCTCTTGTCGCAACGGCGGCGCTGGTCTCCTCCTCACTGCTGAGAGGGGAGCTCTCCGAGGCGCAGAAAAAGGCCCTTTTTCTCAAACAGAAAGCGAACTCTCACGCGAAGCATCCCACTCCGACTCCTTCCCCACATCATGTTTCTCAGAAATCTTCCCATGGCTCATCTCATGGGTCTTTGCACGGCAAGAAGAAGTCCCTCCACAATCATCCTTCCGCCTCCCCAACACCTCATCCTGATTCGGTTGCCACTGCGGGAAATCCTCCTCTTCATAAATCGGATCCTCAATCCACTGTAATACCGGAGCATCCGGTCATTGCTTCACCTGTTCCCTCACTGCCTCTACCCCACGGCGCGACTCCCTCGGCTCCCATCACGATTGAAAAATCTGGCATCGAGTCAGCGGAGGGATTGGAACCTGCCCCGACTCCCCAAGTCCAGGAGGGTTTCTTCAGCCGGCTCTTCGGTTCTCACCGTAGCTACAACTACCTAAGCCCATCGGTTCGGGCGGCCATCGATCGCGCCCCGGTGCACCGCGGTCGTTGGAAATACATCGTTGTCCACAACAGCGGCACCCGTGAGGGAAATGCCCGTGTTTTCGATATTTATCATTTCCGCGTCCGCCACATGAAAAACGGCCTCGCCTACCATTTCGTTATTGGCGACGGGCATGGCTCCGGAGATGGTCAGGTGGAGATCGGTCACCGCTGGACCGCACAACTCAACGGGGGCCATGTCGCCAGCGACTACCTCAATGACATCGCCCTCGGCATTTGTCTCGTAGGCGACTTTAATCGTGATCAACCCACCAAAGCCCAGATCGGGGCCCTCCAGGAACTAGTTTCCTACCTGCGCGACCGGGTTGGCAAATCCCAGGGTCACCGCGCCATCGTCTACGCCCACAAGGAGATCAACCCTCGTCCCACCGATTGCCCGGGAGAGCGCTTCCCATATAGCTGGCTCCATGCCACGTTCGGAAATCCCCATTAACCAGAATGTGAAAACCCCATGACCACATACCTTATTCTCTTGCTGGCGATTGCCGCAGAAGTGGTTGCCACCTCTGCATTGAAAGCCTGTGAAAACTTCACCCACTTGGTCCCTTCGGTGATGGTGGTGGCGGGATACGCTATCGCCTTCACCTGCCTCTCAATGACTCTCAAGACCCTTCCCCTGGGAGTGGCCTACGCAATCTGGTCGGGGGTAGGCACGGCACTCGTGGCCGTGGTCGGATGGCTTGTCTACAAGCAACAACTCGATCTTCCTGCCGTCGCTGGCATCGCTCTCATCATCACCGGCACCATCATCCTAAACCTGTTCTCCAAGGTCGCGGCGCATTGATTCCCCGATCCATTTCTAGACCTATCAGCCTCTCCTCCAAACTGACCACTTAACCCATGATCCTAGGCATTACCGGTGGAACCGGCTTTATCGGGCACGCAGTGCAATCGGCGGCCGCAACCCGCGGCGACGATGTTATACTCTTTAGTCGGCGCTCCGGTTCGGGACGACGGCTCTTCTCCCTCACTCAGCAACTTGATATCTCCGATTGCGACGGCCTCGTCCATCTGGCAGGCGAATCGATCCTCGGACTCTGGACCAAGGAAAAGCGGCGCAGGATTCTGGAGAGTCGCGTCGAGGGGACGCGCCGACTGGTTGAGGGGATTGCGGCGGCGGCGGTGAAACCGAGCGTGCTGGTGAGCGCCTCGGCCATTGGTTTCTATGGCGATACCGGGGAGTGTGTTGCCGACGAGGACTCTCCAGCTGGAAAAGGATTTTTAGCCGACGTTGCAAAAGCCTGGGAGGAGGAGGCTATGAAAGCTGAGGCCTATGGAGTACGGGTTGTCAGGCTTCGGATCGGTTTCGTGCTTGGCCGTGATGGCGGCGCAATGCAGTTGATCAAGCCGGTCATTAGGGCAGGTCTCGGCGGCCGACTCGGATCCGGTCATCAATGGATGTCGTGCATCGAGGTTGAAGACTTGGCTTCCATGGTCATGGAATGCCTTCACAACGACTCCATCAGCGGTCCGGTGAATGCGGTGATGCCCCATCCAGTGACCAATGAGGAATTCACCAAGGCCGCGGGAAAAGCGGCCCGCCGCCTGACCCTCTTTCCGGCACCGTCTTTTGCCATCCGACTCGGACTGGGGGATCTCTCCCATCTGCTGCTCGACAGCCAGAGAGTCATTCCCAAGCGCTTTCAACAGATTCGGTTTCCCTACAGATATGAAACTGTAGGAGATGCCATGAAGGAAGTCTTTCGGTAACTCTTCTTGCATCGAACGGCTCGTGGAGTACCCTTGAAGACTCTAAATATTATGTCGACCAAGCCAGTTTCCCTGACCGCCAAGATTATCCTCCAGCTTCTTGTCTGGATTCCCCTGATCGGCACGGCCTATGCCATTTTCAGCCTCTGGGGCCGTTTCATCACTGCCGCCGATCTGGCACTTCTTGTCATCGGCTATGTTTTCTGCGCTCTGGGAATTACGATCGGCTATCATAGGATGCTGACCCACAAGGGTTTCGAGGCTCCAAACTGGATCCGGGGCTTCTTCCTGATTTGCGGCTCCATGGCCTTTCAGGGACCCGCTCTGAATTGGGCTGCTACGCATATCCAGCATCACGCCAACTCCGACGACGAGGAGGATCCCCACAGTCCCGTGAAAAGTTTCTTCCACGCCCATGTCGGATGGATCCTCGATGACTTCCGTCCGGATGTGCAGCGCTACGCGGGGCCGCTGCTCAAGGACAAGCTGGTAGTTTTCATCAGCAACACATTTGTTTTCTGGGCACTGCTCAGCCTCGCGTTACCTTTCGCCGTTGGATACGCTTTGGGAGGTCTCAGGGGTGGGTTCTATGGTTTCCTTTGGGGAGGACTGGTCCGCATGTTCCTGAACCATCACGTGACCTGGGCTGTTAACTCGGTCTGCCACACCTATGGCAACCGGGAGTTTGTGACGACGGATCAGAGTCGGAATAATTTCCTGATTGGTCTGCTCGCAATGGGCGAGGGCTGGCATAACAACCACCATGCCTTCCCCCGCTCCGCCAACCATGGCATGCACTGGTGGCAGATTGATCCATCGGCCTATATCATTGGCGCTCTGGAAAAGGCCGGCTTCCTCAAGAATGTTGTGCGCATCGCTCCTGAGCGTCTTGCAATCCGCCGGATCAAAGCCGATGTCTCCGAGGAACGCGATGTTCTCCCCGGCGTTCACCTGCCTGGCGTCGTGATGGAGCATGGAACGGCCATGGCTGCAGCAGCGACCACTGTTGCCGAGGTTGTTTCCCATGCAGCCTCCCACCAACCCCCTCTTTAAGGACCGGGTAACAGGGTGGGATCCGAGAATGGGACTAGGCTCCCGACCAAAATAATGACAAGGCCGCGATCCACCAATCGTGGCCTTTCCCTTTTGTGGGAAGTATATGGCGTGATGTTTCGTAACTCCCTGATTCGGGAGATGAATTTTCAGCTGAATTTCCTTCTTTGGATCCTCGTCGAGATTCTTTGGTTCATGGGACAGATTGTCTTCATCGAGGTAGTTTTTTCCTATGTGGGAGCGATCGGGGGATGGACCAAATGGGAGGTCGTGTTGCTGATCGGCACCCACCAATTGATCGGACAATTGTTCCAAGCCTTCTTCTATATGAACCTGGCCAACCTTCCGGAACTTGTACGCACTGGAAAAATGGATTTCATGCTCCTTCTGCCGATCGACACGCAGTTCATGGTCTCGCTGAAGCAATTCGGCATGGATAATGCCATCAATGCCTGTGTTGGAGCCGGATTCGTTTCCTTTGCGCTTTGGAAGATGACTGTTATGCCCTCGGCGGCGCAACTTTTGCTCTATGCCGTGGCCGTTTGCTGCGGAATTCTGATCCACTATTCCATCATGCTTGTCTTTGCGGCCTCGAGTTTCTGGATGGTGCGCTCACAGGGCCTGATCTACGGCTATTATAGTCTTTTCAATATCGGGCGTTATCCCGACACGATTTACCGGGGGGCTTTCAAGCTGGTCTTCAGCTGGCTGATTCCTGTGATCATCGTTGCCAATATCCCCTCCCGCCTGCTCATTCACGCGGCGGAGAATCCCTGGCCCATCATGCTCCAACTGATCGCGGCCACGCTCTTCATGGTCGGCGCCACGCGCCTGCTCTGGAATTCCGCACTTCGACACTATTCGAGCGCGAGCTCCTAGCCGCATTCCTTTTTAACATTCACGCGGAGCCTTTTCCGTATTTCACTTGCCCCATGTCCACCCACGCTGAAGTTCACGGCCGCTCCCTGCTCATTGCTTGCGCCACCCTTATC
>Ga0164297_10002548_pt1 | contig 17840 bp, 15 predicted proteins | sample GEODES058metaG_FD_113539 | JGI IMG/M metagenome (GOLD analysis project Ga0164297, IMG submission 113539) | Dystrophic lake water microbial communities from Trout Bog Lake, Wisconsin, USA - GEODES058 metaG | ecosystem: Environmental > Aquatic > Freshwater > Lake | place: USA: Trout Bog Lake...
CCATATAAACGCAAATGCGGCCAGCGTTTTTGCAACTCGGGAATCACCAAAGACGCCAGCAAGTCCCCCGAGGCTTCACCGACCACTAAAGCCATCTCCAAATCTTGGGATGAGTCCTTCAAGCTTGCCACTCCTAGGGATGTGAGTCAGCGCACGATGCCGCGGTCTTTGGGGGTGTGCGTCAAAAATTCAAGCATGATCGCCACATCTTCGCGCGCCTCCGGATAAGCCTCTTCCAACTGCTGAATGCGAAGCATGGCGTCTTGCAAAGTCAAATCCTCTCGGTACAAGGCTTTGTGCATGGCTTTGACGGCCTTGATGCGATTGGGCGAGAAGCCCCGCCGCTTCAAACCTTCGAAATTCATTGACCGCGCTTTGGCGGGTTGGCCTTGGCACATGACAAAGGGGGGCAAGTCGGCAAAAAGTAGCGCATTCATCGAAGTGAAGCTGTGCGCGCCGATGCGACAAAACTGGTGAACGACAGTGAACCCGCCCAAAATCACCCAGTCTTGAACCTGCACGTGACCGGCGAGTTGGGTGTTGTTGGCAAAGATGGTGTGTGAGCCCACTTGGCAGTCGTGCGCCAAGTGAACATAGGCCATGATCCAGTTATCGTCTCCAAGGCTAGTGACCCCGCGGTCCAAGGCCGTGCCAATGTTGAAGGTGCAAAACTCTCGTATCACATTGCGAGAGCCAATCACAAGCTCAGTGGGCTCGCCAGCGTATTTCTTATCCTGCGGGACGGCACCCAACGAGTTGAATTGAAAGACCTGATTGTTCTCCCCCATCGTCGTGTGCCCCTCAATCACACAATGAGCACCAATGCGAGTGCCCGCGCCAATGCGCACATGGGGCCCAATGGTGGTGTAGGCTCCCACCTGAACGCTGGAGTCCAACTGGGCCTTGGGGTCGATGATGGCACTGGGGTGTATCAAGGTCATGGGTGGGATCAAACAAAGTGAGATGGCACAAGGCCTGGTTCAAACACATCGCAACTCAACACCTGAGCACATCGGTGTGCCCAAGGGCCGTAAGTCACGCGCTCTTGCTGGGCTCGATGGCCCGAGAGGTGCACATCAATTGGGCCTCGCAGGCAAGCTCTGAGCCAACCCAGGCCTTGGCGTTGAATTTAAAAATACCTGCACGCATGCGGTCCAACTCCACATCCAAAATCAACTGGTCGCCTGGCTCGACGGGACGCTTAAAGCGAGCCCCGTCAATGCCGGCAAAGTAATAGACTGACTCCTGGTCGCTGGACTTTTTGAGAATCTCAAAACTCAAAAGCGCAGCGGCTTGGGCCAAGGCCTCCAAAATCAACACCCCAGGCATCACGGGGTGGTGTGGGAAATGGCCGACAAAATAAGGCTCATTGATGGAGACATTTTTGAGTGCCTTGATCCTCTTGCCGCTCTCGAGTTCTAAGACCCGGTCCACCAGCAAAATCGGATAACGGTGCGGCAGTTGTTTGAGAATGTGGTGAATGTCCATGATCATGCTGAGGGTCCCTTGCTCAAATCGGTCGCTTGTTCTAATGCCAAAATTCGTTGTCTTAGTCGCTGAAGTTGCTTCAAAGCGGCTGCGTTCTTTTCCCAATGGGCGTTCTCATCGATGGGGAAAAAGCCCGTGTAGTGCCCCGCCACCGAAATGGAGCGCGTGACCACACTGGAAGCGGAGATGTGCACCGAGTCGGCCAAACTCAGGTGACCCAAAATCACAGCACCACCACCCACGGTACAGTGCTTACCAATGGTGGCACTTCCGGCAACACCGACACATCCCGCCAAAGCGGAGTGAGCGCCGATGTGCACATTGTGACCGATCTGAATCAAATTATCCAACTTGACTCCGTCTTCAATCACAGTGTCCACCAAAGCACCACGGTCAATGCAGGTGTTGGCTCCAATCTCAACGTCACTGCCGATGCGCACAGCGCCCAGTTGTTCAATTTTGACCCAATGGCCCTCGCTGTCTTTGGCAAAACCAAAGCCATCGGCCCCCACCACCACACCGGCGTGCAAGATGCAGTTCTCGCCAATCACACACCTCTCACCCACCGTCACATGGGACTTGAGCCACGTGCCTGCGCCCACCACAGCAAAGCGCTCAATCACGCACAAAGGGCCCACGCGAACACCCTCCCCCAACTTGGCTTGAGGATGGATAACGCTGGTGGGATGGATGAGTGAGTTGGACGACAAACCTGCTTGTTGGTCTGCCTCCATTTGTTGATCTCGCGCCTCTTGGGCCCACCACTGCGTGAGACGAGCGTAGCCCAGATAAGGCTCTGGGGTGACCACCAAGGCCAAATCAGGGCGATCCTTGAGTTGGGCCGCAGCCTCTGGCGAGACGATCACAGCGCCTGCTCGGGTGGTGAGCAACTCGTGCGCATAGCGAGGATGGCTTAAAAAACTGATCGCATCTTTCTCGGCACTCGCCAATGGACTGATGCGAGAGAGGACCAAGTCACCACTGCCTTGAAGGCTTGCGCCCAAGACCTCAACAATGTCGGCGAGCCTGGCCTGCACGAAACTCTTATTTACTGCTCGGTCCTGGCCCAGGACCTTGAGCGGGCGACAAACCAGAACCATTGGTGCTGCCAAAGGCTGGGCTTAGACTTCCTGCGTTGGCATTGATGGCTTTGATCACTTTGTCGGTGATGTCGTGCTTGGGGTTGATGTAGACCGCTTCTTGAAGAACGAGGTCGTATTTTTCACTCTCGGCAACTTGGCGAACGACTCGGTTGGCTTTCTCCAAGACTTGCTGGAACTCTTCGTTCTTACGTGTGTTCAAGTCCTCTTGAAACTCGCGGCGTTTTCTTTGAAAGTCGCGGTCTTGCTCAATCACCACTTTTTGTCGGGCCACGCGCTGTGACTCGGGTAGTGTTGGGGCATCTCGGTCGAGTTTTTCCGAGGCATTCTTTAAATTATTGCCCATCTCCACCAAGTCTTTCTCACGCTTGGAGAACTCTTGCTCGAGCTTGGCCTGGGCGGCTTTGGCGGTATTGGCTTCACGAAAAATTCGATCGGTGTTGACATAGCCCACGCGAAACTCTTGCGCATGAGCGGCCAAAGTAGCCCCCAGCAAAACCATGGATAAAAAAGTGTGGCGCAAAATAGTGTTCATTAAAACGATGTCCCAATTTGAAATTGAAGTTTCTGTATTCTATCTCCAGCCAGCGTATGGACGGGGTTGGCAATGGCAAATCGCAAGGGTCCCATTGGAGAGACCCAACTGATACCAAAACCGTATGAGCTCCTCAGGCTAGAGAGCTTGATGGGCTCGAACTCCCCAAAAACATTGCCCATGTCAAAAAAGCTGTACAGGCGAAGGGATTTATCGTTGCCAGCCCCTGGGAAGGGCAAATAAAACTCAGCATTGCCCACCACTTTTTTCGCACCCCCCACCACCAAACCGGTGATGTCTCGAGGACCCAAGGAGCCTTGATCAAAGCCACGCACCGAGCCCAGTCCACCGACATAATAGTCTTTAAAGATGGGGAAGGGTTGGCCTTGCAGTCCTCGGCCCAGTCCCACCTCCCCGTTTAACGCAATGCTGTACTGCTTGGACAGAGGAATGTAGTACTGGTACTGTGAGCCCGCCCGCACATAACGAGTGGCACCACTCACGGACATATCCGAATAGGCTCGGGCAAAGACCCCTCGCGTGGGCGCCATAATGCTGTCTCTTGAGTCTCGAATCCACCCCAAGTTCAAGGGAAATGAGGTGGTGGTGAAGCCAAAATGATCGGCATAATCCAAATAAGCTGCGGGAATACTGGTACCGGGCACAATGGTGGTTTGCTCGGCGGTGATGCCCGCCACCACACGGTCAAGTTCAGTGACGGGCACACCAAAACGCATCCCAAGCCCAGAAGTCACCATGCGGTAGTTCCCCGCTTCGTCGTTGTAGGGGCGTTGCGAGCGGTGGGAGAACTCAAACGTTCGGGAGATTCCGTCCTCGGTGAAATACGGGTTCGTGGTATTGATGGTGAAGACTTGGTTGTACTTACTGGTGCTCACCTGGGTGCCCAAGAAGTTGCCACTTCCAAAGATATTGTCCTGAGTGATACCGAAGGTGATGAAGAGTTTTTCGTAAGATGAAAATCCCGCTCCCAACTGGAGAGATCCGGTGGGTTTTTCTACCACCGTGACCAACAAGTCGACTTGATCTTGCGAGCCTGGCACGTCTTGGGTATCAATGGTGACATCCTTGAAGTAGCCCAAGCGCTCGACTCGGTCGCGAGAGAGGCGAATGCGGTCACCGTCGTACCAAGCTGACTCCATTTGCCTGAACTCGCGGCGAATGATCTCATCACGCGTACGGGTGTTGCCGGCCAAGTTGATGCGCCTGACATAAGCACGTCGAGCAGGATCGGCTTGGAGCACGAGTTTGACCTGGTTGGTGGTGTGATCGATCTCGGTGCGGGGCTCCACACGGGCAAAGGCAAAACCAAAATTACCAAAATAATCGGTGAACGCTTTGACGGTTTGGCTCACATCGTTGGCGTTGTAAGTTTCTCCAGCCTTCACACTCACCAGCGCCTTGAACTCATCGTCTCGTCCGAGGTAGTAGCCTTCGAGCTCAATGCCAGACACCACAAAACGGTCTCCCTCGGTGACGTTCACCGTGATCACAATGCTTTGCCGGTCCGGTGAGATTGAGACCTGGGTCGAGTCAACCCGAAACTCCAAAAACCCGCGTGCCAAATAATAAGACTTCAAGCTCTCCAAATCGGCGTTGAGCTTGGTGCGTGAATAGCGGTCCGATTTGGTGTACCAAGACAACCAGTTGCCCGTATTCAAGTCCAGTTGTTTTCTCAAATCCGATTCGCTGAAAAAATGGTTTCCTTGCAGACGGATTTCTTTGATTTTCGCCACATCTCCCTCAATCACGCTGAAGGTCAGGTTGACTCGGTTTCTCTCAATGGGCGTGATGGTGGTGGTGATTTCTGCGCCGTACAGACTTTTATTGATGTACTGGCGCTTGAGTTCTTGTTCAGCCCGGTCAGCCAAGGCCTTATCAAAAGGACGGCCATCCGATAAGCCAATCTCTCGCAAAGCTTTCTTTAAGGTGTCCTTATCAAACTCTTTGGTCCCAATGAACTCTACGCTGGAGATGATGGGGCGTTCTTCCACAATCACCAAGACAACGGTTTGCTGGGTCTCGATGCGAACGTCCTTGAATAGACCCAGTGAAAAGAGTGACCGAATGGCAGCTGTGCCCTTCTCGTCCGAGTACGTCTCCCCCACTTTAAAGGGCAGGGACGCAAAAACCGTCCCAGGCTCCACGCGTTGGAGGCCTTCGACTCGAATGTCAGTCATAACAAAGGGCTCGGCAGCGCGAGCCGAGACCAAGGTCAACATCAACCCACAAAGGATCGCGATCAAGAAAGCACAAAAACGCGTAATAAGTGATGGCATGATCGAGTTGTGGTTTTGGGACGTGGTGAAGTTTATCGATGATCGAGCCTGCCAAGTATAAAGGACATGCAAGGGCGTCATACGCTGAGGTCTAAAATCAATGAAAGAAAAGATTGCCAGAGTTGGAGTGTCTCAGCTGGCAAGCCAACGGGCGATATCGTTTCTCAGAGCCAATAGCGTCAAGAGCAGCAGCAAGATGAGACCCACTCGTTGGATGATGCTCCAAACTTGGGCCCCCATCTCCCGCCCAGTGATCGCTTGCCAAGCGTAACCCAGCAAGTGTCCGCCATCGAGAACGGGGATGGGCAATAAATTAAAGACCCCCAAATTGACGCTCACCAAGCCCAAATAAGCCAAAAAAGCGGCGACCCCCAGACCCGCCGATTCACCGGCGTATTTGGCCAAGGTCAATGGCCCGCCCAACTCCGACCACGCCTTGGGTGAGTCAAAAAGTTGCCCCAGGGCGTGCACGGTTTGCCATGTCCAGCTCCCCGTCGTTGAGAGCGCACGCAGCAAAGCCGCCCCGGGTCCCAAACGTACGGTCACATGCTCAGGCGGCGCTCCTAGATAAATCCCCACTCGAGCCGTCATCACGCCGGGTCGCTCTTCGTGCTGCTCAGCCTGCACCACCAACTCCAGGGTCTGCAACTTTTGTGGCTCAGTTTTGTCTTGGTTGACTTGGACTTGGGCTTGGGCTTGGACCTCTCCCTGAGTATGGGCATTGCCTGCCAGTGGCTCCTCGGAATTGAGCGCCCGTGTGTCCTTGGAGTCCCACGGGGAAGAGGGCTCGGCTTGTCGCTCAATGCGCCAGTGCATCGGGTGAACCTGAGCGTCACGCAGTGAGTGTGCAATGCGCGAACGCAGATCTGCCGCATCGGCAATAGGCACTCCGTCCACGCTCAACACCCGGTCTTGGGGCTTTAAGCCAGACTTTTCCCCAGCACTCCCCGGACTCACCGACTGAATGATGGGGGCTCGGTAGGGACCTTGAAGCCCCAATGTCTCAAAGCCCTGGCTCAAATCCAGGCTGGACAAAGGAAGTTCGAGCCGATGATTGGGAGGGGGTGTGGGAACGTGGTCCAGGGGGACGTTCTCTTCACTGGTGGGATTGAAGACTCTTGGCTTAGCCTCATCCTTGGGGCATTGAAGCCAAAGCTCTATGTCTTGGCGGTGCTCGAGGGCTTTGTCAATAAAGCTCTCCACGTCTTGCAAACTTTGGGCTTTTTCGGCTTCATGACCCATAAGGTTCATAGAGCCCATGGTGAGCACACGGCAACCGGCCTCCAACCCCCAGCGCTCCGCCATAGAGCCCGCAGTGGGGCTGGCCAGCACAGGAGCATCTTGTTCCACCCCCCAGAGATACATCACCCACGTGAGGACCACACACAAGAGCAAATTGGCAAGCGGTCCGGCCGCAACGATGGCCGCGCGTTTGAGTAAACTTTGCGACTCAAACAAAGACACTCGGGCCTCTTCACTGAGGGGCTCCGTCAGACCCAGTTCAGTGGCTTGGGCTTTGTCCCAAAAAGTCACATACCCACCCAGCGGAATCAAGCTCAAGACAAACTCGCTTCTTTGTGCTGAATGTGTAGAGCTCGGTAAGCCCGCCCTTTGGGGGATCACTGGGCTAAAGACCGGGCCAAATTGACGACGGAATAAGACTGGGCCAAACCCCAAAGAAAAGCGCAGTACCCGAACACCACACATCACCGCCACCTTGTAGTGGCCGTATTCGTGCACGGCAACCAAAATCCCTAGGGCCAATAAAAAAGCCAACAAACTGTGCATAGTGTCTAGGATGGTGAAGAGTGAGGGTGTTAAAGAACAATAGCCAGCAAGAGTGGCCCAAAAAAGTGTTTCAGTAGAGCTTGGGTGAGCTACAAACGCGCCACTTGCTCACTGGCCACACGGCGCGCTTGGGCATCAATCTCGATCAAGTCATCAATGGTTTTGGCGGGATCAGGCGTGTAAGCCTCCAAGGTCCCGAGGTTGACTTGGTGAATGTGGTGAAAGCCAATCTGCCCTGTCAAAAATGCTTGAACCCCCACTTCATTGGCTGCATTGAGCACAGCAGTGCAGCCAATGGGAGCCTTCAGAGCTTGCCAAGCCAGTGCCAAACCCGGGTAGCGTCTGGGGTGATCTCCCGAGTGAATCGACTCAAAACTCAAATTGGCCAGTGTCGAGAAATCAAGCGCTTTGGCGCCTGAGGTGATACGCTCGGGCCAACTGAGTCCGTAGGCGATCGGTACTCGCATGTCCGGTGTGCCCAGTTGCGCAATCACAGACGCGTCAACGTACTCCACCATGGAGTGGATCACGCTTTGCGGATGAATCACGACTTCCAACTTCTCCCCCCCGAGGCCAAACAAATAGTGTGCCTCGATGACCTCCAGGGCTTTATTCATCATGGTGGCCGAATCGACCGAGATTTTCCGCCCCATCACCCAAGTGGGGTGAGCACAGGCCTCTTCGATCGTCACTTGGTGCAGTGTCTCAGGCGCCCTTGTGCGAAACGGCCCACCTGAAGCAGTCAAGATAATTTTGGCCACACTTGTGGGCCAACTGAGCCGCTCGTGTGGCAGGGATTGAAACACCGCCGAGTGCTCGCTATCAATGGGCAGTAAAGTCGCACCCCCAGCTTTCACAGCGGCCATGAACACATCAGCCCCCACCACCAAGGCCTCCTTGTTGGCCAAGAGCAGACGCTTGCCGCTCAGGGCCGCCGCCATGCAAGAGGGCAACCCTGCCGCCCCCACAATGGCCGCCATCACGGTATCGACCGACTCGTCTGAGGCCACTTGGCAAAGCGCCTCGGGACCACAAAGCACTTGGGTTCGAAGGGACAAGGCCTTCAAACTCATTTGCAAGTTGTGGGCTTTTTGCGGCTCCATCAAAACAGCATATTGAGGCTCAAACTCCTGGCACTGTTTTAAGAGGAGAGCCTCATTTTCCTTGGCACTCAAAGCAAACACGGCAAAGCGCTCAGGATGTCTGGCCACCACGTCCAAGGTGTTTTTACCAATCGAGCCGGTGCTGCCCAGGATAGTGATGTTTTGTTTCATTGCGCAATGCTTCATTAATTCTTGATCGATGCTTTATCAATGCATTATTGATGGTCTGGTCTTAGCGAAACCAAGTGAGCATGGTGACAGCCAACGGGAGCGTGGGGAGTAGAGCATCCACTCGGTCTAGGACACCCCCGTGACCTGGCAAGAGATGGCTGCTGTCCTTTAAGCCGGCGCTGCGTTTGACCATGGACTCAAAGAGGTCTCCCATCACACTGAATAAGACCAAGACGCCTAAGCCCAACACCGTCACCCCAAGACCTTGTTTGTTCAGCAATCCAAATAAATTGTCCGCTGCAAAGGGTTCAAAGACCGGGCAATTCAACCACGCGTAGGCCAACAGGTAAACCCCCAAAAGCCCTGAGGCCACGCCCTCCCAAGTCTTACCTGGGGACAAAGAGGGTGCAAGTTTGTGTCGACCCAAGGCGCGACCACCAAAATAGGCGGCGATGTCGGCCACCCACACCACACACAACACAGAGAGTAAAAAACCACTGCCCGTGGATTTGGCAACTGCAATCGACCACCAAACTCCTAAGAGTGCACACCACCCCGCCAAAGCTTTAAAGGACGGTGACACACGGCCCCAACGTTGGGAACCGCCCCAAAACAAGAAGGAAAAAAAATAAACCCACAACGCCGTCAAAAGCCAAGAGGCGGCAAGAGGAAAGGTCTCAAACCCCCACGCTCTCCAAATGTAGACCCCCGCGATGGCTGTCGCACCGCCAAGGAAGTAGCCTAGCCAATGGCCCTTAAAGTGGGGCGATGTAGAAGGCGTTTGACCCAAGGAGGAGGAGGAAGAGGAGGCCTCCATTTGCACTGCACGACCCCATTCCCAAGCCCCCAACACCATCAACACCAGTGTCAAGCCAAGCCAGTACTCGAGCTCTGGGCTCAAGAGCGCAGGGATGAATAGGAGCAGTAAAAAAAGCGCGGTGAGGATACGGGTTTTGAGCATCACTCACGCGCCTTCAAGGGAGGACCGAGCTTGCGCACTCGACCCCAGATCTACAACACATGGGGAGTCAGCTGATTGGCAAAACTCTGGAGTAGGGGTTGTATCGAACAAGTCTTCAGACCGCCAAAATCTCTTGCTCTTTGGCCGCCACCAATTTGTCGACCTCGACGATGAATTTGTCGGTGATTTTTTGAATATCGGCCTCGGCGCGTTTTTGATCGTCTTCACTCGCCAATTTATCTTTCACCAGTTTTTTGATGTGCTCATTGGCATCTCGACGCAGATTTCGCACCGCCACTTTGGCGCCCTCACCATCGTTGCGAACGACCTTCGTCATCTCCCGACGACGCTCCTCGCTCATGGCCGGCATGGGCACACGAATCAAGTCCCCCATGCTCGCCGGGTTCAACCCCAAGTCGCTGTCACGGATGGCTTTTTCAATCTTGGCCCCCATCCCCTTCTCCCAGGGTTGCACGCTGATGGTGCGCGCATCCAGCAATGAGACATTGGCCACTTGGCTAATGGGCGTGGGGTTGCCGTAATAGTCCACCATGACCGAGTCCAAAAGACCTGGGTTAGCACGGCCGGTTCGGATCTTGCTCAAGGCCTGGCCCAAGGCCGCCAAGGACAGAGTCATTTTGCTCTCAGTTTGGGTTTTGATCTCAGCAATGCTGCTCATGATGAATCGGATCCTCTTCTAGCGTTGACGTACCCCTCTTAGGGGGTCACTCGTGGGTTGTTGTTGATGGCTCTTGGCGAGCACTCCATCTCAAGCATACACCAAGGTTCCCTCATCCTCACCCATGACGACTCTTTTGAGTGCCCCGTTTTTAAAGATGGAGAAGACCTTGACGGGCAACTTTTGATCGCGACACAAAGCAAACGCGGTTGCGTCCATGATGCCGAGATTGTTTTTAATCGCCTCATCAAAACTGATTTTATGATAGAGCGTAGCGTGGGGGTCTTTTTTCGGGTCGGCTGAGTAAACGCCATCAACCTTGGTGGCCTTTAACACCAACTCAGCCCCAATCTCTGCACCTCTCAAAGCGGCAGCCGTGTCGGTGGTAAAGAATGGATTGCCTGTACCCGCAGCAAACACCACCACCTTGCCCTCTTCAAGGTACTGCAAAGCTTTAGGGCGCACGTAGGGCTCAACGACTTGCTCAATACCAATGGCCGACATCACACGGGCGGTAAGCCCAGCCTTATTCATGGTATCGGCCAAGGCCAAGGCATTCATGACCGTGGCAAGCATTCCCATGTAATCGGCTGTTGCTCGGTCCATGCCGACAGCTCCACCCGCTACGCCACGAAAAATATTGCCCCCACCGATCACGACCGCCACTTGAACACCCAAGTGGGTCACTTCGGCAATCTCTTGCACGATGCGAACGATGGTTGCGCGGTTAATGCCAAAGGCATCGTCCCCCATCAACGCCTCGCCAGACAACTTGAGCAAAATACGTTGGTGTGCGGGCTTGATGTGGGTCATGGCGGGTGTGCTCCTGTGGCAGTGTTTTAGGGTGAGTGGTTTGTAGTTTGTGGTTTGAAGTGTAGCAAGCTCGCTTGCCTCGTCAATCTCAGGGACAGCCCTAAGAGGGCCACCCATAAAAAAGGGGACCTTCAGTCCCCTTTTAATCAGTTCAATGGTCAGTGGGCTTGTTTGGCCGCTGCGACTTGAGCCGCCACCTCGGCAGCAAAGTCATCGACCTTTTTCTCAATGCCCTCACCCACCACATACAAGGTGAATGATTTGACCTGGGTGTTGGCGGCCTTGAGCATTTGCTCGACCGTTTGTTTGTCGTTTTTCACAAACGTTTGGTCAAACAGTGACACCTCTTTCAAATACTTTTGCACTGACCCTTCGATCATCTTTTGCACGATCTCAGCGGGCTTACCAGACTCAGCGGCCTTGGCAGCAGCCACAGATTTCTCGCGCTCAATCAACTCAGCAGGCACCTCAGCCGAGGTCAAAGCGACTGGCTTCATTGCGGCCACATGCATCGCCACATCCCGAGCGGCTGACTCTTGGCCCGTGAACTCCACGAGTACACCAATGCGAGTGCCGTGCAAATAAGACGTCACATGGTGGTCTCCGGAGATGATCTTGAAGCGGCGAAAGCTCATGTTTTCACCGATTTTGCCAATCAGTCCTTTTCGAACATCTTCTAGCGTGGGGCCAAAGCCGTCTTGGGAATAGGCAAGCGCTGCCAAAGCCTCCAAGCTCTCGGGCTTATGAGTGGCCAGCAACTCGGCTGCACCCTTGGCCAATGCCAAGAAACTGTCGTTTTTGGTGACGAAATCAGTCTCGCAATTGACCTCGATCAAGGCCCCTGTATTGCCATGCATGTGGGCAAACACAACGCCCTCGGCGGTCACGCGTGAGGCAGCTTTACCGGCCTTGGAGCCGAGTTTGACGCGCAAAATCTCTTCCGCCTTCACCAAGTCACCATCGGACTCGGTCAAGGCTTTTTTGCACTCCATCATGGGCGCATCGGTCTTGGCTCTGAGTTCGGCCACCATGCTTGCTGTGATTGTTGCCATTTTTTATTACTCCATTTATGGTTTGGATCTTATCGATCTATTTTTTCAATTTGGTGAAGCGTCTTCGCTGTCCCGGGACAAAGCATTCGCTCGCTAAAAAGGGGCTACGAATAGCCCCCTCATGTCGGGCACAAAGCTCAATGGGCCCTGTGAAACCCTTGACTAGCCCAAGGGCCAAGTCCCTCAAGCCGCAGGGGCAGAAGAGTCGTGTTCGTCGTGAGCGTGCTCGTCGCTGGCTTCGGCAATGGCTTTGACGACGTCGTTGACCGCATTGGCACGACCTTCAAGAATGGCGTCTGCCATGGCGCGGGCGTAAAGAGTCACGGCCTTGGAGGAATCGTCGTTACCAGGAATCACGAAATCGATGCCTTCGGGTGAGTGATTGGAGTCAACAACACCGATCAAGGGGATGCCCAGTTTTTTAGCCTCGGCGACAGCGATTTTGTGATAACCCACGTCGATGATGAAAATTGCATCGGGCAAAGTGGCCATATCTTGGATACCACCGATGTCTTTCTCCAACTTTTCAATCTCGCGAGTGAACGTCAACTGTTCTTTCTTACTCATCGCGTCAAGACCGGCTTCTTGCTGGACTTTCATCTCCTTCAAACGCTTGATGGAAGATTTGACGGTCTTGAAATTGGTGAGCATGCCGCCCAACCAGCGTTGCTCAACAAACGGGACACCCGCACGGCGAGCTTCGGTCGCCACGATCTCGCGCGCTTGGCGCTTGGTGCCGACCATCAAAATGGTGCCACGGTTGGCAGACAATTGACGAGCGAACTTCACAGCCTCCTCAAACATGGGCTGTGTTTTTTCCAAATTGATGATGTGAATTTTGTTGCGATGACCAAAGATGAAAGGAGCCATCTTGGGATTCCAAAAGCGTGTTTGGTGACCAAAGTGAACACCCGCTTCCAACATTTCGCGCATAGAGACTGACATAATTTTTCCTAAAAGGTTTGGACTAAAATCCATCTCGAAATCAATAACCCGTCTACAAATGGTCAAAGCTTTGAACTATTTGACCTCTGATTGAGTTTTGACACCTTGGATGAGATGGTTTGAGATTTGCTCTGAAGAGGGCTGTTCACCCCGACCAAAGCCTTTCAATTGTAGCACAATCCCATGCAATCTTCAACCTCCCCAGACCCATTCGCCCTGCAAGCCCTGATTTGAGTCCTGCCCTCAGACTGTCTCACAAGCATGGTCTAATCCACATCCTGCTCACAACTTCTTGCCCTTTTCACGGCCCCATACTTTGATTGCCTTGTCCCTCTTCCTCAGACCCCGGTTGTTCACCCTCCCAAGTGCTTGGGTTAATCGCCTCCCGTTCAATGCCCAGGTGAGTCGTACCCAGCGCCTTCAAGCTTTTTGGATTGTCCATCAGGAGCTAAAAGCATGAAGCCCCAACGCATTGCCGTGATCGGGGCGGGCATCATCGGTGTGACCACTGCCTTTGAGCTGGCACTCAGAGGACACTCGGTCACGGTGCTTGAGAGAAATCAGACCTGCGCCGAGGAATCGAGCTTTGCCAACGCTGGGGTGATCTCCCCAGGCTACGTGACCCCTTGGGCCAGCCCCTCGATGGTGAGTCGCCTCTTTAAGGAATTTTTTGCCAAAAACTCCAGTTTTTTGATGCATTTTCCCAACATGCAAGAGCTCCAATGGCTAGCCCAGTGCTTTAAAGCCTCCAAGGCTGAGCACTATTGGCAGCACAGAAATGCGATGCAACGCTTGGCCATCATGAGCCAAAATCGCATGAAGGAGCTCTCGCACTTGTTTCGCTTGGAGTATGAGCAAACTCAGGGCTACAACCTGATTTACCGTGACACCAAAGCGTGGGAGCAAGCCCAATTGGCGCTACCCCATTTGAGTGCTCTGGGTATTGCTTATCAATTACTGAGCCGAGAGGAGTTGCAGGGCGTTGAGCCCGCGCTGGAGAGCTCCACCGCATTGGCCGGTGCCATTCATTTACCGCAAGACCAAGTGGCCAATTGCCGTCAATTCGCCATGGCCGTACGCGATGAGGCCGAAAAATTGGGTGTTGAGTTTCGCTTCAAAACCGAAGTTCAGGCCTTGGACCCCAAGCGCCCCCGCCAAGTGATCTGCCAAGACGAGGTGATGCACTTCGATGCAACGGTGGTGTGTGCTGGCACCCAAACGGGCATGCTCTTAAAAGACTTTAACCTCGCATTGGGCATTCAACCCATGTACGGCTATTCCCTCACAGGGATGATCAAAGAGCCCTTGGACGCCCCCAGATGTGGCTTGATGGATGACAAATACAAGGTCACCATCGCACGCCAAGGCAACCGAGTCCGGGTGGGTGGGGTGATGGAATTGGGCGGCAACCCCAAAGAGCACCATGCCAAGGCCGTCAAAACCCTCTACAAAGTGCTAGAAGATTGGTTCCCTAAAGCCAGCGACTGGGGCCAACAAGTGCAGGTGTGGAAAGGCGCTCGTCCTATGCGGGCCAAAGGCACACCATTGGTGTGCGAGACCCCGGTGAGTGGGGTGTGGCTCAATGCAGGACACGGCTCAAGTGGCTGGGCGATGAGTTGCGCGAGTGCGCAACTGTTGGCGGGCCTACTAGAGGGTGAGGTCAAGGCCGAAGCATGGCCAGAGTTGAATTTGTAAGCGCATAAAAATTAACTGCGCCATAGAAAATGCCATCAACTTCTGTCTAAGCCAGTCAGTTAAGCCCCATACGGCCACTCAACGCTTGCTTTTTCTAGCCTTCTTTTTAGCCACCGCCTTTTTGACAGCCCCTTTGAGTAACTCTAAGGGTGAGCGGGCAAACTCTGTTCGTGCACCCATGCCGGCACCCGCCCCCGTCACAGAGCCCGAGGTGAGCCCGCGAGGGGCTTTCTTGGAACTCGCTTTTGCGCCTTTGGCAAATCGCTTAGCGGAGCCGGGCTGACTCGCCGCAGCAAACAAGCCCTGGGCGTTGGTGCTTTGATGGGGCGCAGGAGCACCAGAGAATGAGGCCTGTTTCTTCTTAGCACCCTTAGTCTTAGGGGCAAGGGGCTCTTTGGCAGACCGGGCTTTGTCGATGTCGTCTCGGACAAGCCTGAAATCGATCTTGCGACCATCAAGATCCACGCGACTCACCTGCACTTGAACACGGGTGCCGATGGCATACCGAATACCGGTTCGCTCACCGCGAAGTTCTTGGCGTGCCTCATCAAACCTGAAGTACTCGCCTCCAAGCTCGGTGATGTGGACCATGCCCTCAACGTAGAGGTTATCCAAGGTGACAAAAATACCGAAGCCCATGGCTGCAGTCACCACGCCACTGTATTCCTCACCCAGGTGCTCGCGCATGAATTTGCACTTGAGCCAAGCCTCTACATCTCGAGAGGCCTCATCGGCACGGCGCTCATTGGCTGAGCAGTGTAGACCGGCCGCCTGCCAAGCCAAGATCTCTGGACTTGAAAGGTCTACTGACTCGGGCGTTTTCTTACCTGGGCTTGGGCTCTTGCTGGCCATGCGGCGAGCCAGTCTTGCGTGCGACTCGCCAGGTGTAGGTAAGACCGGTAACTGGTAGCGCTCTTTGGCCAAGATGGCCTTGATCACTCGGTGAACGAGCAAATCGGGGTAACGCCGAATGGGGCTGGTGAAATGGGTATAGGCCTCAAATGCCAAGCCGAAATGTCCGCTATTGATCGGGGTGTAGATGGCTTGCTGCATTGAGCGTAAAAGCATGCTGTGGATTTGCTGCGCATCGGGGCGATCTTGCGTTGCTTTGGCAATGGCTTGGTACTCACCGGGTTTGGGGTCCTCGCTCAAGGTGAGACCCACGCCGACAGCCTTGAGATAGTTTTTCAGTAACTCGCGCTTTTCTGGGGTTGGTCCCTCGTGCACACGAAAGAGACCCGGATTTTTGCTCCCCAAAATAAAATCGGCGCTACAGAAATTGGCCGCCAGCATCGCCTCCTCAATCAAGCGATGGGCTTCATTTCTCACGCGTGGAATGATTTTTTCAATACGACCGTTCTCATCACAGACAATTTGCGTCTCGGTGGTCTCAAAGTCCACAGCGCCGCGGACTTGGCGAGCTTTTAACAGTGCCAGATACACATCATGCAAATTAATCAAGTGTGGGACCACCTCGCCTTGGGCCAAGGCTTGGGGACCACGGGTGTTGGCCAAGATGGCCGCCACGGCCGTGTAGGTCATGCGTGCTTTGCTGTGCATGACTGCAGGGTAGAACTGGTAAGCGTAGACCTCGCCCTCGGAGGTGATCAGCATGTCGCACACCATACATAGCCGATCAACATGGGGGTTCAATGAGCACAATCCGTTCGAGAGCTTCTCGGGCAACATCGGGATCACGCGGCGAGGAAAATAAACACTCGTGGCGCGGTCATAGGCATCAATATCCACCGCCGAGCCGGTTTGAACGTAGTGGCTCACATCGGCAATGGCCACAAGTAAGCGCCAACCTTTTTTACGCCCCACCTTGGCGGGCTCACAATACACCGCATCGTCAAAGTCTCGTGCGTCCTCGCCATCGATCGTGACAAATCCCAGATCAGTCAAATCAATCCGGTTCAACGTATCTTCTGGGCGGACTTTGTCGGGCAGAGTTTTGACAAGCTTTAAGCACTCGGGGGAGAACTCATGGGGGACACTGAATTTGCGAACTGCGATCTCGATCTCCATGCCAGGATCATCGACCTCACCCAGAACTTCCTTGATACGTCCCACCGGCTGTCCATAAAGACTAGGGGGCTCGGTGAGTTCAACCACCACCACTTGGCCCACCTTGGCGGCACCCGTGGCTCCTTTGGGGATGATCACGTCTTGGCCGTAGCGTTTGTCCTCGGGTGCAACAAGCCAGACTCCGTTTTCTTGTAAGAGTCGGCCAATCAGCGGATACAAGGGCCTCTCGATGATCTCTGTGACTCGCCCCTCAGGACGTCCTTTGCCATCGGTGCGAATGATTTTGACCTTGACGCGGTCTTTGTGAAGAACCGCTCGCATCTCATGGTGAGACAAATAGATGTCTGGAGCGCCACTGTCGCGTTGCACAAAACCGTGCCCGTCGCGGTGACCAAGGACAGAGCCTTCAAATTCTTCCATCATGGAAGCGCTGGGTTGAGCAATTTTTTTGATAATCGGACCTGCTGTCTAAAAAGAAGAATGACAAGGATGACTTGAGTCACGAGAAGCACAAAAGTACTACAAGCCTGCCTTTTCAAACATTCTATGCTTTTTGAGTGACGGTTCAAATGACTGTGCACTCGGTGTCATGCAGCACTTTAAAGTCCTCCATAAAACCCTTCTTGGACTTTGTGCAGACAACAATCATTACAAACGGATCAAACGACTCCAGCACTTGAACTGCAAATAGGCAAAGATCAAAACATTCAAGGCCATCAAGGCTTCAACTATTTGAAATGCCCAACTGAGAGTTCTGGAGTTGGACTCCATGAATCCCCACCGGTCAATGCGATGTGGCTCTGGATGCACTTTGCTACTTAACGTTGCATCCAACTCTTGGATGGATTGGGTGAGCGGGGCAATGAACGATTCATAATTCAAAGCATAAAACTCATCTTCGTTTTGAGGTTTGATCAGTCCCGGGAAATTGGGCTGCACCTCCTCAATTTCTTGTGCGATAAAGCCCAAGCGCGCATCTCCAGAACTTCTCATGGTGTAAGCCCTGGCTCTCAATTGCCTCACAAAATTAAGTCCTAACGTTGTTGGGCGAATATTTTCTTTCAACCGTTGGTCCGACACCGTGACCCAGGAGTTCAAACCTCCAACATGCAGGTGCAACAACTGAGCATCCCCAATCACCATCTTGGACGCTTGTGCAGTACTACTGGCACCCAAATTGATGGC
>Ga0164297_10002551_pt1 | contig 17830 bp, 20 predicted proteins | sample GEODES058metaG_FD_113539 | JGI IMG/M metagenome (GOLD analysis project Ga0164297, IMG submission 113539) | Dystrophic lake water microbial communities from Trout Bog Lake, Wisconsin, USA - GEODES058 metaG | ecosystem: Environmental > Aquatic > Freshwater > Lake | place: USA: Trout Bog Lake...
CATTTTTTAAACAACACAGGACTGCCCAACGATCACTCGTTTGGCCACCACCAGTTATTGTTCAATGCATTTTTCATCGTCGTGCGACAAATATGGAAATAGTTTTTCCTAAATGCAAGGGGGTATTGTATTTTTGGTTTGTTTAGTTGTTGTATTAGTTGAAGTAATTCAATTAAAAAGGAGCCGCAAATTGTACTATTACATGATACCTAAAGACCAATGCAAATCACTAATCGCTTAAAAAAATACAACTCCCTAACAAATACAACTAATACAACCAATACAACCAAAAATGGCCATCCAAAAACGAAAATATAATCCAGAGGACGACCTGGGTTTCGGATCTCAGCCGGTGATCAAAAATCAACCCTTGATCCGTCAGGATGGTTCGGTGAATGTGAAACGTCAGGGCTTGCCATTTTTTAAGGCCTACGAAACCTTTCACCGGCTGATCACCATGAGCTGGACAAAGTTTTGGCTTTTGATACTGGCAGGGTATTTTGTCGCTAACGTATTATTTGCTCTGTTATACCTTGGCATTGGGGTACAATACCTGAATGGTGCCGAAGGAACCACGAGCTATGAACATTTTTGGGATGCATTTTTTTTCTCGGCACAAACCATAGCAACAGTTGGCTATGGGCGTATTAGTCCGAAGGGCATGGCTACCAATAGCGTTGCCGCTCTTGAATCTATGCTGGGCCTGGTAGGCTTCGCATTAGCCACAGGTTTGTTGTATGGCCGCTTTTCGCGACCATCAGCAAAAATATTGTATAGTAAAAATCTGTTGGTGGCACCCTACCTTGAAAATAGCAGAGGATTGATGTTCCGTTTAGCCAATTTGCGCAGAAACACATTGATCGATCTGAATATTGAGGTGATCTTTTCCTATAACGAAGATGTTAATGGCAAGATCATGCGCCGTTTCTATCAACTAGACCTTGAACGTACACAGGTAAGTATACTTACTTTAAACTGGACAGTGGTACATCCATTGGATGACAAAAGTCCGTTAAAAGAAATGACGCCCGAAGATCTGGAACGGACCGAAGCCACATTTGCCGTATTACTGCGAGCGTTTGATGATACCTTTGCCCAAAATGTTCATTCCCGAACCTCTTATCAGCATCATCAATTGGTATGGGGAGCAAGATTTGTTCCTGCATTCGATCGGGATGAGGATGGACGAATTGTACTAGATCTGAGTAAGATCGGAGAATATAAAACTGCTGATCTGCCAATGTCAACCAGCGCAAAAACCACTGGTTAAATATAATGGAGCAAAACAACAGCTCCCCTGCCCACCCGTTCAAGTGTCCCACTTGAACAGGCGGACAATTGAACAGGCGGGATTAGTTATTACTAAAATAAATGTAAATTTAGCTAAGCAACCGAGATCAAATGACCATCCCTGAATTTATATCAGCTTTACCGTCCGACAGGCAGGAATTGATAACTTCCCTGCACCAGGTGATCATAGCCAATGATCCAAAGGTTGAATGCTCTATAAAGCCAATGATGGGCAAAGACATGATCATGTACGAGGAAGGCAACTATATGAAATATGCACTGGCAAGTGTAAAAAGCCATATGTCGCTGCATTGCCTGCCTATGTACATGAATGCGCCGCTACATGCAAAGTTTGAGTCGTTATTGCCAGCAGCCAAATTTCAAAAGGGATGTATAAATTTTACTGATGCTATAGCGGTGCCGGGTGCTATTATTGGAGAACTCATTTCCGACTGTTCACCGATCAATTTGCCGGCTATCCTGGCAGAACGGAAAAAAAAGAAGTAAAACAGGGTTACCCGGCCATCAAATTGAATTCACTAAGTAGTAGTTTACTTTCTTTCCTGACACAACTCAATCAAAACACCGCTTGTGCTCTTCGGATGTACAAAGCAAACAAGTTTGTTATCGGCACCTATTTTGGGTTTTTCGTTCAATAAGATAAAGCCTTCTGCTTTTAGGCGTTGCATTTCCGCCTCAATATCATCTACATCAAAGGCGATATGATGCAAGCCTTCTCCGCGCCTTTCAATAAACTTTTTTATGACGCTGTCTTCCGAAGTAGCTTCCAGTAATTCGATCTTATTGGGGCCCGATTGCAGGAAAGCGGTAATTACAGCTTCGCCACTTACTTCCTCCGTTTTATAGACTGAAGTATTAAGCAATTTCTCATATAACTTGCCTGATTCTTCAATGTTTTTCACGGCGATACCAATGTGCTCGATCTTGTTCATGTTCAAAGATTGCAAATAATTACGTTTAGCTGATTATTCGTCCTTATTTTTAATGATTATAAATAAAAACTTTAATTATCTTTGAGGCGTTAAATAAACAGCAATTATGAATCTCCCAATTTACCTCGATAACAATGCCACAACGCCAATGGATCCACGGGTTCTTGACGTTATGATTCCCTATTTTACGCAGAAATTCGGTAATGCGGCAAGTCGTAACCACGCTTTTGGATGGGTTGCCGAAGAAGGTGTTGATTATGCACGTGAACAGGTGGCCAGGCTGATTGGCGCCAGCGAAAAAGAGATCATATTTACTTCTGGCGCTACCGAAGCTGATAATTTAGCTATCAAAGGCGTTTTTGAAATGTATAAAGACAAGGGTAACCATATCATAACTGCCGTTACAGAGCACAAAGCAGTTTTGGATGCCTGCAAGCATATCGAAAAATTGGGTGCCCGGGTTACTTACCTGCCGGTTAAAGAAGATGGTTTGATCGACCTGGCTGAATTGGAAGCTAACATGACCAAGGAAACCATCCTTGTTTCTATCATGTACGGCAATAACGAGATCGGCGTGATACAACCTGTTAAGGAAATATCGGCAATTGCCCATAAATACGGTGCTTTATTCATGACCGATGCAACACAGGCTGTTGGAAAGATACCTGTTGATGTCAATGCAGATGGCATTGATTTGCTGGCATTTACTGCACATAAAATATATGGCCCTAAAGGTGTTGGCGCTTTGTACGTACGTCGTAAAGGTCCGCGTGTTAAGGTTACAGCTCAAATGGACGGTGGTGGACACGAACGTGGTATGCGTTCGGGCACACTCAATGTACCGGGTATCGTTGGTTTTGGTAAAGCCTGCGAACTTTGCCAGCAGGAAATGGAAAGCGAAGCAAAACGTTTATCAGCATTACGCGACAGGCTGCAATCTTCGCTATTGGAACTGGAAGAAAGTTATGCTAACGGTAATCAGGATCATCGTTTACCCCATGTGGCCAATATCTCTTTTAAATATGTTGAAGGTGAAGGCTTGATGATGGCTATGAAAGATCTGGCAGTTTCGTCAGGATCTGCTTGTACTTCGGCTTCATTAGAACCATCATATGTATTGAAAAGCCTGGGCTTGTCAGATGATCTGGCACACTCTTCCATCCGTTTCGGATTGGGTCGCTTTACAACAGACGAAGAAGTTGATCATGCAATTGCAGTTACGAAAAAAGCCGTAACCCACCTCCGTGATCTTTCTCCACTTTGGGAAATGTTTAAAGAAGGTGTTGATTTAAGTAAAATTGAGTGGGCAGAGCATTGAGGATTTGAAAATTGGTGGATTGAAAGTTAGTTGAAGGGCAGGTGCTTTAGAGCGTAATAAAGAAAAAATAAAGAGATAACAAGACGTTATAGTCAATAAAGAAAAAGGTGATTTGGGGTCGTTTTCAAATCATCAATAAACCAAATTAAAAAATTAAGAACATGGCTTATTCAGATAAAGTAATTGATCATTACACCAACCCCCGCAACGTAGGTACTTTGGACAAAAGCAGTCACAAAGTTGGAACTGGTTTGGTAGGTGCACCTGAGTGCGGCGACGTAATGCGTTTGCAGATAGAGGTAAATGATGAAAACGTGATCACCGACGCCAAGTTTAAAACTTTTGGCTGTGGTTCAGCTATTGCATCTTCTTCTCTGGCAACAGAGTGGTTAAAAGGTAAATCAATTGACGATGCTATGAAGATAGACAATATGGATATTGTTGAAGAACTGGCGCTGCCACCGGTAAAAATCCACTGCTCGGTTCTGGCCGAAGACGCTATTAAAGCAGCGATAAACGATTACCGCGTTAAAAACGGTTTAACTCCTATAGAGTCGGCAAAAGCGCATCACTAATTCGTTATTAGTTAACAGTTATTAGGTATCAGGTATTTTTATTATGCCTACCCAACTAATGACTAATGACAAATGACCAATGACAAAAAAATGGTAACAATAACAGATAAAGCACTATTAAAGATCAATCACCTGATGCAGGATGCAGCGCTGGATGGCTCGTATTTTCTGCGGGTTTCAGTGAAGGGCGGTGGTTGTTCTGGTTTATCATATAACCTTGATTTTGATAACGAAATAAAAAAAGGCGATCAGTTTTTCGAAGATAAAGGTATTCGCCTTGCTTTGGATATGAAGTCGTTTCTCTACCTTGCCGGCACCGAGCTCGATTTTAGCGACGGTTTGAACGGAAAAGGCTTTAACTTCAATAACCCCAATGCAACCCGTACCTGTGGTTGCGGCGAGAGTTTCTCTGTATAATTATCAGATCACCTAAAATATTTGATAGCACCGATGTTTTGAAAAAGACATCGGTGTTTTCATTTTTAATATAGCTGTAATCATATTTCCAAAAACGGTGCATTCCTGCTATATTTATCGGTGTAATCCAATTATAACCTGGTAAAATTTAATGAATTCTGTAGCTGATAAAAAAACTGTCCCTAGTTTAATACGCAACGTTGTAGCCAATATTCATCCCGATACCCATACTTTTTTGGTGCATAAGGTAAATGATACCTGGGTTGATATCTCCTACCGTGAAGCTTTGGTTAAAATAGACGCAATATCAGCATGGTTTCTGGAAATTGGCATCAAAAAAGGCGACCGTCTTGCGCTAATCATTGAAAATGGCCCGGATTATATCTATTACGATCAGGCGCTACAACAGATAGGAGCCGTAAATACTTCCATCTATCCTACCCTTTCCGAAGCAGAAATTGAGTATATCCTGAACGATTCGGAAGCTAAAACAATTTTAGTTGGTACACCTTTCCTGCTGCGTAAAGTCTATAAGATCGCAAATAATTGCCCCAATTTATTTCGCATTATTTTGGCTTTTGATGATCTGGAAAAATACGCCGACCGCGGTAACTCCATGAATCCGGGAATTACATGCCTTAAAAATGTGATTGAAGAAGGCAGTAACCTGATTGAACAATACCGCCATGCAATCAGTGCAGCACGTGAAGCAGTTTTACCATCAGACCTGTCATGCCTCATCTATACATCTGGTACTACAGGAACGCCAAAAGGGGTAATGCTTTCGCATTATAACCTTACCGAAAATGTTCGCGCCTCGCTGGAACAGATACAAGTACTGGAGAAAACTGATAAATTCCTCTCCTTTTTGCCTTTATCCCATGTTTTTGAGCGCACCGGCACCTACCACATCTGCCTTTTTGAAGGCTGTACCATAGCTTTCTCTCAAAGCCTTGAACTGCTTGCCAAAAATATGGGCGAGGTAAAACCAACCATTATGTGCTGCGTACCGCGACTACTGGAACGAATCCACGACCGGGCCATGAAAAATGGCACTTCTGCAGGCGGTGCAAAAACTAAAATATTCCTTTGGGCATTAGGTATAGGTCGCAAGTACCGTTTAGTGCTGGAAGCCGGCAAAAAACCTAATATCATTCTACGAAATCAACATAAAATCGCAGAAAAATTGGTTTTCAGTAAGATCAAAGAGCGTACCGGCGGTAAGCTTAAATTCCTGATCTCGGGAGGTGGCGCCTTACCCAAAAATATTGGTGAATTTTTTGGCGACCTGGGCATAAAAGTACTGGAAGGCTTCGGTCTAACCGAGACTTCTCCGGTTATGGCTGTTACTGAAAATGAGCGGGTGATCTACGGTACAGTTGGCCGCATTATTCCACGTATAGAAGTGGCAATACAAAATGTTGATACTAAACATATTTACACCGTGCAAACCCATGAAAGCTTCAAGCCCGATTTTCAGTCTGAAGAAGGTGAGATCATTGTTCGGGGGCATTGTGTGATGAAAGGTTATTGGAACAAACCAGAGGAAACGGCAACTGTAATTGACCCGGATGGTTGGTTTCATACCGGTGATATTGGTAGGTTTTTCAAAGGGAACCTTCAGATCACCGACCGGTTGAAAAACATGCTGGTAAATGCCTACGGCAAAAACATCTACCCTACGCCAGTTGAGAATACTTATTTGAAAAGCTCAAAAATTGAACAGGTTTTCCTGATAGGTGATAAAAGGGAGTATATAACGGCTATCATTGTACCCGCAAGAGAAATTTTGCAGGAAACCTTTAATCTCAATAATGAATTCTTCGAACGCCCTGAACTGTTCATCACTGAACCGGAGATCATAGACTGGGTTGCACAAGATATAAAACGATTATCAAACGAATTGGCAAAATTCGAGCGTATAAAAAATTTCAAAATCAAACGTACACCGTTTAGCATGGATGAAGGAGAAATTACTCCTACGCTGAAAACTAAACGTAAAGTAATTGAAAAAAAATATGCCGATGCGATAGACCTCATGTATCTGCAGGATGCGGAAGCAGAATAGCTGTCGCTTAGGCGAAAAGATTTAGTTTATGTGGAAGAGACCGGCCCTATCGGGGCTATGCATTGGGATAGCTGTAATTACATCATGCAAAAAAAACGGGAGTAGTATTATTTCTAAACCCGAAGGCAACAAGGGAAAATACATCCTTTTTGCAGCTGATGAGTCCTTTAATCAGGGAATTCGGCATTCCCCAAGCGTTTATACCTCTATTTGCTTTTGTAAATTAAATGGTACTGGTATTACGGCAGTAACGAACAACGATTGACCTATTTTGGCGACGACGCAGGGGCTGTTATGAACCCGCAATGGGGAGCAGATAATAAGATCTATTTTAACGCCGCAGGTTTGCACCATCCGGAAAGCATTTATACCATTGATACTACGGGCACCAAACTTACATCGATATTGCCGGGTGTCGACTTTCTGGCTCTGTCGCCGGATGGCAAGAAAATACTGTATGACCTTAGCTATGGCTTATTTACCTGCCATGCTGATGGTACCAACATAAAGCAAATATTCCGCTATGATAATAATACGCCAAACACGCTGCTGGGTGCATCCTGGTCGGCAGATAGTTCTGAGATATTTGCCTCTTATACCGACTACCCGAATGGGCTTTTTGGAATTTACCGGATGAATAGCGATGGTACCGGTGTTCAGGTACAAATTCTTCCCGGGTTTTACGAATATCCTTCGGTGCATTGATTTAATTTTTCCGAAAGTCAGCCTGAGTTAGAAAATTGGTGAAGGTATTTGGACATTATTCAGGCAGTCTTAAATCACATATTCCAGAAAAAACGCGGGTAATGCATCGCAAATGTTCACCGTTTTTTACACATTTTCACCCGTTTTCGACTGGTAAAAGTCTGTTTAAAAGGCATTTATAGCGAAAAAAGAGGCCCAAAATTTCCGATGAATTTCGAGCCTTTTTGCAAGTAGTTGGTAAGCTGCGCTTTAAGTGTTCATTTTACCCTGCTATACCGTAAAAACTAAATCACTGATCGTTAGTAACTTACATATCAAATGGCGATAGAATTATCGGTTGCCCTAAAGGTCAATGGCGAAGCATTTGAATTACAGTTGGTTAACTCATTCTACTACCAGAGAAAACCAGCTATTGATAATGAATTGAACCTCAGTCTGATTTTTTGCAATTACCGTTTTTTTTTAACCAAAAATTCCAGTGTCGTTAAGCATTTTCGTATACAAGCTGTAAATGAATGAATTATGGATTCGACTACCGAACATTATTGTTAAAACTGCCCGGTATTGGCTATAATAATTTAATAAACGGGAATTATCTAGGGCTTAAATTGCCAGATCTCATTATAACTGCCATCCAGCGTGGTATGGGTACCAAAACCTATATAACCAATGTTGTTAATAGAGAACGATGCTACTTCTACCCGTGCACTACCCGGGAAATTTGCTACCCGGCTCCATTGATCACCGGTGGCGCTGTATTTCCATACCTGTTGAGGCGATGAAGGGCCAAATCCAACATAAATATCGTTACCAATAGCAAATCCGGCAGCTTCCCCCAATTGAAAATTACCAGCAAAGCCCGCTTTTGAAGTCCAGCTATCAGCAACAGGATCATATTGCCAAAAATCTTTAACAGTTGGATATAGCCAGTTATTACCCAATCCTACATATCCCCTGCCTGCAACTGCCACAGCAACATCGGCCATATAACCCACTCCCGGATAATCTGCCACCTGCTTCCATGTATTTGTATTGGCATTAAACTGCCAAACATCATGGTACACCTGAGCAGCGTTGTACAAAGTTCCTGAACCAATATAGCCGTAATTATTAAGGCCAAAACTAAAAGCCCCATACCTTGGATGCCCTGGAAAATCAGCTACCCTGGTCCAGGAATCAGCGTTCGGATCATATTGGTAAAAATCATTATTCTCGACCGTATTTGTGCTGGCATTATAGCCATAGCCGGTACCTACATAAATTTTATTATTTAAAACGAATCCAACTAAAAACTGATAGCCGATACCCGGATAACTGGCTTTCTGCGTCCAAAGGCCGGTGGAAGGATCATACTGCCAAACCATTTTTTGCATTTCACCTGCAACAATGTAGGCTTTATTTCCAACTACAAACGACAAAGCCGAAGCTGTACTGGTTCCGGTGAATGTAGCGATCTGAGACCAGGAACCTGGTAGATTTACCTGGACAGTATCAGTAGTTTTTGGCGCAATTTTCTGCCCTTTTTGACAAGATGAAAAGCATATTACAGCGCTGATAGCCAGATAAATAATGCGTTTCATAAAAACAGAATTATGAGTTTGTATACGAAGTTAATTCAAATAATCTGATAATACAACAACATTCCCCAAGCCATTCTTGGTTGCTAACATCGCTAAAATAGCCTATTTTTGCAGCATTAATATAAGCTATGAGTATTGTACTATCCGAACAGGAAATTTTACGCCGCGAATCCTTACAACAATTGCGCAGTTTAGGTATCGATCCCTATCCCGCGGAGGCATTTAAAGTAACCGCTTTCGCCAAAGATATAGTGGATAATTTTAACCCGGATGCCCCTGAAGTTTATCAGAACGTAGTATTAGCAGGTCGAATCATGACCCGCCGCATCATGGGCAGTGCTTCCTTTGCCGAGCTGCAGGATTCAACCGGTCGCATTCAAATCTACCTGAAACGCGATGATATATGCCCAGGAGAGGATAAAACCCTGTACAATACCGTATTTAAGAAGCTGCTTGATATCGGCGATTTCATTGGCGTAAAAGGCTATGCTTTTATTACTCAAACCGGTGAAATATCAGTACACGTTACTGAACTTACTTTGTTATCTAAATCGCTAAAACCTCTTCCCGTAGTAAAACGCGAGGATGATGGAACAATACACGATGGTTTCACCGATCCTGAACTGCGTTACCGCCAACGCTATGTGGATCTGACGGTTAACCCGGAGTTTAAGCAGATCTTTATCAATCGCTCAAAAGTGATCAGCACCATGCGCGAGTATTTTAATCAGCAGGGCTGGATGGAAGTAGAGACTCCCATCCTGCAGGCTGTGCATGGCGGAGCTGCAGCACGTCCTTTTAAAACACAACATAATACGCTGGATATGGGGCTTTTCCTCCGTATTGCTAATGAATTATATTTAAAACGCCTTATTGTAGCTGGTTTTGATGGCGTGTACGAGTTTGGCAAGATGTTCCGTAACGAAGGTATGGATCGCACCCACAATCCGGAGTTTACCTCGCTCGAGATCTATGTAGCCTACAAGGATTATGTATGGATGATGGAGATGGTAGAAAATTGCCTTGAAACCGTCGCCAGAGCTGTACATGGTAATCCGGTAGTGCAGGTGGGTAATCATGAGATCAGCTTTGCAGGTCCGTATGAGCGGCTTACTATGTTTGAATCTATTCAAAAATATACTGGTATCAATGTCTCATCAATGGATGAGGATGCGCTGCGCCAAACCTGTCACCAATTGGGTATTGAGACCGATGCAACTATGGGTAAAGGAAAACTGGTAGATGAAATATTTGGCGCCAAAGTAGAAGCTAACCTCATCCAGCCAACCTATATCACCGATTACCCGATAGAAATGACACCGCTGGCTAAAAAGCACCGCAGCAAAGAAGGATTGGTTGAGCGTTTTGAGTTGTTTGTTAACGGCAAAGAGATCGCCAACGCTTATTCGGAGTTGAATGACCCGATCGATCAGCGTGCACGTTTTGAGGAGCAACTGATCCTGGCTGGTCGCGGTGACGAGGAAGCCATGGCGATGGATGATGACTTTTTACGTGCATTGGAATACGGCATGCCACCAACATCGGGCCTTGGTATTGGTATCGACCGCCTGGTGATGCTGCTAACCAACCAGCATACCATACAGGAAGTATTATTCTTCCCCCAAATGCGCCCCGAGAAAAAAGCCAAAGTGGTTACTGCCGAAGACTTCATCAATATCGGCGTGCCCGCCGAATGGGTGCCGGTACTCAATAAAATGGGCTTCAATACCATCGAAGAATTGAAAGCTGCCAATCCTAACAAAGTATTCAATGACCTTGGCGGCATGCGCAAGAAAATGAAGCTGGATATCACTATGCCTACCAAGGAAGTGGTAATGGCGTGGTTCGAGTAATTGGTTATCGGGTATTAGGTATCTGGTATTAGTTATTGGGTGGCTGTTTAGGATCGGGATCTATAATTGTTAACCGATTGCGGGCGAAGGAGTAAGGACGAAGGAGCAAGGATGAAGGACAAAGGACAAAGGAATAAAGACAAAGGAATAAAGACAAAGGAATAAAGACAAAGGACTAATACCTAATACCCAATACCCAATACCTAATACCAGATACCTAATACCCAATACCCAATACCTAATACCCAATACCTAATACCTAATACCCAATACCCAATACCCATTTCATAACAATTTGTTAATAAAATCATAAAATAAATAGAACTTTTGTATCAAAATGGCTGTATAACTTTATAATTACACAAGTTATGCAAGATTATGACTAATTCTATTTTAGAGATCACCGAGAGCGAGTACCTGATCAAACTTAACAGGAGCACATTTGACCTGTCGTTTATCAGAAGTTTATTGAAAATGGTAGAGGTGGCAAATCCTTCTTCCGACCATGATTTTATTGCCGAAAGGTATTCGGCACCCAAGCTAAATATTTCATCAGAACCTGATTATTTCAGCTCGATTGAAGAAAAATAGGCTTTAAAATTTTTTGTTTTAAAGCCTATTTCTTTTATTAAAACTGGCGATATCCGCCTCTTATTACCTGTTTATCCATTTGGGCCATCTGGCCCTTCATCATTTTTATTTGTTCGGTAAGCAGTTTATTCTTGTCATCCTTGGCTGCTTCCTGCAAATACATTTGGGCTTCCCTTTTGTTACGTTTTGCCATCGCTATGCCTGCCAGGCTTATTTTGGCCAAAGCAATATTATGCGACATTTTCATGCCCAGTGTCAATGCCTTTTTAAAATATTTCTCCGATTTCAAGGGCGCCTTTCTCGATTCCATCAAACCCAGCAATAAGTTATAATAGCCAAACTGGTTTTTATTCAACTGCTTTTCGTAATCGGTGATCTTACCCAGCCACTTCTCGGCTTTTTCGGTATTTTCTTTACGAAGGTAAAACTGGGCGATGATCATATTCTCGTTAAAGAACCAGGTAAGCAACACAATACCGCCAAATAAGAATACCAGTATTCCCCATCCCCAAAAACCAAATACGCAGCCTGCAATACCTGCTGCACCTAAAACAATAGCAATAATTAAACGAACTGTATTTGACATAATACCCTATGGCTTAAAATAGAATGCAAATATCCGTTAATTTGTACTTTTAACCAACAGCTACGGCATTATTTATGGCAATTGATTTAGAAACTTCCTGGTTACAGGTTTTGCAGGATGAATTTGAAAAGGAGTACATGATCAAACTCAAAGCTTTTCTGAAAAACGAAAAGAATGCCGGCTATAAAATTTACCCAAAAGGCAGCGATATTTTTAATGCATTTAAAAAAACACCTTTTGATCAACTGAAAGTGGTTATCCTGGGCCAGGATCCCTATCATGGCCCAGATCAGGCACATGGGCTTTCTTTTTCGGTTCAAAAAGGTGTCAACCCACCTCCCTCGCTGAAAAACATTTTTAAAGAATTGGTAAAGGATATACCCGGCTTTACGATCCCAACTCATGGCGACCTTAGCAGCTGGGCCGAACAAGGGGTTTTATTGCTCAATGCAACGCTAACGGTACGGGATAGCAGTCCCGGTTCACATCAAAAGAAAGGCTGGGAAGAATTCACCGACAAAGTGATCAAAACTATATCCGAACAAAAAGAAGGTATTGTTTTTATTCTTTGGGGCGCCTTCGCCCAGGCCAAAGCCGAACTCATCGATCAAACAAAGCATTTTATCATCAAATCACCCCACCCCTCCCCATTCTCCGCCGACCGGGGTTTCTTCGGATCCAAACCATTCTCAAAAACAAATGAAATTCTGTTAAAAACGGAAAAAAAACCGATTAATTGGTTGATTTTTTAATTTGAAAATTTGGTAATTTGAAAATGAAGATTTTTAGTTAATCGATCAATATTTCAACGATGCAAGCATCTTCAAATTTTCAAATTAATATTCCAGCGGTACGATGGGTTCTTTCTTGCTGGTTGACATGATCATCATGGTTTGGAAGGTCTTTACAACCGGTATCCGGCTGATCTTTTCCATGATCAATTGTTCGTACGATTTGATATCTCTGACATAAACTTTAAGCAGAAAATCGCACTGACCGGTAACGTGATGGCATTCGGTCACCTCTTTGATCTTTTGTACCTCGTCCAGAAAAACCTGTATCGTATTGTTTTTGTGGAAATCGAGCGATACCTGAATAAAGGTTTTGATACCTAAACCAAGCTTTTCTTCGTCAACTAATGCATGATAGCTTTTGATATACTCAGCATTTTCAAGTTTACGCACACGCTCTAATGTTGGCGCAGGAGAAAGTCCGATCTCGTTTGAAAGCTGAAGGTTAGTTATCCTTCCATTTTCCTGTAGGATACGGAGTATTTGGAGGTCTATTTTGTCGAGTTCAGCTGCCATGATAAGTACAAATATAGTTTTTCCTTGCTTCGCCGAATAAAATTTCTTAAAAAACTCATTACACCGTCATAAATTTCTTATTATTTTTAGACTAATCTAAATTTTTAATTAGATTTGCTTAAATGAACACTTTTACTGAAGAGAATTATTTAAAGGCGATATATCACCTTTCAACCCAGCACGATAGCGTAAGTACCAATCAGATCGCTGCATCATTGAACACACGTGCAGCCTCGGTAACAGACATGCTGAAAAAGCTGGCTGATAAGCGCCTGATCAATTATGAACGATATCAGGGAGTAACGCTTTCGCCACAGGGTGAGAAAGTTGCATTGAGTATTGTACGTAAGCACCGCCTTTGGGAATATTTTCTGGTAGAAAAGTTGAATTTTAAATGGGACGAGGTACATGAAGTGGCAGAAGAGTTAGAACATATTTCGTCGCGTGACCTGGTCGACCGTTTGGATGAGTTTATGGGTCATCCAAAATTTGATCCGCACGGAGATCCTATTCCCGACAAAAATGGTCACTTCAAAGCAAATGAATTAAAACCGGTTTCATCTCTTTCGGTTAATACCACAGGGATCATATCGGGTGTCAGGGAACATTCTCCAGCATTTTTACAGTACCTGGAAAAAATAAGATTAGTTATAGGAAAAGAAATAAAAGTTTGCGAAATAAACAGTTATGATCATTCAATTACACTTTTACTTGAAGATGAAATGCTGTATATAAGTCGCGATGTGGCCAATAATTTACTGATCACACTATGAGTCCGGAACAAAGCAGATCACTTAGCAATGTACACAGTACAGTAACAACCGAAAATAAACTCGGCTGGCGCAAACTACTGGCCTTTCTGGGCCCGGCTTATCTGGTAAGCGTAGGTTACATGGACCCGGGCAATTGGGCAACTGATATAGCCGGTGGCAGCGCCTTTGGTTACCAATTGATATGGGTATTATTTGTTTCTAACCTGATAGCACTGCTCTTGCAATCTCTGGCAGCAAGGCTGGGTATAGTAAGGGGGCTAGATCTGGCACAGGTATCTAAAAACACTTATCCGCGCGTTGTAAACTTCTGTTTGTACCTTTTGGCTCAGGTTGCAATAATTGCCTGTGATTTGGCCGAGGTAATTGGTATGGCTATTGGCTTGAACCTGTTGTTTCATTTACCATTGATTTGGGGTGTGGGTTTAACCCTTACCGACACCGTGCTGATGCTTTTTTTGATGAACCGAGGAATGCGAAAGCTCGAGATCTTCATCATGTCGATGATCTTCATTATCGGGATGGCCTATCTGGTGGAGATGTTTATTGTTAAACCTGATATAATAGGTATAGCCAAAGGTTTTATACCCGGCAACTTGTTTAAAAATGATGCTGCCAGTCACGAGATGCTTTATATAGCCATCGGTATCATTGGTGCAACAGTAATGCCGCATAACCTGTATTTGCATTCGTCATTGGTACAAACACGCCAGATCACGCGCTCTGATGAAGGTATACGTTCATCACTACGGTTCAATTTGTTTGATACCATGATTGCGCTTAACCTGGCATTTTTTGTCAATGCTGCTATTTTGATCCTTGCTGCAGGTGCTTTTTTTACCAATGGTTTTTTTAAAGTAGCAGAGATACAGGATGCTTATAAACTATTGGAACACTTATTTGGGTCATTGGCACCTGTTTTATTTGCCATAGCCCTGATCGCATCGGGCCAAAGCTCAACCATAACAGGTACACTGGCTGGTCAGATCATCATGGAAGGGCATATCAACCTCCGAATCGAGCCCTGGCTGCGGCGATTGCTTACCCGCTTAATGGCTATTGTACCCGCAGTATTTACCATTATGTATTTTGGCGAGAATGGATTGGGTAACCTTATCATCCTGAGTCAGGTTGTTCTGAGCCTTCAGCTGGGATTTGCTGTCATACCGCTAATCCATTTTACATCCGACAAAAATAGGATGGGTAAATTTGCTATCAAGCCTTATGTGCAGATACTGGCCTGGGCCTGTGCTGCCTTGATTGTTTTACTTAACGGCAAATTAGTATATGATCAGATCGTCGGCTGGATCATCGAATTCCCTTCGGCCGCCATTTGGCTTTATGTGCTGGTTGTACCAACAACTATTGCAATTGCTTTACTGTTGCTTTATGTACTGTTGAGGCCGCTCCTGTTCAAACACCGCGACCAACCTTTGCAGGTACCACATGGACTTGCAACAATGATCACAGATTTTTCTCCAATAGCCTATAAGAAAATAGGCATAACTATCGATTTCTCTAAAAACGACAAGGAATGTATCCGCCATGCTATTATGCAGGGCCATAAACATGCCAGCTACATATTGATCCACGTGGTTGAAACAGCTGCAGCTCGGTATTATGGGATGGATGTATTAGATCATGAAACTCAGAGTGATGCAGATAACCTGGAAATGTATGTGGATTCAATGAAAGATAAGGGTTATGATGCTGAGGGTAAGATAGGCTTTGGCCAACCGGCAAAGGCTATACCACTGATCGTAAACGAAGAGCAGATCGATTTTCTGGTTATGGGTTCACATGGTCACAAGGTGATCAAGGATCTGGTATTCGGAACTACGGTAAATTCAGTACGTCATCGGGTGAATATCCCGGTGCTGGTAGTTAAACCACAATAATTCGCATATTTGCAGCCGCATGAGCCAGGATATCTACATAAAGAATAAGAAAGCCTATTTTGAATATGCTATACTCGACAAATACATTGCCGGCATCAAACTACTGGGTACGGAGATAAAATCGATACGGGATGGCAAAGCTAACCTGAATGACGCATTTTGCACCTTTATCGACAATCAACTGTATGTGCGCAACCTGCATATCTCCGAATATTCTTATGGCTCGTTCTATAACCATGAAGCCAAACGCGACCGTGTGCTATTGCTCAACAAAAAAGAACTGAAAAAACTCCAAACCCGCGGCGAAGAAAAAGGCCTTACCATTGTACCACTTGCCCTATTCATCAGCGAACGCGGCTTTGCCAAACTGGAGATCGGTTTGGCGCAAGGTAAAAAGACCTTTGATAAGCGTGAAACCTTGAAGGAGCGCGATACCAAGATCGAGATTGATAGGGCGATGAAAAGGTAAAGGCGTTCGGAATCCGAAGTTTATCACTCCGTAATTGTCTGAACCAGGATTTAGCGGATTAAAGAATTTACTTGAAAAAATAGCAAATCTTCCATTCTGCAATTGGCATTCCGCACTTCGCACTCCGTAATTGTCTGAGCCAAGATTTAGCGGATTTAAGGATTTACTTGAAAAAAGAGAAAATCTTCCATTCCGCAATTGGCATTCCGCGTTTCGCACTCCGTAATTGTCTGAACCAGGATTTAGCGGATTTAAGGATTTACTTGAAAAAAGAGAAAATCTTCCATTCCGCATTTGGCATTTCGCATTTCGAACTCAATACTTCACATTCCGCAATTGGCATTTCGAATTCCGCACTCATTACTTCACATTTTGCAATCGACATTTCACATTCTGCATTCCTACCACGCCTTATCCCCAACCAAAGGCACAAACCTGAAAGTATCCAGCACATGCTTTTCGTAATCGTTCTCGCCTGTCTTTAAAACGGTGACCATTTTTTGAGCATCTTCATCGCCTACCGGTATTACCAGGATACCGCCAACTTTCAATTGCTTCAATAATTCCTCTGGTACGGTAGGTGCCCCGGCGGTAACGATGATCTTATCAAATGGCGCGTGTAGTTTGAGTCCCCTTGAGCCGTCGCCCAGGAAAAAATTCGGCTTGTAACCCATATAGGGTAACACCTGTATGGTACGCTCGTACAATTTCTGCTGACGCTCAATGGTATAAACATCGGCGCCCATTTCAACCAATATACACGACTGGTAACCGGAACCGGTGCCGATCTCGAGTACCTTATCGCCTTTATTTACCTGCAATAACTGGGTTTGGTACGCCACAGTATAAGGTTGGGAAATGGTTTGCTCCTCACCTATCGGGAAAGCAATATCCTTATAAGCCTGATTCCAGAAAGTCTCATCGAAAAAGAAATGCCGCGGCACCTTGCCTATTGCTTTCAGGATACGTTTATCCTCGATACCTTTTTTCTCCAGCAATTCAACCAACCGCTTTCGGGCGCCACGCTCACGGTAGTTATCAACGAACTTAAACACGATTCTGGGATTTGATGGATTTTTGAGATTATTAATTGTTAAAAGGTAAATCCTTCGGATTGACCATTTTTTTATTGTACAGTCTTTTAAATTCCAGACTATCGCTGCCAAAATTTATTAATAATCCGTCTGCAATATTAAATACTTCCAGGTAATTTATAGCCTGATTTTTATGTACATCCAATATTTTTTCGAATGCCTTTATTTCCAGCATGATACAATTTTCGACAAAAAAATCAACGCGTCGTGAACCAATTTTTTCCCCATCATAAACAATTGGCATGTCTTTTTCCTGTTCGAAGCTTAATCCATTTTTAGCCATCTCTTTTGCCAGGGCTCGTTGATAGATCAATTCTGCAAATCCGCTACCTAGAGTATTATGAACCTTCATAGCG
>Ga0164297_10002552_pt1 | contig 17827 bp, 19 predicted proteins | sample GEODES058metaG_FD_113539 | JGI IMG/M metagenome (GOLD analysis project Ga0164297, IMG submission 113539) | Dystrophic lake water microbial communities from Trout Bog Lake, Wisconsin, USA - GEODES058 metaG | ecosystem: Environmental > Aquatic > Freshwater > Lake | place: USA: Trout Bog Lake...
GCGACGGGCGTCGCGGTGGCCTAGATCCGCTGCGCCATGTTGTCGAAGCGCGCGTACTGCGACAAGAAGGCGAGGCGCGCCGTGTCGGTCGGACCGTTTCGGTGCTTGGCGATGATGACCTCGGCCATGCCCCGCACGTCGGGAGAGGCTTCCTTGTCGTAGGCCTCCTCTCGGTAGAGGAACATGACGACGTCTGCATCCTGCTCGAGGGAACCCGACTCACGAAGGTCCGAGAGCATCGGTCGCTTGTCCTGGCGGGCCTCGAGGTTTCGAGACAGCTGGGAGAGCGCGATGACAGGACAGTTCAGCTCACGAGCCAGGATCTTGAGACCACGGCTCATCTCGGCCACCTCGACCTGGCGGCTCTCGGCGTTCGACCGGCCCGACATGAGCTGGAGGTAGTCGATCACGATCACGCCGAGCTCGCCGTACTGCTTGCGCAGCCGTCGAGCACGGGCCCGGATGTCCATGATGGTCAGGTGCGGGTTGTCGTCGATGAAGATCGGGGCGTCGGCCAGCTTGGTCACCGCGTTCGAGACCTTGGACCAGTCGGACTCTGAGAGCTGGCCCGACTTCATCCGCTGGGCGTCGACTCGTGCCTCGGAGGCCAAGAGGCGCTGGGTGAGCTCGAGGTGGCTCATCTCGAGTGAGAAGAGCAGGGCCGGCTTGTTGTCCACCGCCCCCACATGGGTCAGGATGCCGAGGGCGAAGCTGGTCTTTCCCATGGCGGGACGAGCACCGACGATCGAGAGCGAGGCCGGCTGGAGGCCGGCCAGGATCTTGTCCACCTCGAGATAGCCCGTCGCCGTCCCGGTCATGGTCCCATCACGGTTGGCCAGCTCTTCGATCCGCTCCAAGCTCGCTCCCAGAAGATCCGAGAGCTGGGCCAGGGAGTCGGCATTGCGACGATCGGCGATCTCGAGCATCTTCTGCTCCGCCTCATCGACTGCTGCCGTCACGTCCGAGGGGGCCGAGTAGGCGAGGTCCGAGATCTCGCCCGCCACCACGACCATGCGACGGAGCAAGGCGAGCTCGGAGACGATCGAGGCATAGTGCTGCGCGTTGGCTGCCGACGGCGTGGCTGACTGGAGGGCCACCAGATCGGCCGGCTCCCCGACCAGGTCGGCGTCGAGCGTCCGACGGAGCTCGTCGGTCACGGTCACCGCATCGACGGGCTCGCCCTGGCTGAAGAGCTTGGTGATCGCCGCGAAGAGGTTCCCGTGCTTGGGCTTGTAGAAGTCGTCAGCTGAGCACAGCTCCATGCCGACGCTGATGGCATCGGGGCTGAGCAGCATGGCGCCGAGCAAGGACTCCTCTGCGTCGAGATCGTGCGGGGGGACCCGGGGTCCTGATGACGGAGGAGCCGCATGGAGGCGGCGCGGGCGTGAGGTGTCGAAGGCTTGGACCATGAGACCTCAACTGTCGCCGAGGTGGCCTGCGGATGGATAGACCTGCAAGTCACATATCTCTGTGGATTTCTCATCCATGGTGGGGACTCCTTGTGGAGAAGATCCGGAGTTCTCCACAAGAAGAGTGTGCGCCACGGCTGTGACAGGACGCGAGACGGGGGGCACCCCCTCCGAAGAGTGGATGCCCCCCGTCTCGAGGAACGGTGTGCGCAGCGTGCTGCTCAGCCCTGTGCGATCACCTCGACGGTGAGCGCCACGACCACGTCATCGAAGAGCTCGATGGCGACGTCGTTGGAGCCCACGTCCTTGATGTGCTCAGCCAGGACGACCTTGGTCTGGTCGACCTCGATGCCCTTCTGGTCGGCGATCGCCTTGACGATCTCGACCGGCCCGACGGAGCCGAACAGACGGCCACCGGCCGCAGCACGAGCCTGGATGCCGATCACGGCGCCGGCGAGCAGCTTGGCCTGTGCCTGTGCCGCCTCACGGTCCTTGGCGTCACGCACGTCACGGGAGCGGCGCATCGACTCGGCCTGACCGGCCATCGAGTCCGTCGCCGTCATGGCCTTGCCCGACGGGAGCAGGTAGTTGCGGGCATAGCCGCCGGTGACCTCGACCACGTCGCCGCGGCGTCCGATCCCCTTCACGTCTTCACGGAGCAGAACCTTCATCAGGCGTCCTCCTCGATCACGGTCTCTTCGACGACGATCTCGTCGACCGCACCATCGGCGTCGATGACCTCGGTCACCTCGACCGTGTCAGCCAGCGTGGCCTCCTCATCACGGTCACGACGCTCCGAGCGCTCGGGACGATCGCCCCGATCGCCACGGTCACGACGGCCCTGGGGCCGCTCGGTGACGGTGCGCTGGGTGTAGGGCAGGAGCACGAGCTCACGAGCCGTCTTGATGGCCTCGGCCACGTCGTGCTGGTGCTGCTCGCAGTTGCCGGTCACCCGACGAGCGCGGATCTTGCCGCGGTCGGACATGAACTTGCGAAGGGTGTTGAGATCCTTGTAATCGATCCACACCGTCTTGTCCCGACAGAACTGGCAGGGCTTCTTCTTGAAGCCGCGCTTGAGGTCCTTGGGGTTCCGCTTTGCGGTCCTTGCGTTGGGTCGTGCCATGTCTAGAAGGGCTCCTCGTCGTATCCGTAGCCGCCACTAGACGGCTGGTTGTCTGCCGCGGCGGGACGGGGGGCCGGTCGGCCACCACCATCGCCATCACGGCGCTCGTTCCTGGTGACCTGGGCGGTCGCCCACCGAAGTGACGGCGCCACCTCGTCGGCCACGATCTCGATCTTCGATCGCTTGTCGCCGGTGTTCTTGTCCTCCCACGAGCGCTGCTCGAGGCGGCCAGTGACCACCACGCGCGAGCCCTTGGTGAGCGACTCGCTCACGTTCTCGGCCATCTCACGCCAGCACACGACGTCGAAGAAGGAGACCTGCTCCTCCCACTCCTGGGTCTGGCGGTTCTGCCAGCGGCGGTTCACCGCCAACCCGAAGCTGGCCGTGGCCTGCCCGGAGTTGGTGAAGCGCAGCTCGGGGTCGCGGGTCACGTTGCCCACGACCGTCACGGTGTTGTCAGCCATCGGACCCCCTGATCACGCGCTCGCCGCGGCGCGCTTGGCCACGACGGCATCGGGGAGGCGGATGATCTTGTGGCGGAGCACCTCGTCGGCCAGACCGAGGAATCGGTCGAGAGCAGCCACGGTGGTGGGCTCGCCGGTGAATCTGGCGATGACGTAATAGCCCTCGCGCTTGTGCTTCACCTCGTAGGCGAAGGGACGGCGACCCCAACGGTCGATCGCGCCCGACTCGCCGTCGGTGTCGTTGATCACGCCAAGCGCCTTGTCGAGACTGGCCTGGATGGCCTGGGGCTCGACGGCGACGTCATAGATGATCACGGCTTCGTAGTGCCGCATGTTCTGTACCTCTCCCTCTGGACCGGACGGTGTCCGGGCCCCATGGCTCTCATGGGGCAGGGTTCTCAACTGTCCCCCACTTCAACGGGGGCTGCATAGTGTAGACCGACTCTGGCCGACCGTCTCCCCGCAAGGAGATTCAGCCCTCGAGGTGCTCGGTCAGCTCGCTCGACGCGCCATAGGTCTCCGCGGCAGCGGGGAAGGCACCTGCGCGCACGTCGGCGACATAGGCGCTCACGGCGTCGGTGATCTGCGTGCCGAGATCCACGTAGCGGCGCACGAACTTCGCCGGCGTCCCCTTCGACATCCCGAGCAGGTCATGGAACACCAAGACCTGGCCATCGGTCCCCGGCCCTGCCCCGATCCCGATCGTGGGGATGGTCAGCTCGGCGGTGATGGCGGTGGCCAGCACGTCGGGGACGCCCTCGAGGACCACGGCGAAGCACCCTGCGTCCTCGATGGCCCTCGCCGCGGTCACCAAGGCATCGGCAGCGTCGGTCGACCGGCCTTGGACCTTGTAGCCGCCCATGGCCATCACCGACTGAGGGGTGAGCCCGAGGTGGCCCATCACCGGGATCTCGGCGTTGATGATGGCCTCGATCACCTCGACCCGGTTGATCCCGCCCTCGAGCTTCACGCACCCCGCCCCCGCTCGGATCAGCGAGGCCGCCGAGCGAACCGCCTCGGCGGGGGTCGTGTGGTAGCTCATCCACGGCAGATCGCCCACGATCAGCGCCTCAGGATGGGCGCGCGCCACGGCGGCCGTGTGGTGCGCCATGACCTCAATCGTCATCTGCAGCGTGTCGTCGTAGCCGAGGACCGTGTTGGCCACCGAGTCGCCGACCAGGATCATGTCCACGCCGGCCGCGTCGACGTAGCGAGCACCAGGCTCGTCATAGGCAGTGATCATGGTCAGTGGTTCGGCACCGGAGCGACGCTTGGCCGTCCGGATCGCCGGGACTGTCGAGGTTCGTGAGGTCATGACCCGCTCTTCGTCGTTCGCTTCGACGCCTTGGCGACGTCCTGGCTGCCGGGATACCTGCGCAAGAGGTGGTGGAAGCGACATGCCGTGCACACCTCCACGGTGTAGGCCTGCACGGGCTCTTCGCGGCGCAGCAGGCGGTTGAGCTCGGTCTTGGTCGAAGGGCACGTCCCGCCCGGCGGAAGCTTGGCCCCGAAGACATAGGTGACCTCGACGGTCTCGATGGTCTCGCAGATCGGGCAGAGCTCGCCGGTCTTGCGACCCAGGTTCGTACCGGCACGAACGAGCTCGGGGTGCGCGTCGCAGGCGTCCTCTCGGTTGACCTTGCCCGTCCGAACTGCCTTGGCCAAGGCGTCGCGGAGCAGCCGGTACTCGACTGACGCCTCGGTGGGCGATCCTGCCGCTCGTCGTGGGCTCACCCACGGAACCCTAGCGGCGCCTCCCCGCCATCTCCTAGGGCGCCGACAACTATTACGCTCACCCGCTATATCGACTCGATATGATAGTCTTTCATAGTGCTCGATCTGGCAATCCTCGGTCTCTTAGAAGACGGCCCTCTCCACGGCTACGAGATCCGACGACGTCTGCGCGCCCAGCTGGGACTCTTCGCCAATGTGTCGTTCGGCTCGCTCTACCCAGCCCTGGCTCGCCTCGAGAAGGCGGGTGACGTCATCGTCATCGATGACGAGGGCGACGACGTGGTCACCATCGAGCACTCGCCCGCCACCGGCTCGCTCAGCGGCGAGCGGGCCTCCATGCGGGCCAAGCGACTCGTGCAGGGCCGCGGCCGACGCTCGAAGAAGGTGTATCGGATCACCGAGGGGGGCATGGCACACTTCGACACCCTGCTGAACGCCACCGGTGGCTCCGACGACGCGCGGAGCTTCGGGCTTCGTTGGTCGTTCGCGCGCCACCTTGCACCCACCGCCCGCCTTGCGCTCTTGGAGCGCCGTCGTGCCCAGCTCGTCCAGCACCTCGGCGATGCCGCCGGGACGGACGGCCTCGACCTCTATGCCCGCAGCGTCGTCGAGCACGCCCACGATGGCGTGACCCGTGACATCGCCTGGCTCGATGAGCTCATCGCCGCCGAGCGCACCCTCCTCGCCGGACCGAGCGAGCAGCCCCCTGCCCAAAGCGTCGACGAGGCCGCACGGTCCTCGTCGCAGATCTCCCCGGCCTGACCGGGACCAGAAGAAGAGAAGGAGAACCCATGAGCACCATCAAGGTGGCAATCGCCGGCGTCGGGAACTGCGCCAACTCCCTGATCCAAGGCGTCGAGTACTACCGTGACGCCGATCCCGAGGCCTTCGTGCCCGGCCTGATGCACGTCACCCTGGGTGGCTATCACGTCTCCGACCTCGAGTTCGTGGCTGCCTTCGACGTCGACGCAGCCAAGGTGGGCCAGGACCTGTCGAAGGCCATGTGGTCCTCGATGAACAACACGATCCGCTTCGCCGACGTGCCGGAGCTGGGCATCGAGGTGCAGCGGGGCCCGACCCTCGACGGCCTCAACAAGTACTACCTCGAGAAGATCCAGGAGTCGCCCGCCGAGCCGGTCGACGTCGCTGCGGTCCTCAAGGCCTCCGGGGCCGAGGTCCTCGTGTCGTACCTGCCCGTCGGCTCCGAGCAGGCCCAGCGCTTCTACGCCCAGGCCGCCATCGACGCCGGCGTGGCCTTCGTCAACGCCGTGCCCGTCTTCATCGCCTCGGACCCGACCTGGGCGCGCAAGTTCCGCGACGCCGGCGTGCCGATCATCGGTGACGACATCAAGAGCCAGGTGGGCGCCACCATCGTCCACCGGATCCTGACTCGCCTCTTCGAGGACCGGGGCCTCGCCCTCGACCACACCTACCAGCTCAACGTCGGCGGGAACATGGACTTCCGCAACATGCTCGACCGCGATCGCCTGGAGTCGAAGAAGATCTCCAAGACCCAGGCCGTCACCTCGCAGATGGACCACGGGCAGCTCTCCGAGGATGATGTCCACATCGGCCCGAGCGACCACGTGCCGTGGCTCCAGGACCGCAAGTGGGCCTTCATCCGCCTCGAGGGTCGCAACTTCGGTGACGTGCCGCTCAACGTCGAGCTCAAGCTCGAGGTGTGGGACTCTCCGAACTCCGCCGGCGTCATCATCGATGCGGTCCGCTGCGCCCGTCTGGCCCTCGACCGGGGCATCGGTGGCCCGTTGCTCGGCCCGAGCGCCTACTTCATGAAGTCGCCGCCCGTGCAGTACCACGACGACGTGGCCATGGAGATGGTCGAGCAGTTCGCCGCTGGCGAGCCCGGCCCGGTCTGGCCCGAGGACTAGGAGCCACCACCGATATCGCCGGCCGACATCTGGCGCCGCTCGACGGATCGGGAGCGACGCCATCTGGGGTCACACGAGGAGCTGGTTGGCGATCTTCGTCTTCGCCTCTGGGCGTGGCGTGTCGAAGCCATTATCGGTCGATACGACCGTGCTTAACGCAACGTTTGTACCGTTAGGGTAAGTGACGAACGCCCCGAGCCCGAGGAGACGCACGTAATGGAGCAGATCGACCACTGGATCGTCGTCATGTTCGAGAACCGGTCGTTCGACAACCTTCTGGGCCACCTCCCGCACCTCAACGACGAGGATGGCATCAGGAACCAGACGATCGAGCTTGCGTACCCGGAGGGCACCGTCACGGTGAAGCCCGGCACGGACTTCAATGCCCCGATCCCTGACCCGGGTGAGGCCTTCGGCAGCATCAACGTCCAGATCTACGGGAAGTACAACCCGCCAACCAACGAGGACAAGGCGCCCTACTCGCAGTTCATGAACTACTTCGAGGCGCCCTACAACGCGCCTGAGGAGGGCGACGAACCCACCATGCGCGGTGCGGCGCTCGACTTCTACAACACCTTCAAGTGGGAGAAGGGGCGCACGCCCACCCCTGAGGAGATGCAGTCGATCGGTGATGTCTTCACGCCGGAGACCGCCCCGATCATCAACACGCTGGCTCAGGAGTACTCGGTCTTCACCCACTGGCACTGCGAGGTGCCAACGTGCACCACGCCGAACCGCAACTTCTTCTTCTGCGGGACCAACGGCGGGCGGATCGACAATCAGTTCGTCGTCAACTACGGCTGGGACTTCGAGCACCCGAGCGTGTTCAGCCTGTTCGAGGACAAGGGCCTTCCCTGGTCGGTCTACATCGACCCGGCGCAGAAGATCTCCATGGCCTCGCTGAGCCTCGGTGGCGCCAAGCACAAGAAGATGTGGAAGAGCCACACCAAGCCCATGGCCAACTTCTTCGAGGACTGCGCCACCGGCGAGCTGCCAGCCTTCAGCTGGGTCGAGCCCTGCATGCTCTTCGGAGAGCTCAACGACTACCACCCGCCGACCGACATCCGCACGGGCGAGCACCTGCTCGCCGAGATCTACAACGCCGTGCGGAACTCGCCGGCCTGGGAGAAGACGGCGCTGCTGGTCCTCTTCGACGAGGGTGGTGGCTGCTTCGACCACGTGGCACCTCCTGCCGCGCCCATCCCCGACGACTCCAAAGGCGATCAGGGCTTCAAGTTCGATCGGTTCGGCATCAGGGTCCCCGCCATGGTGATCAGCCCCTACACCGCCAAGGGCACCGTCATCCGGGACACCTTCCACCACACGGCGTTCTTGAAGACGATGCGTGAGCGATTCGATCTCGGTCCGGCGCTCACCAAGCGCGACGAGGCGGCCCCGCTCCTCTCTCCGGCCTTCAACCTCGAGGCACCTCGGAGCGATGCGCTTGATCGCATCGAGCCCCCGTCACTCGACGGTGTCGACAAGACCCGAGGGGTCGCCTTTGGCGACAACCCCGATGCCGCCCTCTGGAAGGCCAAGGGTCGAGACCTCGTCAACGACAAGATCTCCCACCTCGGTGCCGTGGTCGTGCAGAACCTGGCCCATCTGGTGGGCAAGCCCGTCGAGGACATCCCCCATGACTTCGACACGATGAAGGACTGGGTCCAGACCAACGTGGACGAGCTCCACGCCAGCCCCACCAGCTAGGCAGTCTTGCGCTGCCCCTGCGTCTCCTTTGAAGCCCGGAGGGACGCAGGGGCAGTGGCACCCACGCCGCTGAGCACGGTTCGAACCACGATCTCTGGAAACTCCTCGGGGATGTCGATCCCGAAGTAGAAACGAGACAGGAGCGGAGCGCTGACCATCTCGATCACGAGGATGGGATCGACTCCAGGCGGAAGCTCGCCTCGCTCGATCCCTCGCTCGACGATCACGCCGAACAGCGAGAGGCGATCGTGCCAGTACGTCGGGGCGAAGCCGGAGAACTCACCGCTCAGCGTCTTGGCGGCGGCGAGCATCATCATCTTGGCCAGCGGGTTCATGAGCCGGCGCCGCACGTCGTGCGCCTGGATCAGCAGGTCCTCATAGAGGGAGCCCGTGTCGGGGACCGGAGCGGTCGCCTTTGCCTCCTCGAGCAACGCCTCCACCAAGACACCGCCCACGCCGTCCCACCGGCGGTAGATCGTCGTGGGGTGAACGCCGGAGCGCTCGGCGATGTTCGTCACCGTGACCTGGCTGGTCCCACCCTCCAGCATCAGCTCGATGGTCGCTGCCAGCACCGCCTCCCGGACGCGTGCGCTCCGGCCTCCTGGTCGTCGGGCAATGGGTCGTTCTTCGTTCACTCACCCACCTTAACGCACCTGTAAAAACCACTACATCCCTCAAAATGCGGACTTTGTGTTCAGAATCGATTGCGTTAAGACCGCGACGACCACCATGCGTCGAGGCGTCGATAGGCCTCATCTTCGCCGAGGGGTCCCTCCTCCATCCGCAGGTCAAGGAGGAAGTCGAGCGCCTCGCCCACGGCTCGACTCGGTGGGAGGTCGAGGTGCGCCATGACCTGGGCGCCGTCGAGATCGGGTCGGATCGAGTCGATCTCCTCTTGCTCGCGCAGCTCGGCGATGCGCAGCTCGAGCTCGTCCATCCGTCGGCCGAGGGCGGCCGCCTTCTTGGCGTTGCGCGTCGTGCAGTCGCAGCGGGTCAGCTCGTTCAGCCGGTCGAGGAGCGGCCCGGCATCTCGCACGTAGCGGCGGACCGCCTTGTCGGTCCAGCCCAGCCGATAGGTGTGGAACCGCAGATGGAGCTCGACCAAGGTGGTGACGATCTCGGTGTCCTCGTTCGAGTAGCGCAGCGCCACCATGCGCTTCTTCGTCATGCGGGCGCCCACCACCTCGTGGTGGTGGAAGGTCACGCCGCCGTCGGTGAAGGCTCGGGTCCGTGGCTTGCCCACGTCGTGGAACAGAGCGGCCAGCCGAAGCAGCCTGTCTGGCGAGGTCTTGTCGACGACGGCCAGGGTGTGGGCGAGCACGTCCTTGTGATGATGGATCGGATCTTGCTCGAGCTCGAGACCAGGCAGCTCGGGGAGGAACTGCGCCGCCAGCCCCGTCTTCACGCAGAACCAGAGGCCGATCGATGGGACGGGCAGCACGACGAGGCGATCGAGCTCATCGCGGATCCGCTCGGCGGAGACGATCTCGAGGCGGTCAGCCATCGCCGTGATGGCCTCCAAAAGCGCCGGGTCCGGCTCGAGCTCGAAGCGAGCGGTAAAGCGCGCCGCTCGCAGCATCCTGAGCGGATCGTCATCGAAGCTCACCATCGGGTCGAGCGGGGTCCGGAGTCGCTTGGCCACCAGATCGGCCAGGCCACCATAGGGATCGATGAGCTCCATGCTGGGGAGCTCGAGCGCCATGGCGTTGATGGTGAAGTCACGTCGTGAGAGATCGACCGTGATGTCGTCGCCGAAGGCCACCTCAGGCTTGCGAGAATCAGGGTGATAGTGCTCTGCGCGATGGGTGGTGACCTCAAAGGTCCGTCCATCCTTGATCGCACCGATGGTGCCGAAGCGCTTGCCCTGTGTCCAGAGGGAGTCAGCCCACCCACGGAGCAGCCGTTCGATCTCGTCAGGGCTGGCGTTCGTCGTCAGGTCGAAGTCGCCCTGGCCGGCGGGATCGGCCTCGGCGCCGATGAGCGCGTCGCGCACCGAGCCGCCGACGAGGTACAGCCGGAAGCCTGCGTCGCCGAATCGCGCGGCCAAGGCGCTGGTGGCCTCGACCAGAGGCGCAAAGCGAGCTGGGTAGGACGGCGCCGGCACTCCGTCACGGTACTTCGATCCGGCGACGACGATCGCACCGTCTAGCGTCTGATCTCGTGGCACCTTGGTTCACCACGGGGTTCCGTGCTGCGCTGGCGGCGCTCACGGCGGTCCTGTTCTCCGGCTCCCTCGCCCTCGCCACCACGTCCGCGCCAGCCCTCGGCGCAACCTCCAGCGCGGGATCGGTCAGCCTCGTGAGCCAGTCGACCACCGTGGGTGCGACCCAGTCGGGGATCTCGCCATTCGACGTCACCCTCGCCATCACCGGCTCTGGGTCAGGTCCGATCACCGTCGCCACACAGCTCTTCAGCGCCATCTCGACCCGATCGGGCTTTCTGAGTGCCTTGAGCGCCGCCGGGCCATCGCAGATGATCGACCAGACCAATCCATTGCCCCTCTCGTGCCTGACCCCGAGCGCCCGAGGTGGGAGCACCTTGAGCATCGACGTGCGCGCGTCGTCGAGCACCGTCGTCCCTCCCTTCACCCGACCGTGCGCCGGCGCGCCGAGCCAGGTGCCGAGCTACACCCTCAACTGCACCATCGGATACGGCGACTGCAACGGGGTCTATCCCGTGCAGATCCAAGTCCAGCAGGGCTCGATGACCATCTCTCGGTTCGTCACCTTCCTGACCTTCGTCGAGCGTCCCGCCGAGACGCCGCTCCGGTTCGCCGCCGTCCTCAGGCTCCCCACGAGCACGGTCGGGGTCTCCGACCTGCGAGCCTCTCTGCGTGCATCTCCCACGGTCGCCGTCTCCGTGGCGCCCTCGCCGGTCGCGGCGCAGCAGGTGGGGAGCACGGCCAAGGGCCAGCGGGCGCTCAGCGAGCTCGGCCAAGAGCTGGCCAGCAACCCGGGTCGCGAGCTGATCGACATGCCCTATGTCCCGGTCGATCCCGGCACGCTCACCGCCTCCGGGCTGACCCACGCCGTGCAGCGCCAGCTGGCTCGTGGGCGTCAGGTGCTCTCGAGCGCCGGCCTCGGCACGGCGAGACCTGACGCGGGGTGGTTGGCGACGTCGCCCGTCTCCCAGGCCACGATGACGGCCCTGGCCAGCCAGGGCGTCGCACGCGCCATCATCCCTGATGCATCGCTGTCCACACCGACGGCAGAGTCCTTGGCCTGGGGCGAGCCGTTCACAACAACACCAGGACCGACCTCGGTGACCTCGCTGGCCATCGACCCGATCTTGTCGGGGCAGCTCGTCGCCGGGCAGGACCCTGTCCTGAGCGCACAGCGCCTCTTGGCCGATCTCGCCTTCTTGCACTTCGAGCGCCCGAGCCTGTCCATGCCCCTTGGCGTCGTGGCCGTCTCCTCGAGCCCTGTCTCGTCACCTCGGTTCGTCGACACCCTCCTGTCCGGCCTCACCAACAACCCCTTGGTCGTCGCGTCCACGGTGTCTGGCCTGTTCGACACGCTCCACCCCGGCTCGAACGGGAACCCTGAGTCGCGCACGCTGGCCACCACGGGACCGGGGAGTCCATGGCCGAGCAGTCAGGTCAACCAGCTCGTCGCCGAGCAGGTCCGCCAGACCGCCTTCGGCTCGGCAGTGGTCGACGATCCCGCCCTGCTCGATGGGCTCCACGACCAGCTCTTGGCGACCGAGAGCGATCAGCTCAGCATCGGTGCCCGAGAGGCTGCGCTCACCGCCGCGAGCGGTGCGCTCGATGCCCAGCTGGCCAGCGTCGCCTTCGGAGGGTCCGACATCACCCTGACCTCGCTCAAGGGCTCAGTGCCGATCACCTTGACCAAGAGCTTGGCCTACTCCCTCAAGGGCACCCTGGTGCTTCGCAGCACCAAGCTCGACTTCCCCAAGGGGTCGAGCTCCGTCGTCCTCCTCGACCACCCCACCCAGTCGATGCGGATCCCCGTGGTGGCGGTGACCACCGGTGACCTGCCCTTCACGGCCACCTTGAGCACGCCCAAGGGCGACCTCGTGCTGGCTCGACAGAAGATCCTGGTGCACACGACCCAGACCTCCGCCGTCGCCATCATCTTGACCGTGGGGGCGGCGCTGGTCCTGATCGCGTGGTGGATCAGGACCTCGGCCAAGAAGCCTCGAAGCCGACACAGGGCATCCTCATGAGCGACGACGGGACCGGAGAGGTCACGGGGCCCAAGGGGGGCATGACCAGAGCCGTGGGCTCGATGGCCATGGGAACCACCTTGTCGCGCGTCTCAGGTGTGCTCCGCATCCTCGTGCTGGCCTATGTCCTCGGCATCTCACCCCTCGCCGACGCCTACAACCTCGCCAACACGATCCCGAACATGCTCTACGACGTCGTCTTGGGCGGTGTGCTCGGCGCGACGTTCATCCCGGTGTTCATCGAGCGGCTCGCCACCAGGCCCGAGCGCGAGGCATGGCGCTCCATCTCAGCCGTGGTCACCCTGGCCGTGCTCGTGCTCTTCGGCACGACCGTGGTGTTCCTGCTTGCCGCGCCCTGGCTGATCGATGCCTTCACCGCCTTCGACCACGTCCACCTTGCCTCGGACCCGAACCAGCTGGCCCAGCAGCGCGCAGTCGCCACGACCCTGCTGCGCTGGTTCGTCCCCCAGATCTTCTTCTACGGCCTGCTGAGCATCGGTGGCGCACTGCTCAACATCCGCCACCGCTTCGGAGCCCCGATGTGGGTGCCGATCGCCAACAACGTGGTGTGCATCGCCGTCCTCCTCCTCTTCGCCATGGTCACGCCACCGGTCAGCACGAACCCCGCCACCTCGCTGGCTGCGGTGTCGATGTCCCCCTGGCAGATGGCACTCCTCGGGGTAGGGACCACGCTCGGCGTGGTGGTCCAGTTCGGGCTGCTGACACCCAGCCTGGCCAGAGCGGGCCTCGGTCGGCTCCGGTGGCGCTTCGACCTGAAGGACGAGGCGGTGGCGGCCATCGTCAAGCTCGGCTCGTGGACCTTCGGCTTCGTGGTCCTCAACCAGGCCGCGCTCTTCGTGGTGATCGCCCTGGCCTTCTCCGTCGGCGGCTCAGGTCCGGTGTCGTCGTACACCTACGCCTATGCCTTCATGCAGATGCCCTATGCCGTCGTGGCGGTCTCAGTGATGAGCGCCGTCGCACCCGACCTGGCCCGCCACCACACCGCCAACGACGTCAACGCGTTCGTCGTCCGCTTCGGCTCCGGGCTCCGCTCGGTGCTCGCCATCATCATCCCAGCCACCGTCGGCATGTTCATCTTGGCCCGACCCACGATCGCACTCTTGTTGGGCCACGGGAACGCTGATCGGGCCCAGACCTACCAGACGGGCACTGCCCTGGCCGAGCTGTCCCTCGGGCTGGTGGGCTTCACCTGCTTCCAGTACGTGATCCGCGCCATGCAGTCGATGCGCCGGGCCAAGGCCGCCTTCTGGCTCTACATGGTCGAGAACGTCGCCACCGTCGTCCTGGCCATCGTCTTGGTCGGACCCCTCGGCTTGGCCGGTGTGGCCCTGAGCGTGTCGATCGCCTACTCGATCGCCGGTGCCGTCGGCCTGATCGTGCTCGACCAGTGGCTCGGCCGCCTTGGCCCTCCGGGGTGCTTCCGACCCCTCAACCGAGTGCTCATCTCGAGCGCCGTCATGGGCGTGGTGGTCCTGGTCGTGTCGAACCTCACCGCGTCCGAGTCCGGCATCGCCCTGATCTTCCGAGTGATCGGGTCGGTCATCGCTGGCTCTCTGGCCTACCTCGGCACAGCAGCGCTGCTGGGTCGACGAGCCGAATCAGCCCGCTGAGGGGTTTCTGCAAGACTGAGGCACTGCCAAGTGCGTGTGCGACCCAAGGGGGGATCCGTGGCCGGAATCAAGATCATCAGTGACAGCGCCTGTGATGTGCCGAAGGACCTGGTCGAGACCCTGGCCATCACGGTGATCCCGCTCTCCATCCGGTTCGGCACCGAAGAGTACGTCGACCAGGTCGATCTGACCCCTGCGCAGTTCTGGGCCAAGTGCTCGTCGTCGTCGACCTTGCCCGAGACTGCTGCTCCCTCTCCTGGCGCCTTCCAGGAGGCCTTCCAGGAGGCCAAGGATGCCGGGTACGACGGCGTCGTGTGCCTCACCCTCTCCTCAGATCTCTCGGCCACCTACCAAGCCGCCCTGGCTGCGGGGGAGTCCATGGCTCCCTATCCCGTCGCCGTCATCGATTCGCGTGCGGTCACCTTGGCCCAGGGTCTCCTGGTGATCGATGCTGCCGAGCGGGCCCTCGCTGGTGACGACCTCGACGCCATCGTGGCCGCGACGATGTCCAACATCGAGCGCACGCACGTCACGGGCGCCCTCGACACGCTCGAGCACCTCAAGAAGGGCGGCCGAGTCGGCGGGGCTCAGGCACTCCTCGGATCGGTCTTGAACATCAAGCCGCTCCTCGAGCTGCGCGATGGCAAGGTCGCCGAGGCCGGCCGACAGCGCACGAGGGCCAAGGCGCTTCGCCACGTGGCCGAGGTTGCACGCCAGAACGCCCCCTTTGCGCGCTTCGGGCTCGTCCACGGCTCGGCCGAGGACTTCCAGGTTCTGCTCGATCAGGTCAGCGACATCGAGTGCGACACGCCGATCGTGGTGTCCGAGATGGGCTCTGTGGTGGGAACCCATGGCGGACCCGGCATCGTCGGGCTGTGCTGGATCCAGCGAGGGTAAGCCTCGGCGCCGGCGACTAGGTTGTGATCCTGATGGCAGAGAACACCTCAGGCGAGGAGCCAACGAACCCAACCGCCGCTGAATGGTCTGACAAGGCCGTCGGCCTCGTCGACCTCGTCGTCGACACCATCAACGATCGGGTCATCCGACCGGTCATCTTGGTCGGTCGCACCGTGGTCTTCGGCCTCATCATCGCCGCGCTGGTCATCGTGGTCGCGGTGGTCATCGGCGTGGCGATCCTTCGTCTCCTCGACGTCTACGCCTTCGCCGGCCACATCTGGGCGTCCTACACGGTGCTCGGCGTGATCACCTGTGCCGTGGGCCTCGTCGCATGGGCCAAGCGGGGCCCATCCGACGCCGACGCCACCGACTGATCAGTCTCGATCCCACCCCGCACACAAGGAGTCCTCACCGTGCCAACCTCGACGAAGGTCCTCATCGTCGGCTCGGGCCCTGCAGGCCTGACCGCAGCTGTCTACACCGCTCGGGCTCAGCTGAGCCCGGTGGTCATCGAAGGCGAGCCCTCCTCGACCTCCGACCAGCCAGGCGGGCAGCTCATGCTGACCACGGAGGTCGAGAACTTCCCCGGCTTCCCCGACGGCATCATGGGCCCGGAGCTCATGGGGCAGATCAGGGCTCAGGCCGCCCGTTTCGGTGCGGAGCTGCTCGTCCAGAAGGTGACCAAGCTCGACCTCTCGTCTCGGCCGTTCAAGGCCTGGATCGGCGACCCTGCCGCCCCCGAGCCGACCTTCGAGGCCGCCTCGGTCATCATCGCCACCGGCGCCCGGGCCCTCATGCTCAACGTGCCCGGCGAGGATCGCCTTCTTGGCCATGGCGTCTCGACCTGTGCGACCTGCGATGGCTTCTTCTTCCGCGATCACGAGATCGTGGTCGTCGGTGGTGGTGACTCGGCCCTCGAGGAGGCGATGTTCCTCACCCGGTTCGCCAAGAAGGTCACGCTGATCCACCGCCGCGACTCGCTCCGGGCCTCAAAGATCATGCAGGACCGTGCGCTCGCCAACGAGAAGATCGAGTTCCTGTGGAACACCCAGGTCACCGAGGTGATCGGTGACACCAAGGTGGAGAAGATCCTGGTCCGCAACACGGTCACCGGCGAGAACTCCGAGATGGCGGCCACCGGCGTGTTCGTCGCCATCGGCCACCAGCCCGCCACCGACCTCTTCGCGGACCAGCTCGAGCTCCACGACAACGGCTACTTGAAGGTCCACGACGGCTCGTTGACCTCCATCGAGGGCGTCTTCGCCTGTGGTGACGTCCAGGACCACCACTACCGGCAGGCGATCACCGCTGCAGGCTCCGGGTGCATGGCGGCCATTGACGCGGAGCGCTGGCTCGAGTCCCAAGGCGCCTAGGCACCTCGACTCGGGAACATTCTGGTGCGCTCCAGCGTTGCTACCCTTCGCAGGAGAACAAGGAGCCAACCATGAGCCAGAACATCACCAACCTGACCGACGCTACGTTTGACGAGCATGTCGCCTCGTCCGACGTCCCCGTCCTCGTCGACTTCTGGGCCGAGTGGTGCGGACCGTGCAAGCAGATAGCCCCGATCCTCGAGGAGATCGCCGAGGAGCAGGCGGGCAAGCTGACCATCGCCAAGCTGAACATCGACGAGAACCTGGACGTGACCAGGCGCTTCGAGGTCATGAGCATCCCGACCCTGCTGCTGTTCAAGGACGGGCAGCCGGTGCAACGCCTGATCGGGGCGAAGCCCAAGGGCGCCTTGGTCCAAGAGATCAGCAGCCACCTGTCATAGAACAGGTCCTCCCGATCCAAGAGGGGGCCGAAGGCCCTCCGGTCGCTGACATCCAGGCTCGCTTGAGCCGACTGGGAGTCAGCCCCATCACCGACCCCATCGGCGAGTTCGGACCCTCCACGAAGGCCGCCGTGCAGGCGTTCCAGCGCCAGCGCGGCCTTCGGATCGACGGGATCGTCGGGCCCGGGACGTGGAGCACGCTGGTCGAGGCCGGTCTCAACCTCGGTGATCGCCTCCTCTACCGATCCCAGCCCATGCAACGAGGTGATGACGTGGCTGAGCTCCAGAGTCGGCTCTGCTCGCTTGGGTTCGATACTGGACGAGTCGACGGCATCTTCGGTGATGCGACGGCGGAGGCCCTGGCCGAGTTCCAACGCAACGTCCAGCTCCCCATGGACGGCATGGCGGGACGAGCAACGGTTGATGAGCTGCTCCGGGTCTCCGCCCGCCACCAGACGCTCGCCCTCGTCACCACCGTGCGAGAGGCAGAGGCGCGCCGGCAACAGACCCACACCCTTCGAGGGAGCCATGTCGGCATCGGCGAGGGAGGAGGGCTCTCGACCGTCGCTGGTGCTCTGCACCGGCAGCTTGGGACCAATGGCGCACGGGTCTCCCTGCTGAGCCACCCTGATGAGTCCGCTCAGGCCGCAGAGGCCAACCAGGCCAAGGTCGATCTGTACGTGGGGCTTCGACTGACTCCTGCGACCAGTGGTTGCAGTATCTCGTACTACTCAGGGTACAGCTATGAGTCTGTCGCCGGACGACTCTTGGCTGAAGAGATTGCGTCGGGGCTCGGCCTCTCCTTGAGTGCGCCGAGCGAGGTCCGAGGGATGACGCTCCCCGTGCTGCGAGAGACTCGGATGCCGGCCGTCGTCATCGAGATCGGACCACTCGAAGAGGTGGTAGAGCACAGCAGCACGATCGCCGCGTCACTTGCCGATGCCGTCATCGCTTGGGCAGCAGCCGACCCAGATCTCGACCCTTCCTGAGGTCGACCACCTCGTCACACAGAGC
>Ga0164297_10002557_pt1 | contig 17804 bp, 12 predicted proteins | sample GEODES058metaG_FD_113539 | JGI IMG/M metagenome (GOLD analysis project Ga0164297, IMG submission 113539) | Dystrophic lake water microbial communities from Trout Bog Lake, Wisconsin, USA - GEODES058 metaG | ecosystem: Environmental > Aquatic > Freshwater > Lake | place: USA: Trout Bog Lake...
AAGGGGACAACGGCATGATAAAAATACTAACCAATTCGCCCGCCCGCTGCAAGCAAAATCGCAGCCCTTCCCCTTCTCCCGTATTTGCGCGAGCAGGCTGAGAGGAGGGGCGTCAGAACCGTAAGGTCGTTCCTTTTGTGTCCTAAACAAACAGAAAAACTAAATCTCGGCTTCGCCGACGGTCTCACTATGCATTTCCGAGCCGAAGGGTGCGGATGTATCGCGTATCCCGGCGGCGGGATGTTTGTGGGCGCTTTCAGGATGGTTTCGAGACAGGTGCGCGGTGCAAATCCTCGCCCTGCTTTGATAGCATCACGCCCCTACCGCACCCCATCCCCATCGCGCAGCACAATATAAATCGCCGGGATCACCAACACCGTTAGCAACGTGGAGGACGCCAGTCCGAACAGCAACGAAATCGCCAACCCCTGAAAAATCGGGTCCACCAAGATCGTCGCCGCCCCGATCATCGCCGAGAGCGCCGTCAGCAGGATCGGTTTGAACCGCACCGCCCCGGCTTGCAGCAGAATTTCCCGCAGCGTCAGCCCCAATCCGCTGCGATGGCGGATGAAATCCACCAGCAGGATGGAGTTGCGCACAATAATCCCGGCCAGCGCGATAAACCCGATCATTGAGGTCGCGGTAAACGCCGCCCCCAGCAGCCAGTGCCCCAGCACAATGCCGATCAATGTCAGCGGGATCGGCGTCAGGATCACCAGTGGCAGTTTGAAGCTGCCGAACTGCGCCACCACCAGGATGTAAATCCCCAAAATCGCCACCCCGAACGCCGCCCCCATGTCGCGGAACGTCACATAGGTTACTTCCCATTCGCCATCCCACAGCAGCGTCGGCCGCGTCTCGTCGCGCGGTTGGCCGTGCAGCGCAATCACCGGCTTCGGCAATGTGCCCCAGTCATGCGCGTCCACCCGCTTGGCCACGTCCAGCATGCCGTAAATCGGCGCCTCGAAGCTGCCGGCGAGTTCGGCCGTCACCATATCGGCGAACACCCCGTCGCGCCGAAACAGCATCGGCGATCCGGCCTCGCTGCTCGCATGCACTAGTTCGCCCAACTCCACCACCCCAGCGCTGCCGGGAATGCTGTTGGCCGGCACCGGCGTTGAGGCCAGCCGCTCGCTCCAGGCCAGTTCGGATTTCGGCAGCCCGAGCACAATGCCAATCGGGTCCCGCGCTTCGCCGCGATGCGAGTAGCCAATCGGCGCCCCACCGAACAAGGCGGCAATCGTGTCGTAAACCGCGCTTTGCTCCACCCCGAAAAATTCCAACCGATCCTGATCGATCGACAGCCGCAGCCGCGGCCGCTTATGCCCGTAGCTGTCATCCACATCCACGAGGTAGGGCACCTCGGCGAACACCGTCTTCAATTCCTCCGCCACCGCCCGCCTGGTGGCGATATCCGGCCCGTAAATCTCCGCCAGCAATGTCGCCATCACCGGCGGGCCGGGCGGCACTTCCACCACCTTCAGCACCGCGCCGGCCGGCAGCGCCAGCGCCTTAAGCTGTTGCCGCAACGCCAGCGCCACCTGATGGCTGGACCGTTTGCGGTCTTCCTTCGCCGACAAATTCACCTGCAAATCGCCCATTTCCGGCGCCGACCGCAGATAATAATGCCGCACCAACCCGTTGAAGTTGAACGGTGAGGCCGTACCGGCATAGGCCTGCAAAGATCGTGTTTCCGGCATCTGCCGCGCAATCTCCGCCGCTGCGAACAGCGCCCGCTCGGTATCCTCCAGGCTGGCGCCCTCGGGCAGGTTCAACACCACATCCAACTCGGATTTGTTGTCGAACGGCAGCAGCTTCACCGTCACGTCGCGGGTGGCGAACAGCACGCACACCAGCACCGTCGCCACGCCCACCCCGGTCAGCAGCAACCCGGCCCGCCGCCGCGTCGCCAGCAATGGCGCCGCCACGCGGCGAAACATCCGCCCCAATATCCCGCCATCCGCCGGCTCCGCATGGCCGCTCGCATCTTCCCCGGTGCCGGCCTTGCGCGGGCTCAACTTCAGCATCAGCCACGGCGCAATCGTCATCGCCACGAAAAACGAAAACAGCATTGCCACGGACGCGTTGGCCGGGATCGGCGCCATATACGGCCCCATCAACCCAGACACGAACAGCATCGGCAACAGCGCCGCGATCACCGTCAGCGTCGCCACCACCGTCGGGTTGCCCACCTCGGCCACCGCCTCGATCGCCGCCTGCATGCGGCTGCGTTGATCATTCATGCCCCAGTGCCGGGCAATATTTTCCACCACCACGATCGCGTCATCCACCAGAATGCCGATGGAGAAAATCAGCGCGAACAGGCTCACCCGATTAATCGTGTAGCCCATCATTTCGGCGGCAAACAGCGTTAGCAAAATCGTCGTCGGGATCACGATCAGCGTCACCAGCGCCTCGCGCCGGCCGATCGCCAGCCAGATCAGCGCCACAATGGAAACCGTCGCCAGCCCGAGATGGAACAGCAGCTCGTTCGCCTTGTCGTTCGCCGTCGCGCCGTAATCGCGCGTTACCTCCACCGCAATCCCGTCGGGAATCAACCGGCCCTTCAAGGTGTCCAGCCGATCCAGAATGCCCTGCGCCACCACCACAGCATTCGCGCCGGCCCGCTTGGCGAACGCAATCGTCACCGCCGGGCTGCGCTGCCAGGCATTGTTGGCACCCGGCGCGAAATTCCACACGCTGTGCTCGACCGCCGCCCCACCCACCACCACGCGCGCCACATCGCGCACATAAACCGGCCGTCCGTCGCGGCTGGTCAGCAGCAGCAGCCCGATATCCGGCACCCCAGCCAAAGTCTGCCCGGCCACCACCTGCCGCTGCACTCCGCCATCGCGCACCCCACCGGCCAGAAAGGACCGATTGGCGCCGGCAACCTTGCCCACCAACTGCTCCAGCGTCACCCCGAACAGCGCCAGTTTCTCCGGGTCCGGCTCCACCCGGATCTGTTCCGGTGTGCCACCGGCGAGATAGGTCAGGCCGATATTATCAACCTTGATCATCTCCGCCTGCACCCGGTTGGCGAGTTGATACAAATCCTTATCCGTCCAATGCCCCGCCGCCTCCGGCTTCGGCGCCAAGGTCAGCGTCACAATGGCGACGTCATTGATCCCGCGCCCGACCACCAACGGCTCCGGAATCCCGGTCGGCACCCGGTCCGCATTGGCGCGGATTTTCGCATGCACCCGCACAATCGCGTCATCTTCGGACGTGCCGACGAAAAACCGCGCCGTCAGCATCACCCGGTCATCTTGCGTCTGGCTGTACACATGCTCAACGCCGTTGATCCCCTTGATCAACGTCTCCAGCGGCTTGGTCACCAACTCCACCGCATCGGCCGCCTTCAGCCCGTCAGTGCTGACCAGAATATCCACCATCGGCACGCTGAGCTGCGGCTCCTCCTCGCGCGGGATTGTCATCAGCGCCAGCAGCCCGGCGATCAACGCCGTCAGCAGAAACAGCGGCGTCAGCGGAGATTTGATCGTGCCGCGCGTCAGCCGGCCGGAAATGCCCAGGTTCATGGTTGCACCAGCGTGTCGCCAGCCTTCAGCCCGGACAGAATTTCCAACCCATCCGGCATATCCGGCAACGGCCGCGCCAACCCGCGCTGCACCGGTACCTCAACCGCGCCAATGCGGGCGTAATCCAGGCCAAACCGGGTGGTAATCAACCCCGCCGGCACAATCACCGCATGCCGCGCCCCGCCGGAAATCCACACCCGAATGCGCTGGCCGACGAAATAATCCCCCAACCCCGCCACTTCGGCATCCGCACTCACCCGCCCGTTCTGAATTTGCGGATACACCAGGGTGATCCGCCCCGTGCCGGCGGATTTCTGGTCTTCCGGGTCCAGCCGCACTGCATCGCCCGCGTGCAGGTCGCGCGCATGCCGCTCCGGCACCTGCAACCGCAGCACGAAATCCTGCTCCGCGATCGTCGCCACCGCCTCGCCGGTCAGCACCACGCTCCCCGGCGTCACCGGCACTTTCAGTACCCGCCCGGCGGTCGGCGCCAGCACCTTGCCTTCAGCCAGTTGCTGCTCCACCACATCCCGATCCGCCATCCGCGCCGCCAGCGTCGCCCGCGCCACATTCGCCCCGGTCACCAGCGCATCATAGTTGGACCGCGACACCGCCCCGCTGCGCAACAACGCCTCCGCCCGCCCCAATTCCAGCTTCGCCTGCGCCAATTGCGCCTGCAAACCGTCAATCTGCGCCGCCAGCGCCGCCTGTTGCAGCAGCAATTTCGGGTCCGCCACCACCGCGAGCACCTGATCACGGCTCACCCGGTCGCCTTCCTTCACCGCCAGGCTGGCAATGGTGCCTCCGGTGCGCACCCGCGCCGGCACCATCTCCCGGCTCTCCACGGTGGCGAACACCGCCTTCTCATCCGCCACCACCCGGTCGGTCACGGTGAACGCCGCGTTTGCGGTGCCAGCAAAAAGGGCAAGCGAGGTCGCCGCCAGGAACAGGGCCTTGCGCATAGGATCGCCTATCGAGGGTAAAAGGGGAGGGGGGTTAGCGGATCACTTAATCACCGGCAGCCCGGCGACGTGCCAGGCCTGAATGCCGCCGGCCATATGGCTGGTATGGGCAATGCCCTGCTCCAAACACCGCGCCACCGCGGTCGCAGACCGCTTCCCGCCGGCACAGTGGAACACGATGTCGCACCCATCGGGGGAGGGCAGCGCCTGTGGGTCAAAGCTGGAGAGCGGAAACAACAGCGCCCCCGGAATGCGCGCGGCGGCGAATTCATTCGGCTCCCGCACATCCACCAGCACCGCCTTGCGGCTGCGTAGCAATTCGTCCACGGCGTGGGCGGTCAGTTCGTTCAGGCTCACGGCACAATCCTTTCCGAAGGCGGCGCGCAGTACACGCCATACAATGTCTCCAGCACCGCGCGCGCCGGCGCGCTGGCAATCGAATACCAGATCGTCTGCCCGTCCCGCCGCGCGCTCACGATCCCATCCTTACGCAACAGCGCCAGGTGTTGGGATACCGTCGAATCCCGAATCCCCACCGCCTGCGCCAACTCACCCACCGACCGCTCACGTTCGATCAACTGGCAAACAATCAGCAATCGGTGCCGGTTCGCCAAGCTTTTCAACAACTCGCTCGCGCTCTCGGCCGCTGCGATCATGTTTTCGGGGTCTATCTTCATAAATACGAATATACGTCATTTCTCCATATCCGTCAATCCATGAAAATACGTAATTGCGCATATTCGATAAAACGAATATAACGTCGCTACGCCTCGAAAGGACCTGGAACATGAACGTCGATAAAGCCGTACTCACCTTCGCCGGCGCCATGGTGCTGCTCAGCCTCGCGCTCGCCCACCTGCACAGCGCCAACTGGCTCTGGCTCACCGCCTTCGTCGGGCTGAACCTGGTCCAGGCCGGCATCACCGGCTTCTGCCCAGCCGCTACCGTGCTAAAAAAACTCGGCCTGCGTCCCGGCACCGCCTTTTAGCCGCCTTCGGCAACGCATTCTTAATCCGTTACTGCGATTCCAAGGGGATTAACCTTGGAATCGCACCATGCTGAAGCACCTTTCGGTCGAGCAACTGCTCAAAACCGTTCTCCTTGCGCTGGCGATCGTCGCGATCGGCGGCCTCGGCATCCGCGTTTGGGACAGCGTCATCACCGCACGCGTCAGCGCCCGTATCCAAACCGTCGCCGACCTTTCGGAGGATGCGTTCGTCGCCATGCTGAACGGCCGGACGGACCGCAGCTCGGTCGCGCGCACCTGGAACGCGGACGCTATCGCCTCCTCGGATGTGCGCGACTACATCAAGCCGCTGCAAACCGCGGAAATGGCGGCCCTAGCCCGAGGCCTGACCCGTCTCGCCAGCATTGACCTGCCAGACCGGGACACCGCCCTCGCCAATCTGCGCCAGTCGCAAGCTACGCTCCTGGCCCTACAAGCCGAATTCTGGAGCGGTATCGACAAACCGCTCGCCGCCCGCCGCGCCGGCCTCACCGCGGACTACACGGCCGCCGGCCTGCTGCTGCAAAAACGGCTGGAATCCCTCTCCACCCAAATCTTCGCCACCATCCGCCATCAGGATGCGGTGGTCGATCAGATGCTGGATCTGAAGGACCTCGCCTGGCTGGTGCGTGATCGCGCCGGCGAAGCCTCGCTGCTGATTTCCCAGGGCCTCGCCGCCGGCAGCCTGCCGCCCGATGCCCGCCGCCGCTACGATGGCTTCGCCGGCGGTGCCCTCGCGGGCTGGACGGCGATTGATACCCTGCTGGCCTCCGCCTCCGTCCCGGCGGACTTCGCCGCCACCGTCGCCGACGCAAAGCGGATTTCCTTCGCGCCAGACTACACCGCCACCAAGGAACGCCTGCTCACCGCTCTGCTCACCGGCACCAAACCGGAGATCGACGCCGATCACTGGTCGCCGTACACCGTGCCCAAACTCGGGGCCATGCAAGATGTCGCCGCCGCCGCCCTCGCCGCCGCCCGCAATCAGGCCAGCATCGCCTACGCGTCGGCGCAACAGCAACTCGTCGTCGCCGGCGGCCTGCTGCTCGCGGTCGGCTTGCTCGCCGCCTTCAGCCTCGCCCTGGTCACCCGCCGCGTCACCGCGCCCTTGCGCGCCCTCGGGGCTGCCATGCAGCGCGTCGCCCAAGGCGCGCTCGATGTGCCGCCGATGTTCACGGATCGACGTGATGAAATCGGCGCCCTCGCCGGGGCGCTCGCGCGCTTCCGCGACGTCGCGGCGCAAAAAGCCCAGCTTGACGCCGCCGAGCAAGCCGAAGCCGCCAGCCGCGCCCAGCGCCAAACCATCATCGGCGACCACATCGCCCGCTTTGAGGGCAACGTCAGCGCTGCTCTGTCCAGCCTCGGCCTCGCCTCCACCAGCATGGATAGCAGCGCCCAGCAGATGACCGATCTCGCCGGCAGCAGCGGCGCCAAAGCCAGCCACGCCGCCGCCGCGTTTGAGGAGGCTTCCGGCAACGTCGCCGCAATCGCCGCCGCCACGGAGGAGCTCACCGCCTCTATCGGCGAGGTGTCCCGCCAGGTCGCCCAGGCCACCGCCATCGCCGCCCGCGCGGTCGATGAAGCACGCGAAACCGATACCACCGTGCGCGGCCTGTCCGAAGTCGCCGTCCGCATCGGTGAAGTCGTTAAATTGATCAGCGACATCGCCGGGCAAACCAACCTACTCGCCCTGAACGCCACCATTGAAGCCGCCCGCGCCGGTGAAGCCGGCAAGGGCTTTGCCGTCGTCGCCTCGGAGGTCAAGTCCCTCGCCAGCCAAACCGCGAAAGCCACGGAGGAAATCTCCACCCAGATTGCCGCCGTCCGCACCGTCACCGATCAGGCCGTCATCGCCATCCGCCGCATCGGCACCACGGTGGGGGAGGTGAGCACCGTCGCCGGCAACATCGCCGTCGGGATCGACCAGCAAGCCGCCGCCACGCGAGAAATCGCGCAAGGCACGCAGGAAGCCGCCCGCCGTACCCAACAAGTCAGCACCGTCATGGCCGGCGTCACGTCGGATGCCGAAGCCGCTGGCCAGACTGCGACCACCGTCAAGCACGCCGCCACGAGCCTGCGGCAGGAGGCGGACGGCCTGCGAGACCGCATTGAACAATTCCTCGGCGGCATCCGCGCCGCCTGATCGGCGCTGCGGACAAAAAAAGGGCGGTGCGGGTTGCCCCGCACCGCCCTTTTTGCCGTGTGACTGGCTTACTTGCCCAAAGCGGTCAGCGCCCGGTCCAGCGTTTCCACAATCCGGTCGCACTCGGCGCGGGTAATCACCAGCGGCGGGCACAGGGTCAGGGTGTTGCTGTACATCCGCCCGCCACCGGCACGCCCGAAGATCACGCCGTTCTTGCGGCAGAAATCCAGCACCGCCTGCACGTCCGGGCCAGGCAACTGGGTCTTGCTGGCGCGGTCGGTTACCAGTTCGATGCCAATCAGCAGGCCCTTGCCGCGCACATCGCCCACCACACCGTGGCGGAACAGGGTGCGCAACCCGTCCTGCAAATATTTGCCCATTTCGGCCGCGCGATCGGCCAGCTTTTCTTCCAGCTGGATCTCGATGTTGCGCACCGCAACCGCCGCCGCCACCGCATGGCCACCCCAGGTGTTAACCTGCATCACCTGCCGGCCATCGGCCACTTCACCGAGGAAGCTGTTGAACACGTCGTTCTTCACCACGGTGGCCGCCATCGGCATGTAGCCGGAGGTGATCCCTTTGGCGACTGCGATGATATCGGGGGACACGTTGTAATGCTGATGGCCGAACATCTTACCGGTGCGGCCGAAGCCGTTAATCACTTCATCGACATGCAGCAGAATGCCGTATTCGCGGCAGATCTTTTCCACTTCCGGCAAATACTCATCCGGCGGCACCGCAATGCCAACGCCGGACATGATCGGCTCGACGATGATTTCACCCACCGATTCCGGCCCTTCGGCCTGCACGGTGTTTTCGATGTTCTTCACGCAGGCCAGTTCGCACGTCGGGTATTCCAGCTTGAACGGGCAGCGATAGCAGGTCGGCTGTGCCACATGGATGAAGTTGCCATCCATCGGCTCGAACTTGGATTTACGGTCGCCCATACCGCCGGCGGCCAGCGTGGTCATGGTGGTGCCGTGATAGCCGTAATGGCGGCTGATCACCTTGTAGCGGTAGCTGCCGGGCGATTCATGCTTGTGATACTGCCGGGCGATCTTAAACCCGGCCTCGTTCGCTTCGGAGCCGGAATTGACGAAATAGGTGTGATAGCCGCCACCCATCAGCCCGTTCAGCTGCGCCGCCAACTTCGCCGCCGGCTCGTTCATCGCCGTGTGCGGGAAGTAGGACAGTTGCAGCATCTGGTCATGCGCAACCTGCGCCAGCTCGGTGCGGCCATAGCCGATGTTCACGCACCACAGCCCGGCCATGCCATCGAGATACTCGGTGCCGTCGGCGTCGCGAATGGTGGAACCCTGGGCGCCCGCAATCACCATCTGCGACTTTTCCAGCGCACGATGCTGCACGATCGGGTGCAGCACGTTATCGAGGTCCTGTTGAACAATGGCCGCGCGGGCGGCGGGATCGGGGGCGTTGGTCAAGCTCATCTGCTGAATCTCCTGGCGGCAAGCACATCGAAGTCAAGAGGCTAGCCGAGCGTTGCCCGGCTGTCACCGGCCAAACCTTAGCTGCGGGGCTTAATCGGTGGCTTTATATTGGTCGGCAGCGGGCAAACATACGGATTAGTCGCGGTGCGGGCGGCATAGTCCGCTTTCGCCTGCTCAATCACCGCCGGATTTTCCAACGCCTCCAGCGCGGTTGCCGCCATCACCTTGGCCACATGCACCATGCCCTTATGCGCGATGCCGGATTTTCCCTGAGCGGTCAGCTGCCAGGAATGCCCCGGTGTGCCGATCGCATAGGTCGCACCGCGCGCCTGTACCGTCGGCACCACCCAGCTCACATCGCCAACATCGGTGGAACCCATCATCGGCGCGCCCTTGGCATCCAGCGGCACAATGCTGTCGGCCAGCGGCTTGGTCAGATCGGGCTTCATGCCGACGCGCCGGAAGGCCGAGGTAATATCCTCCGCCGATAGCGTCGCCTGGATCTGCCTGGCATAGGCGCGGTCGGCATCATCGAACGGCGGCGGGCCGAGCCGCTCCAGCGCCCGCTGCATCGCCTGCTCCAGCGGTGTGTTGCCCAGCAGATTGCTCACCGCACTGATCACCTGCGCGTCGACCGTGGTTTCGGTCATCAGCGCCGCGCCTTCTGCCACCTTTTTCACCCGCTCGATCAGCGGCCACAATTCCGGCAACTCGCGGGCGCGAATGGCGTAGCGCACCTTGGCCTTGGCCTGCACCACATTCGGCGCCACCCCGCCGCCATCCAGCATCGCGTAATGGATGCGCGCGTCAGATGGCATATGTTCGCGCATATAGTTCACGCCCACGTTCATCAACTCGACCGCATCGAGCGCCGATCGGCCCAAATGCGGCGCCGCGGCGGCATGGCTCGCCCGGCCGGTAAAGGTAAAGTCGATCCGCGTATTGGCCAGCGACATCGCATCGTTCACGCCAGAAAAGGCTGCCGGATGCCAGGAAATCGCGATATCCACATCCTTGAACGCGCCTTCGCGCACCATGAACGCCTTCGCGGCCCCGCCTTCTTCCGCCGGGCAGCCGTAATAGCGCACCCGGCCCTTGATGCCGTTGGCCGCCATCCAGTCCTTCACCGCGGCGGCCGCCAGCAAAGACGCCGAGCCGAGCAGATTATGCCCGCAGCCATGCCCCAACCCATTGCCCGGCAGCTGCTTCGGCTCGGCAATGCCCGCCTCCTGGCTCAAACCCGGCAGCGCGTCGTATTCGCCCAAAATGGCAATGACCGGGCCATCCTCGCCGGCTTCGCCCATCACCGCGGTCGGAATACCGGCCACGTTCTCCGTCACCCGGAACCCTTCGGCACGCAGCATGGCGGTATGCTCTGCGGTCGATTCGTATTCGTCATAGGCGATTTCCGGCTTATCCCAAATGCGATCCGCCAGCGCCTCATACTCCGGCCGCTTGTCGTCAACGATGCGCCAGATCGGTTCAATATTCTGCATGTGGATGGCTCCGGAGTGTCAGGTGTGGAGGGCGGTGGACAGGAAGGGGGCGGCGGCCGCGGCCATGCGCTTGCCGTCATGGCTCACCCCAGGCACGTCGGTGATGGACCAGGCGCAGCTAACACCGAGGCGCGCGGCCTGCGCTTGCGCGGCATCGAAATAGCGATGCGCGCGGGCATAGCGCGTCGCACCTTGCGCCATCGCGGCGGCATCCCGGGGGAAATTGGGCGACGACGTATGCACATCATCCGTGCCGGCCATCACGGCGAGAGGAAAACCCAGCAGCGCGCGCAAATTGTCGTCGGCGAGGCCGGTGCCACCCAGACCGAACGGGAAGGCAACCGAGAGGTCGGGCATGGCGTAGGTGCCGGCATTGGCCGAAACCGCAATGCGCACTTTATCGCGCAGTCCGAGGGAGATCATCCGGTGCACATATTGCGCGCCCGCCGAATGCCCCCAAACGCCGTAGCCGGACTGCCGGCTCAAGCCTTCGGCTTGCAGCCCGGCAAACACGGCTTCGTCAACACCATAGGTCCATTGCGCCACCGGGTTGGAGTGGCCCTGCGGATCGGTGCGATTGCCAAAATTATACCAGGCGGAACCAGGAAAATTCGCTTTGGGGAACTCCGGGACCACGACCAGCAGATCAGCATCATCGACCAACGGCAGCCAGTAGTCGCGATAGTCGGCCCCGTTGCGTTCCACCCCGTGATGCACAAACAACACCGGCGTCTGCGCCGTCCAGCGCGCCGGGCGGGCGCTGCGCAGAATGATCTGGCGGCCCGGCAGGCCAGGCGCGGCATAGTCCAGATCGTTGCGGCCGGCAGCGGCGACCAATGGCAGGAAATCGGGCATGACGGTGACGATAGGCGGGCTTGCGGCGCGGCGCTACCCCGGCCGCCGTTGCACCACATACGTCACCCCAAACCGCATCACCACCACCCCATCGCGCAACGCCTCACCCGTCATCACCGCGCGCCCCCGCCCGGCATCGCGCGGGGAAGGGGAGGCCTCCGTCCAGCGCGCCACCACCTCGTAGCGCCTGTCCGGCCGCACGGGCTCGTAAAACCGCGCCTCATGCAGCGCGTAACCGGCCACCACCGCCACATCGGCAATCGCCCGCACCATCAGCCCAATCGCCGCGCCCTGGGTATGCAGGCCAGAGGCGCATAGCCCTTGAAAATACGATTGCCGCGCCGCCGCCTCGTCGAGATGAAACGGCTGCGGATCGTATTTTTCGGCGAACGCAATAATTTCCTCCCGCGACAGCGTAAAGCCGCCGCAGGGGAAATCGATGCCCAGCGCCAGATCGTCGAGGTACCGCAACGCTTAAGCAGCAGCCTTGGCCAACCGACGGTTCCGGTGCAGCACGAACTCGGTGTAGCCGTTGGGCTGGTTTCGGCCCTCGAACACCAGTTCGCAGGCCGCCTTGAAGGCAATCCCGTCATAGCCCGGCGCCATGGCGCGATAGGCCGCATCGCCGGCATTCTGCCGGTCAACCACCACAGCCATCCGCTTCAGCGTCGCCATCACCTGCGCCTCGGTCACCACGCCGTGATGCAGCCAGTTGGCGATGTGCTGGCTGGAAATGCGCAGAGTGGCGCGGTCTTCCATCAGCCCGACATCATGGATATCCGGCACCTTGGAGCAGCCGACGCCCTGGTCGATCCAGCGTACCACATAGCCCAGGATCCCTTGGGCGTTGTTGTCCAGTTCCTGTTGCAAATCCTCCGGCGACCAGTTCGGCCGATCCGCCAGCGGCAAGGTCAGCAAATCGTCGCGCTTGGCGGCAACGCGGTGCGAAATCTCGCTCTGCCGGGCAGCCACATCCACCTGATGGTAGTGCAACGCATGCAACGTCGCCGCGGTCGGGGAGGGCACCCAGGCGGTATTGGCCCCCGCGCGCGGGTGGCCTGCTTTCTGCTCCAGCATATCGGCCATCCGGTCCGGCGCGGCCCACATGCCTTTGCCGATCTGCGCCTTGCCGCGCAGCCCGCTGGCCAGCCCAACATCGACGTTATTGTTCTCGTACGCCCCAATCCACACGCTGCTGCGCATGTCGTTCTTGCGCACCATCACCCCGGCTTCCATCGAGGTATGCATCTCGTCGCCGGTCCGGTCGAGGAAGCCGGTATTGATAAACGCCACCCGTTCCCGCGCCGCGTAAATACAGGCGGCGAGGTTGGCGGAGGTGCGCCGTTCCTCGTCCATGATCCCCATTTTCAGCGTGTGCCGGTTCATGCCCAGCATGTCCTCCACCGCCGCAAACAGGTCGGAGGCAAACGCCACCTCCTCCGGCCCGTGCATTTTCGGTTTGACGATATAAACCGAGCCAACGCGCGAATTTGCCCGCTTGCCGTTCACGTCATGCAGCGCGATCAGGCTGGTAATCGCCGCATCCATAATGGTTTCCGGGATCTCGTGACCCGCCGCATCCAAAATCGCGTCGGTGAACATGTGGTGGCCAACATTGCGCACCAGCATCAGGCTGCGGCCGGGCACCGTTACCTCGCCGCCCTTGGGCGCCGCATATACCCGGTCCGGGTTCAGTCGCCGCTGCAAGGTCTTGCCGTCTTTGGTGAAGCTGGCCGCCAGCGTGCCGTTCATCAGCCCGAGCCAGTTGCGATAAATCTCCACCTTGTCGTCGGCATCCACCGCGGCAACGCTATCCTCGCAATCCATGATCGTGGTGATCGCCGATTCCATCACCACATCGGCCAATCCTGCCGGGTCGTCCTTGCCGATCGGATGCGCACGATCGAGCTTCAACTCCACATGCAACCCGTGCTGGCGCAGCAAAATCGCCCGCGGCGCGGCGGCATCGCCGAGGAAGCCAACCAGTTGCGCCGGATCGGCCAGCCCAACACCGGCAGCGGTCTGCAAGGCCCCGCCCACGATCGCGTAGCCGGTGGCATCCGCATGGCTGCCGCTGGCCAGCGGCAGCGTCGCATCCAGAAACGCCTTCGCCTTGGCAACCACTTGCGCGCCCCGCGCCGGGTTGTAGCTGGCGCCCCGCGCCGTCGCGCCGTCCTCGGCAATCGCATCCGTGCCGTACAGCGCATCGTACAAGCTGCCCCAGCGCGCATTGCCGGCGTTCAGCGCGTAGCGCGCATTGCTCACCGGCACCACCAGTTGCGGCCCGGCAATATGGGCGATCTCGGCATCCACGTTCGCCGTCGTCACCTGAAACGCCGGCGGCGCCGGCAGCAAATAGCCCAGTTCGGTCAAAAAGGCCTGATAGTCCGCCGCATCCAGCGCGCGACCGCGCCGTGCCACATGCCAGGCGTCAATCGCCGCCTGCATCCGGTCGCGGGTCGCCAGCAAGGCGGCGTTGCGCGGCGCGAACACCGTCACCAGCCGTTCAAACCCGGCCCAGAACGCCTCGGCGCTGATCCCGGTGCCCGGGAGCGCCTCAGCGTCCACGAACTGTTTCAGCACCGGTGCAATCCGCAGCGTTCCAACGGTTAGATGACTCATGACTTAGGTCCCACTCTGTTTTGGCGTCGTGTTGGCGGCGTTATTTGCCGGACTGGCGGCATTTGTCGAGGGGGCAGGCGACGAAACCGCCGATGGTTGCCATCCGCGCATCGTCTCCGCGGCGCCGCGCAGCAGCACTTGCACCTGCCGCGCCAACTCCGCCAGTTCCGCGCCCGGCCCGGCTGCCGCGGCCGTTTGCAGCGCCTCAGCCGCCGCCGACAACTGTCTCAGCCCCAAATTGCCCGCCGCCCGCGCCAGCAGCCGTGCCTGATGCGCAATCAAGTCGGTGCGCTCGGTTGCCGCCAAAGTCCCGATGGTTTTGCCGCGTAACCGGCTGCCATCGATAAAATCCCGCACCGCCGCCTCGGTCGCCGCCAGCCCGATTTCCTGGCTCAGCGTCGCCAGCGCCGCCGGGTCGAAGGTCGGTGACGGCGGATCCTCGCCGGCCTCCGGCGCGGGCGGCACGGGCGGCGGCAGCACGTCGGCAATGGCTGCGGCCAGACGGGCGATGGTGATGGGCTTGGTTTCGAACCGATCCATGCCCGCCGCCAGGCACCGCGCCCGATCCGCCGGCAGCATGTTGGCGGTCAGCCCGATAATAATCACCTCACGCGCCTTGCCCGGCAGATCGCGGATCATCCGGGTTGCGGTAATGCCGTCCATTTCCGGCATCATCACATCCATCAGCACCAGATCAAACCCGCCGCCCGTCGCCGCCTCCACCGCCAGCGCGCCGTTCTCCACCGCCGTAACCGTGTGCCCCAACCGCTCCAGCATCCGGCACACCACCAGCCGGTTGGTCGGGTTATCTTCCGCTACGAGCACCCGCCGCCCCACCAGCGCCGGCGCCGCCGCCAGCGCCTCCTGGTCGGGCGAGGCCGCCGCCGCTGCGGGTTCCGACGGCAATTGCAGGAGAATATCGAAGCGGAACGTGCTGCCCACCCCCTCGGTGCTTTCCACCCCGATCCCGCCGCCCATCTGCTCCACCAGTCGCCGGCTGATCGCCAGCCCCAGCCCGCTGCCGCCAAACCGCCGGGAGATCGAGCTATCCACCTGGGTAAACTCGGTAAACAACCGCCCGATCGCCGCCGGCGCGATGCCGATGCCGGTATCCAGCACGCTGAACGCCAACCGCACTGCCGGCCCGGTATCGCTCCGCTCCTCACCGATGCGTTGCACCCGCACCCGCACGCTGCCGGTGGAGGTAAACTTGATCGCGTTGCCCACCAGGTTCAGCAACACCTGCCGCAGCCGATGGCTATCGCCCACCACGGTCGCCGGCACGTCCGGGGCGATGTCCGTCAGCAGCGTCAGCCCCTTACTGCGCGCGGTGTGGGCGACAATCTCCAGACTATCCTGCACGATCCCCGTCACGTCGAACGGCATCGCCTCCAATTCCAGCCGGCCGATATCCAGCCGGGAAAAATCGAGGATATCATTAATAAGTTGCAGCAAATGCTGGGCGCTATCCAGCACAATACGCACGTAATGTTGCTCGGTCGCCGCCAGCTTCATATCCATCAGCAGGCCGGCCACGCCGATGATCCCGTTCATCGGCGTGCGAATTTCATGGCTCATCACCGCCAGGAACTCCGCCCGCGCCCGCCCGGCCTCCTCGGCGGCATCCCGCGCCGCCGCCAACGCCCGCTCATTGCGCTTCAAGGCGGTGATATCGGTATAGGTCCGCACAATTCCGCCATCGGCCAGCCGCTCAGAGCGAATTTCCAACACCTGCCCGCTCGGCCGTGTGCGCACCACCGGGCTGCCTGCAATCGTCGGCATGCCGGTACGCAGCACCTCCAACACCGTCGCCGGCAGCCGGTCCGCGCTGCCAAACTCACCCTGCGCGATCTGCCAGCGCACAATATCGCGGAACGTGGTCTCCGGCGTGCGTAAACTTTCCGGCAGCCCGAGCAAATCCGCCACCCGGTGATTAACCACCTTCATCCCGCCATGTGGGTCCACCATCAGGATACCCTGGCTGATATTCTCCAACGTCGCCGACAGCGCTTCCTGCGTGCCAATCATCCGCCGGTGCTGGCGCATCATCGCCAACGACGCCAGCAGCATCACCAACGCCACCACCGCGCTGGCAGACAGGGTGATGTGCTGATGGCTGCGATAAGTGGCAAAGGCCGCCGCGTCCTCAATCCCCACCAGCACCAGCAGCGGGTAATCCTGCACCCCGCGATAGCTGAACAACCGGGATTTACCGTCGTAAAAACTAACCCCGCTGAACTGGCCGTGATCGCTGTCCGCCAGCAGCAATGCGTCGGTCCCCACGCCGCGATACGGCAGCCCCACGCTGTTCTCCAGCGGCGGCACCCGGGCGCGCACAATCCCATCCGTGCCCAGCAGCAGCACCGCGGTGGTCTGCAAATCCAGCGCCTCATAAAACCGGGTAAAGTAATCCAGGCTGATGGAGGCCACCACCAGCCCGCCAAACCGCCCATCGGGCAGCAGGATCTTGCGGGTCACGTTCAACATCCACCGTCCGGTGCCGCTCGCCCGCACCGGCAGACCAATGCCCAAACGATCCTCCGCCGCGCCGGACTGCATTTGCATAATCTCGCTGTCCGACAGATCGACCTTGCCGCTGGCCTGGCCGAGATTGCTGCTCAGCAGCACCCCCTTTGCATCGAGCACGGCAAGCCGGATCTGCGGCCGCCCCACCACCGGCCCGTCATGCGTCCAACGGTTCAGGTCAAACCGGGTTGGGTTGGCAATATAATCGGCGCGCACATACAGCAGCGTCTGGTCAATCGCCTCCAGGCTGCGCTGGATATTTTCGGCGAACCCATGCGCCAGATTGCCGGTAACTGCGTAAATCCCCGCCTCGGTCTGGGTGTATTCCCGCTGCAAATGCAACACCAAACTGCCGGCCATCAGCGCGATGGTCGCCACGGCGACCACAATATAGCCCAGCCCCACCGGCACCAGCGCCGCATAGGCCGCCCGTAGCCCGCCGCCCCAACGCGCCCATCCCCGCACCCAGGGGGGCGGCTGGGCGGCGCCCGTATCTATGGCCCGACTGTCGGTCATCCCTGATCGGAGCGCGGATCGAAGGCGGATTGCAAGCCATCACCGAAAAAATTGATCGCGATCACGCTCACCAACACCGCCGCACCGGGGTAAATCGCCAGCAGCGGCGCGGTGGCGATCAGTTCCTGCGCGTTGGTCAACATGCTGCCCCAACTGGTAGAAGGCGGCTGAATGCCAACTCCCAGAAAACTCAAAGCCGATTCCGTCAGCAACACCCCGCCCATGCGCAACGTGGTCGCCACAATCACCGGAGAAATCGCGTTCGGCAGCACATGCACCCACAGCACCCGCCACGCCGAGGCCCCCTGCGCCCGCGCCGCCAACACAAACTCCCGCTCCGCCAGCGCCAGCGTCGCCGCCCGCACCAGCCGCGCCACCGTCGTCCAGCCCAGTAGCGTCACGATGGCCACAATCCGCCAGTAGCCGGCATCGCCCGAGCGGACGAAATCTTGGCTAAAGCCCAGCTTCGTCAGATCAATCGCCGCCAGAATAATCAGCACCGGCAGCCCGGGCAGCGCCAGCACAAAATCGGTGAACCGCATCAGCACCATATCCACCTTGCCGCGGAAATACCCGGCGCAGGCACCGATCACCGTGCCGACCAAACTAGACCCCATCGCCGCCATGAATCCGATAGACAGCGATACCTGCCCACCGCGCAACAGCCGGCACAACTCATCCCGCCCGGCCT
>Ga0164297_10002559_pt1 | contig 17791 bp, 20 predicted proteins | sample GEODES058metaG_FD_113539 | JGI IMG/M metagenome (GOLD analysis project Ga0164297, IMG submission 113539) | Dystrophic lake water microbial communities from Trout Bog Lake, Wisconsin, USA - GEODES058 metaG | ecosystem: Environmental > Aquatic > Freshwater > Lake | place: USA: Trout Bog Lake...
CATAAAGCTTTGGGCTATTTGCCGCCGATACCTTATAAAACCCTATCACTTGAAAACTAAAAACCTCTATTTTTGAATGGACCGAAAAACGGGGAAGCCTACATAGGAGATGTAAACCTTAATCTTAATTTACCATTAATAAAGTATTACCGTGGTCAAGAATTTTAAGAGGATCATTATTTTCCTTTTGGTTTAAATTTCCCTCTGCGCCGAGTGTTTTTCACTCGGCGTAATGCAATCTACCGAGTTTTTGAACTCGGTGCACCTTATGGCGCACTTGTAAATGGCTGGTAAGTAAATAACAACAGATAACCTATTTGTAAGTCATTGCTGAAAACACGCCTGCCAGTTATATGCCTTTTGGTAAGCCATAATGGGCAGGTATTGCCAATAAATTGCCGCATTAACACCCAGCGTTATTTCTTGTACAAACATTTTGTTCTTGCCCCGGCATAATGGTGGAAACGCCGGTCAAATTGACCACCTTTGGTCGGTTTAAACTTCGGGTCGTGTCGAAAATGATTCTGTGTACATCAATATCCAATCATATTGCGCCGGATGTGTAGGGCGAACGTCCAGAATTATGCTGACTGAGTCGAGTCGTTATGTCTTCTGTTTGACCTATGTAATATTTGTCAAGCAATGCAGAATAAAGAATATAGACAGTGTAGATCATAGGGAGACAAAACAAAAAAAGCCGCCCTTTCGGGCGACTTAAAGCTTGTGGAGCAGGATTTTCAAATCTCGAACAACTTTTTGGCGGAAATTGAACATCTTTTACTTATTTGTAAGTAAAAGATATATTGTTTATCAAATTACCACAAAAAATCGCTCATTTGCGGAATTATAATTTTTTTTCACATATCGATCTGATTTTTATGCAATTTTCACGCACACATATAAGTAATAAGCGAATTTCACAGTTAATAATTGTTTTTCACGAAAGAGAGACTTATCGGAACTAAGAAATCTATTAGGGTATGGCGCCTTAATTCGATTTGTTGCAAACAATCAAGCTGATAGATTTATAGGATTACTTTGCTGCACAATTTTTTAATTATTTCTGTGTTCACCACCTTCATGTTGATTCCCGCTTTCTTGTTTAGGTGGTGGGTTATTGTGAGTGGGTTGAGGAGCTTGCTGCCTTGGTGATGGATTATTATGTTGGGCTTGCATTTGTTTTGGTGGTGGATTATTGCTTTGTTGTTTTGCAGGTTGATTGTCGGGTTGTTGCTTTGTAAATTGTTGCCTCGCAATTTGGTTGTTGGGCTGATTTTTTTCAGACTGGCTCGCCATCCTCGGCTTAGTGTTATTTTGTTGAGCTAAAGCCCTAGTTTTATTGGAATTTACGTTTTGGGGCTGCTTAGCTTTAGGTATTGTAGATGGTTGTTTGGCTATGGTACTTGATGGTTTCCCTGAAGCATTAAAATGTTGCCCACCGGCTTTGTTCATCGCCAATGTACCGGGATTGTTGTGATTGATACTGGCTAACTGGTTATGATCTTTACTTGCTGTTTGTTGGTGATTTTTTTGTTCGGCAGTTGGTTGAATATGTTTTGCTTTCATTGCTGATTGCTCGGCCGTATTGGGTTTGGTTGTGATACCTCCAGGCCCATTAAAACTAGAATGGCTCTTGTTGATACTTGCAATATTTTTATCACTGTAAGTATGATGGACTGACGACGAATTTACATTGGTTATTACTGAATTATATATGAAAGAATTGCCCGACCACCTTCCTCCATTGTAGCCTGAACCTCCATAGCCATAGCCATAGTTTAGCCCTCCGTAATAACCTACTTGTTCACCCCAATACCCTTGATAAAAGCCGTATACTCCTCCATCATATCCCCAGTAACATGGTGTCCATACATACCCAAATTGAGGAGGCATAACCCAAACACCCGGCACCCAATAGTAGCCGACCACATTGTCATAACACCAATAGCCGGGATTCCACAAATATCCGTCATTAGGGCAAGCAGGTTGGTAATAGACCGGTAGGTCGGGTGGTGCTATATTTGCAGATATACTAATGCCAACTTCCTGTGAGAAAACAGTTGAAGTGAATGCAATAGTAAGAGCGAATAGTGTCAATATTTTCTTTTTCATGAAATATTTTTTTACTTAGTTATTTATATTAAGTGCAAAGTTGCCGATCGCTAGACAAAAAAGCATTACATATAATGAGCGCTGATTTGCATGATTCACACTTTTCATTTTCTTATATGCTAATAGCTATGTATATTTAAGAATCCTGAAAAAATCAGGGTAATATCGTCAGTAATATTTTAATGCAATTTCACGACTGGTTTGATCCCGATTTCTACAACTGCAGCTATCGTTGAAATCTGTTTTTATATTAGTGTGAATTATGCAATAAATAAATTATTCTGTGTAATATTTCTTTAAAATATCCTTCCACCTTTGCTTTAATTTTCGAAAAGTATGCGTATGGTAAGGGTAATATATGATTGCGGTGCAAATAATGTGGTGGTACTAACCTTGTGTATCTTAATGGCTTATGGCGGAAGCGGCTGCAGCCTTCTAAATCAGAGTTCAAAATACAATTTTAATGATGGTATTTATCAAACAAAACGGTTGCCAAATGCCAACAGAGTTTATGTTTTGAATGTTGACGAGGACACCATCGCTGTATTTCCGGTTTTGCAGTTTAAAGATTCGACGGCAATACTTACAAAGAAGCGTATAAACTACACCAGTGACCAAAGAAAGATGAAGGACAGTAAAGTGAAATATTGTTTTTATAAGCATGCTATGGATATTGATATTATTACGGTTGCTGCTAAATACAGACCGGCAACAGCATTACTACCTAACCAGTTGACAACTAATTTTAATGGTGCGCCCTATTTGGGTTATCGTATAGATGAATATTGTCTCAATTATAAAAAGACACCGTTGAATGCATATAAACAAAGTGTAAAACACATTGGTTACAGTGCTGGTATTTTTGCCGGCTTGGGTAATACTTTGATAGACCAATCTACAATGGACATCAACAATTTTTTATTGCAATATGAGGGTGTTTTATTTGTTACAGGCATCGCTGCAAATGTCGCGATCGGAAAACTTAGTTTTGGTCTTTCCGGTGGAGTCGACTATTTAATGGATAAGTATCATGCTATTTGGACCTACGAGGGTAAGCCAAGTCTTGGTTTAACAGTGGGAATTGATCTGGAATAGTACCTCAATATTATTTTTTGTATGCAGTATTAATAAAAGCATAATAGTGTTTATTCAAACGGCTATTATGCTTTTTTCAATCGGAAATTGAACAGTTGAATATCATCGTGCATCCATATGTACGTCGTGATGGCGGTGTTCGTGTCTACGGTGCCGGTTATCTCTTCTTCCCCAAAAACATGAGGTCAGGCTCACCGTTAAGACCGTAAGCAATAGCAAAGTACTCAAAGTTTTTTTCATAAAAATAAATTTTATTGTGATTTTGATATTCACTTTGCAAAGTTGCGATATTCAAAAATTGTAGAGTTATACAAGATGAACAGATATTTGCAAAAATCACCTAAAATAGTTGTGCAGCGTTTTATTAGCTTTAATAAGGTCAAATTAACATCGGGAACGAAAATATAGTTGTATATTTGATAGGAAGTACATTGGCTATAATAGCATTTTACTTGAGTATCCTTTTTTAAATAAAGCCTGTTCAGATATGCAATAAAGTCTATGGCTCTAATTAAGCCCAATTAATATGAAGCTCTACATTAAATACATGGTAAGCCAGCGATGCAAGATGCTGGTAAAGGAGGAGCTGAAATTGCTAGGGTTACATTTTGTTGTTGTAGATCTGGGAACAGTTGAAATACTCGAGGACATAACTAAAGAACAACATGACCTGCTGAAAGAGAATTTGAAGAGATCGGGTTTAGATTTGTTAGACGACAAAAAAAGTATTTTGATAGAGCGCGTAAAGAATTTGATAATAGAAATGATTCATTATTCTGATGCGTTGCCCAATACTAATTATTCCGATTATATCAGTAAGGAGCTTGACTACGATTACACTTATTTATCAAATTTGTTCACTGAAGTGAAGGGGATAACTATTCAGCAGTTCATTATATTCAACAAAATAGAACGGGTCAAAGAACTATTGCTATATGATGAATTAAATCTAACTGAGATATCATACAAGCTCAACTACAGTAGTGTTGCTCACTTATCCAACCAATTTAAAAAAATTACAGGCCTATCGCCTTCGTTTTTCAAACAACTCAAACTGAAACGTCAGGAGAATTTAGAGAACCTGTGATTGGTGTAAGTGTCATGGGATAATAATAAAAAAAGTATGTACGTTTTAAGAATAAATCTCTCACTCCTTTCCGTTGCATGTTAAGTGCACTATCACTTTAATTGATCAAACAACTTGGAAATAGGCGCAAGCTTCATTCATGAACCTGTGATAAGTGTAAGTAATATAGGTTAAGATATAACTATTTTGGTATTCTATTCAATAACCTTTGCATAGTTGAAAACCTATAAAAAAATGAAGGAGGTATTAAGGTACATAAGCTGTTGCTAACATTAGAAAAGCGGCTACAGTATCATAGAAATGGTTAAGCAATCAAGAAATCTTTCTTCAGTGATCTGCAGCACCTCAAATAAAACAATAATGGGAAAAGGTTATAACATTTTAGTTAAGGATTCAAAAGTGTCGTCTGCATTTCGATAAGCGGATGAATACGAGACCTAGAACGTGGTATGTCAGTTTTTTCATCATGTTGTGATAATTGAAAATTCCAATAGCCTTACAGCGCTTCGATTTTCAGGTTTTTGCACTTAATTCTGATTGAAGGGACAATTGACCTAAATTCTGTCAAAAATGAATTCATAGAATTGTTCGGTAGCAATAATTTAATCGATAAAATGAATTTGGATAACATAGAAAACTTAACCATTGATTGTTGGCGAAGATCGGATATTTATTCAGTTCTATGTTGTTTTGATTTTTTAAAGACAATCAGGTGTAAATTGAAAATAATAAATCATTTTGAGTTTTGATTGTTGTATATTATAGAATAATTTTTATGATTAATAAAATTTACATGAATCAATATTCATTTGCTACAAATTAAACTTTTAAAGACCTATTGAAACTCTATATCAAATATATGGTAAGTCTTCGCTGCAAAATGGCAGTAAAGGAAGTGCTAAAACAAATGGGTTTGCATTTTATTATCGTAGATCTGGGAGAGGTTCAGGTTATGGAAACACTTACCGAAAATCAAATGAATGTTTTGCAATTAGAATTGCAAAAGTCCGGTTTGGAATTAATGCTGGATAAACGAACATTATTGGTGGCGGCAATAATGAAAACGGTGGAGGATATGATTGACATATTGGATCAGGAGATCGTAAAAAATCAATCAGAATACATAAGTAAAAAACTAAATGTTAATTATTCCACATTATCCAATTTGTTTTCAGAGATAAAAGGGTCTACCATACAACAATACATTATAACCCAAAAAATAGAACGGGTGAAGGACCTGCTGTTGCATGCCAATTTAAGCCTCACCGCACTCTCCTACAAACTTAATTACAGTAGCGTGGCCCATTTGTCAACCCAGTTCAAAAAAGTCACCGGCATGTCTCCTACAGAATTCAAATTATTAAAACAAGACAATCAATTACAATCCTGGAAATATTAAACACAGTTAAATGGACGAAACAATACAACAATCATCGCAATATGCAAGGAGTCTGATTGAAGCAAGTCTGGATCCCTTGATTACAATAAGTACCGACGGAAAGATCATGGACCTGAATGAAGCTTTTTCGAGAATAACCGGCAAAGCCAGATCAAAACTAATTGATACAGATTTCAGTTGTTATTTTACAGAACCCCAAAAAGCACAGGAGATCTATCAGGAGGTGTTTGCCAAGGGTTTTGTTGCAGACTATCCACTGGTATTAATGGATCATAAACTTACTGATGTTCTTTTTAATGGTTCTGTGTATAAGGATATTCATGGCAATGTACTTGGTGTAGTGGTTGTTGCCAGAGATATTACTGAACTGAAAAGAATAGAAAAGGAATCAATGGAAGCGAAAATTTTTGCTGAGCTGGCAACGACTATCGCAGAAGAAGCTCAAGCTAAAGCCGAAAAATCTACTCAAATTGCTGAAGACGCCGTAAAGTCGAAACAACAATTCCTGTCTAACATGAGTCATGAGATCCGCACACCCATGAATGCGATCATTGGATTTACAAAAGTGGTGCTCAAAACAGATCTGACGTCAAAGCAAAAAGAGTATCTGACTGCAATAAAAATGAGTGGGGACGCGCTCATAGTGTTGATCAATGATATCTTGGATCTTGCAAAGGTTGATGCTGGTAAAATGACTTTCGAAAAGACACCATTTAAGATGGCTATGTCTATCTCTGCAATGCTGCATCTATTTGAAACCAAAATACAAGAGAAAAACCTGAAACTGTTTACTGAGTTTGATAACCGAATTCCGGAAGTGTTAGTTGGTGATCCTGTCCGTTTGCATCAGATCATACTTAACCTCGTAAGCAACGCGGTCAAATTTACATCGAAGGGTAATATCTCGGTAAATGTGCGGCTAGTAAGTGAAGATAATGATACCGTAACTATCGAGTTTGCAATTATAGACACCGGAATTGGTATTCAGGAAAATAAAATAGATTCGATTTTTGAGAATTTCCAACAGGCTTCAAGCGGTACTGCACGATTATACGGTGGAACCGGCCTTGGACTGGCCATCGTAAAACAATTAGTTGGTCAACAAGGTGGGAGTATTGTTGTGAAAAGCGCTATAGGTGTGGGGTCGTCATTTTGCTTCACATTAAGTTTTAATAAAACTAAAGAAGAAGCACCTCAGGAGGCTTATGCTTCTGAGTTGGATGTTGAAGTGAAGAACATTAAGGTGCTGGTGGTAGAAGATATGGCACTAAATCAATTGCTAATGAAAACACTGCTCGATGATTTTGGATTTGAGCGGGATATTGCAGCAAATGGTAAAATAGCCATCGAAAAGCTCCAGAATAAAGTATATGACATTATATTGATGGATTTGCAGATGCCTGAAATGAATGGCTTTGAAGCAACTGAATATATCAGAAATACGCTAAATCTTAGTGTCCCGATCATAGCCTTGACAGCAGATGTCACCACGGTAGATCTTGCCAAATGCAAATCTGTTGGGATGAACGACTACATAGCTAAGCCGGTAGATGAAAGATTGCTGTATAGCAAAATATTAGGGATAGTCAAGAAAACAAACGCTGTTTTATCTAGTGAAATGGCCGGGCCAAGCATGCTTAATATTAAGAAGATAAGGTGTACGGACCTTGATTTTTTGAATCGTCGTACGAAGTCAAATCCCAAATTGATGATGGAAATGATTTCCCTATATTTGGAGCAAACGCCACCATTGATCTTGTCAATGAAAAAAAGCTTTCTTGAAAAAGATTGGGAAACTTTATATGCAGCAGTACATAAAATAATTCCTTCCTTTTCCATAATGGGTATCAATACCGATTTTGAGAACATGGCAAAAAAAGTGCAGGATTTTGCAAGTTCCCAACAACAGAGTAATGGGATATCAGACTTTGTGTCGGCACTTGAAGAGGTTTGTAATCAAGCATGTCAAGAATTAGAAGAGGAATTTAATATAATCAAAAAATTAAGCAATGGATAATAAAAGAATCAAGCTCTTTTTAGTAGATGATGACCCTTTGTTTTTAAAATCATTGGAATTGGAATTTCATCAACAAGCTGATTTTGATATTGAAACATACCCTACGGGTGAGCTGTGTATTGAAAATCTTTCGGGTGAGCCCGATGTCATAATTTTAGATTATCACCTTAATGGGTTCAATTCAGTAGCTAAAAATGGCATTGATACGATAGACAGAATTAGGGCTTTTTACCCCGACATACCGGTAATTATGTTGTCTTCTCAAGACAAAATTGAAGTTGCTATTAATTGTATGCATCACGGTGCTTGTGACTATGTTGTAAAAAGCGAAACAGCCTTTACTCGTTTACAAAATATTATATCAAATGTTTTTAGGGTGAAGAAAATTGAAAAAGAACTCAAATGGTATATGGATCGAATGTAGGAGAATTTTTTTTATTTGGTCGAACCTAAACTTAAGATTTTCCCATTTCTTTATCGTAACTGTTGTGTTTGTGATTTTTTTTGATTCGTGGTGGAGCATTCATGAATAAGAATGCGTGAATGATGCAATTAGGTAGTGACGTAATATAACGTCACTGGCATCAATAGTTCGACCTTTGCAACACGAAGAAATAAAGTCTCAACATAAAATTCCGGCATGAACATTAAGCCATTTTCACAGTCATTTTTATTTGTTTTATTGGCGTTTTTTTCTGCGGCAACAGCTCGTGCACAAGATGGATTGGTGAGTTTTCAGGTTTTTTATGATGAACTGAGCCCTTATGGAACTTGGATAAATGATTTTGATTACGGAAACGTTTGGATCCCGAATGTGGAACCCGACTTCAAACCCTATGCTACCAACGGTCAGTGGGTGCTAACAGACAGTGGATGGACTTGGGTTTCGGAATATGTTTGGGGATGGGCACCCTTTCACTATGGCCGTTGGCATTATGACCTCAGTTATGGACCCATGTGGGTTCCAGATGATAAATGGGGACCCGGTTGGGTAAGTTGGAGGGCCGCTGACAGATATTTTGGATGGACTCCATTGGAGCCTGGAATAACCTTGAGTGTTGGTTATAGTATGGAATATAATGTACCGATTGACAAATGGAGTTTTGTAAAAAAAGTTGATTTGGTAAAAGTAAATATAAGTAAATATGTTATATCGACAACCAATAACGCAGAAATTATTGTTAATTCGGAAGCTATAAAAAATATAGACCCAGATAAAAGATACAATTTAGGCCCCCTTAAAGAAGAAGTTGAAAAAATCACCGGAAGACCTTCCGCTATTGTAACTATCAGTGAAACCAGCCATCCGGGGCAATCATTTGCCCGTGGCAGATTAACACTATACAGGCCCTATATTAAGCCGAAAAGTATGACAGGTACACAACCGATGCCAAAAAAGCTTTCTACTTTGAAGGAAATATATACTGTTAAGGATAGAATGGCTGATGAGATTTTATTGGCAAGTCATTCAAAACGTAAAAAAAGCAAGAAACAGTCTTACAGAACGAATGGGTCGGGAGGCGATATTGTGTCTGGTAAGCCACCGCCTTTTCAAAAGGGTATGGTTAAACCTCCGGTAAGATCGGGTCAAAAGAAAAGCAAACCTTCATCAACAAATAATCAATTGGTCATTGTGCAAAACAAACAACAAGAACCGTCGCCGCGAGCTGCTCCTTTAACGATTCATAAAGTGCCGACTACTCCTTTGCCATCAAAAACGCTGCCTGTTCATAGTGCTTTGCAACCCTTACCGACGCAACTTGAGATACCTTTGCCTATTGAAGATGGTACTCAGCATCACTAAAAAAAATAATAACCTTGAATTCCAGTTATATGCTTCAATACATTGCTTCAGAACCTTATCATCATGATCGTCAGTCCATCCACTATATACTTGCTTGTGTTTGCATTGTAATCATTGTATTGGGTTGGCTTCTGTTTTTTTGCTAAATAATTAACTTAATAAATAGTCATAATATCCAAATTTCATTTCTCTAACAAATAAATAAAAAAAACATGAAAGTATTTTCCTTGATAATGGTCGGATTGACATCGACATTAATAGTATCGTGCGTTCCTTCCCGACGCCTTAAAAACTGCGAAAAGAACAACACCACGACTGAAAGCAAATACCGAACGTTGCAATCGGAACAAGAAAATTGTAAAGAAAAGTTGGCAGCAGATGATGTGACAATTCAATCGATGCAAAACCAAATGAATGGCGACAATGTTAGTAGTGCCGATAATGCCAGAAAATCGAAAATGAGTTTGGGTTTGAAAGACGCTTATATAAGGCAGCTTCAGGAATCCATTGCTCATAAAGATTCAATAGCTCTGGTACTCGTGAATAATCTTAGAAATGCTTTAGGTAGCAATGCAGATATCAATATTACTATCGAAAAAGGAGTAGTATATGTTGATATATCAGATCATTTGTTATTCAGTAGCGGAAAATACGCTGTAACAGAGATGGCCAAAGAGGCACTGGGTAAAATTGCAACTGTTTTTCAGGACCAACCACAAATACAGTTTCTCGTAGAGGGTAGAACAGACAATGCACCTTACAAGGATGGTTTATTGCTGGACAATTGGGATCTCAGTGTAAAGAGAGCTACGGCAGTAGTTCGTATTTTTCAAAATGTATACCACATTTTGCCAAGTAGAATGACTGCTGCCGGTAGAAGTGAATATGTTCCAATGGCGTCAAATGATACTAAAGATGGTAAAGCAGCAAATAGAATCACCAGAATAATGATTCTACCCGAATTAGATCAGTTTTTCAAATTATTGGAACAACCTGGAAACTAAGAAGATCTATTGCAGGTTATGAAAATATATTCTTGTTTTTGTTCAGCAATGTTGAACAAACCAACGGAATATCTGCAAAAAAATAAAAGTTCACTCAATAAAAATGTACGTATGAAACAACAACAAATTTTGATGATGGGTTTTGCTATCCTAACACTCGCGTCTTGTGTATCGAGCAAGAAATATAGCTCTTGTGAAAAAAGAAACGCCGGGTTAGAGCACAGGTGCATAGAATTATCTGATAACGAAAAGAAAGACAACGCCCAACTTTTGGCCGATCAACAAGTGATTAACTCGTTAAAAGAAAAGGCAACAGATGAGAAAAAGGATAGCTTGCAAAAGCAAACTGAGGTCAATAATTTATCAGAGATATCAGGAATACAGGAAAATAATATGGATAAGCAATACGCCTACATCAGGCAATTGCAGACCACTATGGATCATAAAGACTCTTTTAATAAAGCACTAGTTAGAAATCTTATAAATGCCTGTGGTGACAATACAGATGTAAGGATAAAAACTGAAAAGGGTGTGGTTTATGTTGACATTGCCGATCAACTGCTATTTGCCAGCGGCAAGTACGACGTAACTGAAAAAGCAAAACTTGTATTAGCTAAAATAGCTGTAGTGTTGGAGGCTCAGCCCAGCGTGAAGTTTACACTGGAAGGTCATACTGATAACGCTCCCTATAGAGATGGTGGCCTACTATTAGACAACTGGGACCTAAGTGTAAAACGCGCAACTTCAGTTGTTAGAATATTACAAAATGAATATCATATTTTACCAAGCAGAATGAATGCCTCCGGATATGGTGAATATGCACCATCCATGTCAAATAACACAAAGGAGGGTATGGCTGAAAATCGGACGACTCGTATTGTCATTCTTCCCGAAATGGATGATCTATATTCAAGTCTTTCAAATCCAAAGAGATAAAAATATCTGCTAATTGAGCTTAATAGTACTGACACATGATGTTTTGGGCGTGGTGGCGATTTTTGGGAATTCTGGTAATTGTAGTGATGATTGGCAAATTACTGCACGTTTGGGGTAAACTAAAAAAGTAGGAACTGGCATTCATAATATTTAAGGCAGCTATTGGGAATTTTAAAAAAGCATTATGCTACTGCATAATGCTTTTTTAAAAAGTAGTTGTTACAATTTGTTGCTGGTATACCTGCATCAAAAAATTAAAAAATAAAGAGCATGATTGTAGGAAATAGTTACACTGGCAAGCCAAATGTAGAAACTGTAAAAAGAACGCTAGTGAAAACAATCAGTTACAGACTTTGCATTATTGTGCTTGATTTTACTACCATATATCTGTTTACTGCGCAGTTAAAGGTAGCATTGGGTTTTACAATAATCAGCAACGTCTATACCTCTCTTGCTTATTTTTTTCATGAAAGAATTTGGGATCGAATCAACTGGGGTAAAAGACTACGCATATGAGCTACAGATCGCCTATATTGTAATAGAAATATGCCAAAATGACCTGTGAATATTGTAAACCTTATTTATTGTTAAATAACGGTATGGAGGTAGTTGAAATTAATTTTGTGCAGTGATAATTTATTCGCATAAAATATTTGAAAATGTCATTACACCATAAGCGCGGCCACAGCACCAAAGAAGATAATTTAATAAAAACACCAAACGAGTTGATCAACATGCTTATTGCTGATGCCGACAAGAGGACTTGGGTAACAGAACAATTACTTTTTGAGGGACCAAAACCGAAACAAATTTTAAGTGCTTTACTATTGAGTAGATTATATGAGTTGGTGAAGACTATTGAGGTAAGTAGCAAGGTTACCTTTCAGTTACAGGATGGATATGAAGTTTTAAAGGAAACAGACGGCTATGAATTGAGATTGCCGATACTAATGCCTGTAAATCTTGGGCCGGATATTGATAAACAAAAGATCACCGATATTATTTCATTGACGCCGGCGCATGAAACGCTCGCCAATATTTTTTGTTTACAAGTAATCGAGTGGGCAATAACTGTAAATGGCAATTTGTAATAACTATAAATGGAAATTAGTAGCAAATGATAAATCAATTTTTAAATCGAAAATAACACAAACAACATGAAAATTATTTCAGAAATGCTGGACATGCTATCTATCAGGAAAAAGAAAAAAAATGGCACCATTGATCGATGTGCCAATCAAGATGTGTATAGTAAATTTGAATACATTGAGGATGTGGATGCTGAAGATATTTATAAGGTAAAACCTACTATAGACGACATCCATCAACTGAAAAGTACCAAGCTATGAGAACACAAACACGCTATTCGGAATGTATTGAAGCGTGCATGGCCTGTGTATTGGCCTGTGAAGGTTATTTGCAAATAGAAAGGGCAAATGAGCATTCTGTTTATGTGAGCCTATGCAAAGATTGTGCTGAAATTTGCCTTTTATGTGCCCGCCTTATTGCCAGAGGGTCGCAATACTTTCATGAGATGTGTTTAGTTTGTGTTTATGTGTGCAGGGCTTGTGCGAAGGAAGGCGACAAAGAAATGTTGATCAATAATTGTTGTGTACAGTCTATAAATGCTTGCAGGGCCTGTGAGGAAGTTTGCGAATCTGTAGCCTACCTACTAACTGATCGTATCTATTCCTAAAAGCGTGAATCATGCAATTTTCAGTTTGAATGCTATAATGGATGGCCAACTGTTGAACGATACCTTTGTATCGTGGAAATTTCTTCACACTAAAAACTATTCGAAATGTCAATTGTAACAGCACCGGTAAAAAAAGAAGAGAACAAGACAGCATCAGAAACAGCTCAAAAGAGCATTGAAAACCACAAAATGGCAGCTAAGCATCACACTGATGCGGCAAAACACCACACTGAGGCTGCTAAGCACCATGAAGATGGTAGTCACGAAAAGGCTGCAGTAAGTACCGTTAAAGCTCAGGGAAGTGCGCAAATGGCTTGTGACCATATGGCAGAGAATGCTAAACAACATGCAGTAGGCAGCAACTAGTAGTACTACCAATTAGTTTTGCTAAAGAGCGCCCTCATTGAAAAGTGATGGCGTTTTTTTTAACATTTTAAAATTGACCATGACAACTATACCGGTTTTGCCTAATCACAAGCTGCCAGTGACAAACATAAATCATCCGAGGCAATCATTTATGCGATTGGCCGGTAATTTCTTCACAGCCATAACTCGGCTGGCAGCATTCAATTTCAAATTTTTTAAAGAAGTTCTTAGGCCTCCTTATGAATTCAAAGTATTTATACAACAAGCTTTTCTAGTAGGAAATAAGTCATTGCCTTTAATATCTATTACCGGTTTTATCATGGGGTTGGTATTAACTATACAGTCTCGGCCAACATTGGCTGAATTTGGTGCTGTTTCATGGTTACCGGGTTTAGTTTCCGTATCAATGATCAGGGAAATGGGGCCGGTGATCACAGCATTGATATTTGCAGGTAAAGTGGGTTCAGGAATTGGGGCTGAATTAGCATCAATGAAGGTTACGGAACAAATAGATGCAATGGAGGTATCCGGGGTCAATCCGTTTAAATACATAGTAGTGACCCGTGTATTAGCTACAACCTTGATGCTTCCTGTTTTGGTTATATTTGCCGATACTGTCTCATTGTGGGGCGCATATATCGGTGTTAATCTACAAGGCAATGTTAACATACACTTGTATTTTCTACAGGTGTTTGCCACGCTGAAATTTGCTGATGTGGTCCCGGCTATCATAAAGACCTTTCTATTTGGCTACGCAATTGGCATTATAGGCTGTTATAAAGGTTTTAATGCCAATAGTGGTACAGAGGGTGTAGGGGCTGCTGCTAATTCATCGGTTGTTTATGGATCTCTTGCAGTTTTTCTTATTGACATGGTTGCTGTACAATTAACCAGTCTTTTCACATAGGGTTTTATGAAAATGTTTGTTGCAGAAATAACTCATTTAAAGAAGTCTTTTGATGGTAATGAAGTGTTGAAAGACATCAATATTAAACTAGAGAAAGGTCAGAATTTGGTAATATTAGGGAGGTCGGGCAGTGGTAAATCGGTTTTGATAAAGTGCATGGTAGGTCTGCTGAATCCCGATTTTGGAAGCATTTCACTATTAGGAAAGGACATTGCTGCACTGAGTGAACGTGACCTCAATGTACTGAGAAAAAAAATCGGATTTCTATTCCAAAGTGCTGCATTGTACGACTCAATGACTGTAAGGGAAAATCTGGAGTTTCCACTACACGGATCAAAAGAAAAAACTAGAAAAGAGATTGATGCCTTGGTGATGGAAATGCTAAAAAATGTAGGCCTTGAGGACGCAATTGATAAATTTCCATCTGAATTGTCTGGTGGTATGCGTAAACGAATTGGTTTGGCTCGGGCATTGATGTTAAAACCGGAGATCATTCTTTATGATGAACCAACAACGGGTTTAGATCCAATTACATCAAGAGAAATCAGCAACTTGATATTGGAAGTGCAGAAAAAGTATAATGCCGCATCGGTCATCATTACACACGATGTAGAGTGCGCAAGAATTACTGCTAATCATATTGTGATGATAAAAGATGGCTATTGTGCGGCTGAGGGTACATTTCAGGAGCTTTCTGAATCAACGGATGATTGGATTCGATCTTTTTTTAATCAAGAAAAATAAAAATAATTATGATAAAAACTTCAGGTAACCGAATAAAAGTGGGCATATTTATCGTTGGTGCAATAGCCTTATTTGTCACTGGAATTTACTTTATAGGTCAAGGGCAACAGATGTTTAGCAAGACGTTTCATTTGTGTTGTGTGTTTAAAGACATCAGTGGCCTTCAAATTGGTAATAACGTTCGCTTTTCGGGTATCAATGTGGGTGTTGTTACAAATATTGAACAAATAACCGACTCCGCTGTAAGAGTTGATATTTTAATCAATGAAGCAACAAAACGCTTTATTAAGAGTAATGCAAAGGCAGTCATTGGGTCGGATGGACTATTGGGTAACAGAATTATTCAGATTGTACCCGGTGCTAATTCAAACAGCCGTATTGCAAACAACGACACGATCTTAACGATACAACCGGTAAGTATAGACGAAATTATGCAAAACATAAAAGTGGCAAGTGATCACACAGCTGAAATAACTGGTGATCTTTCTGTAATCATGGATAACATAAAGCGTGGAAAAGGTACTGTAGGTAAGTTATTTTCTGATAGTGTATTCGCAGACAACCTTAATCAAACCTTAGTAAATATAAAGCAAGGAGCAGGAGGGTTCAAAAACAATATGGATGCGGCCAGTCATAACTTCTTTCTTAAGGGATTCTTTAAAAAGAAAAAAGGCAAGGATAAACAGCATTAAAAAAGGAACGTTTTGCGTTCCTTTTTTAATGAGATTCTCAATTAAAATCAATGATGCCAACGACCCGCGTGCCAGGCGTGTCCGTGACCGGAATGTCTCCAATATCCTTTTGTGTATCTATAGCCATTATGGGGAGGAGCCTCCCAATGCCCACCGCTCCATACATAATGCCCATCTCTTTCCATCCAGTCTTCATCAATCCATACGTGTCTAGGTGTAGGTGCCTCGATCCTTACCACAACAGGTTTGATGGGTCTTACATTCACATAAATCTGCGCTGATGCAACAGAGATGTTCAAAAATGCTACGACAAAAGTTGCAAGCACCGTCTTTTGAATTCTATTCATGATCAAATAATTTATTGCTGCTGCCCGCAGTGGGGTTATGACCAAATGATCACAGTACAAAGTTGTCGGGAATCAGGACATGAAATATTACAATTGTTTACTTATAATTTACACATAACACAGGTGCGTGTTGTTGATTTCCTAATACGTGAATGGTACAATGTTTTAACTACGAAGTGTAACAATGCCGGTTAAGATTTAACCACTTTTGCATAGTGGTAGTTACGTCACAATTAAAAAAAGAAAACATGAAAAACATGACTCAGATGAAAGGATCTTTGAATGAAGCGAAAGGAAACCTTAAGCAAAAGTTAGGAAAAATAATAGCGAACGATCAACTAATAGTTGAAGGAAAAAAAGATGAAGTTATTGGCAAGCTACAAGCCAAGCTGGGAAAGGCAAAAAAAGATATCAATAAGATTATCACTGAATTGTAGCAAATAATGGTACGTAATTTCATCGTTAATAAATCTAAAATTTAAAATCATGAGTAAAAAAATAGTAAATATTGCGCTGCTGATGTCAGTAATTACAATAAATGTTGCAGCACAACAGACTGTTCAACCACCGATAAACAGACAGATCTATGAAGATTATGGCAACACTCTTAATATTGGAGTAGGAGTTGGCTATTATGATTATGTTGGTCACTCCATTACAGAGTTTCACGCCGACTATGAATTTAATGTGGCAAACAATTTTACGCTAGCACCATTTATTGACTTTTATGAATTCCAAAACTATAATAACTACGCCGGACAGGAATATTACTATCGTCAAACAGTAATTCCAATAGGCGTTAAGGGGACCTATTATTTGGATAGAATTTTGCATGCAAATGGAAATTGGGATTTTTATCTGGCTGCATCTTTGGGATTGATAGTTCGTAATAGAACCTGGCAGTCAGGTTATGAAGGGCAAACTGCGGTAGATAACGGATCAGGTGCTCTATACTTAAGCCTGCATGCGGGTACAGAATATCACGTCAGCCGGAGGATTGGTTTATATTTGGATCTCTCCACTGCTGTTTCAACAGTTGGTATTGCAGTACATGGCAGATAAGTTTGTGCTAAGTATTTATGCAAATAATTCACAATTTTCATATTTAAAACGACAACAAAACATGAGCAATATTCTGTATGTTATAGCGGTTTTTTTAGTTATCTCATGGGCAATAGGCTTCATAGGATTTAATGCTGGTGGGTTGATTCATATTCTGTTAGTCCTGGCAATAATCTCAGTTCTTATTAGAATTATCCAAGGCCGCAGTTTTATAAAATAACCTAAGCATTGTCCTAACAGGGTCATTACGCTACATTCTGTGTTGAGTGCATTTCTATGGCTATGGTGGAACGAAGATGCTGCGATAGGCAAAACTGTAGTCAAATGATTGATTTTGTTGCAGCCAACTCAGTGCGAAGATTGTAAGAATTGACGGAATTATTTAAATGGTTTTTAGAAGATTAGTACAGCGGATATCTTGGTATTATAGTTCAAGAAAGTACCGGAGCCAACTTTGTCGGGATAGGTGGTAGTGTATGGACAACAGATAAGGATGGTCTTATTCCTTCATTGTTGGCAGCCG
>Ga0164297_10002561_pt1 | contig 17786 bp, 30 predicted proteins | sample GEODES058metaG_FD_113539 | JGI IMG/M metagenome (GOLD analysis project Ga0164297, IMG submission 113539) | Dystrophic lake water microbial communities from Trout Bog Lake, Wisconsin, USA - GEODES058 metaG | ecosystem: Environmental > Aquatic > Freshwater > Lake | place: USA: Trout Bog Lake...
GACGTTTGTGACGCCTCCAATAGGGTCACGTGTGTGTCTTCGTCCTGTTATTATCATCAGCGCGAATCAAAGAGTAGACGAAATGCACACACTCACCTTCCCCAAACCACTGAATGGCTTGACGAGGTCGTCTATGAACGCAACACGCATGCGCTCCTCATCCGAAGATGTCACAGCGTGCAACAGCTGTATAGGAGCATCAGATACGCGTGACATGTGCGTGGCCTACTGCAAGCCCGCACCTCTCTATCGGTGGCCACCACGAAGAAGGGGAGGATGATGGGAGCATAACGAATTTCTCGACTTGCATCAACCAGCGCCCGAACTCTGCTAACGCACTCGTGCTGCGAGATGTGAACAGGTAATGTTAAACGACACACCGCTACTGCATGAGCCCCCTGCAGCCTCGCCGCACCAGATTGAGGTGCAACCCAGAGGCAACAATGCTCTTGCCATCCTGTGCGTGAGGACATCAGATGTGCCACTCAACTCCCACATGTAGGTGTTGACGCACATTCAGGCACTTCCCCAGGTCGCTTTTGATTCCTATCATGATATGCAGGTTAAGGGCGTCAGCAGAGACATAACGCTTGCAAGGAACACACACCTTCAAAGACACGATCACAATCGGAGGCCCACATCGCTCTTGCACCATCCATGTCGTCTTTGACTGCGTGGTAGCGCAACGCTGGAGGGAGGTCGCCAGCGGGTCAATTGACGGTTCGACGCTACTGAAGTGCTCATCAACGACAACGACGGACCAAACGAGGACTGCGCGGATCCGTCTTGTGTGGAGGCCGGCACGCGCTCGTTTGCATTTGGCTGCAGCATGAGCCTTGCTACACAGTCCACGTTCAAGACGTTGCCAAGGTTCATGCGCTGTGAAAGCTGCGAGGCTATGGCGGACTTGTGACACAGCACGCTCCCAGCGATGAGGATGACGAGCGCCTGGCGCCGCTGGTGAAACGAGGAGAGCAGCCTATACTGAAATATGCAGTCCTCAGGCAGTCCACGCCGGCGAAGGAACATGAATATCGCAGCCTCCAGCTGCGCCTGGGTCACGTTCAGCTGGTCGTTATCCACGAGGTGCTTTTTCACCTCGAGGGCGACCTTCACGGCCGTCGCAAACGGCACTTGCGTCGCCATCAGCGTCCGCGCGATGAGAAAGCGCGACAAAACGTGGCTGTGGCAGCTGGCTTCCGCCTGGTCACCCAGAAATACACGGACCTGGACAGACACAGAGAAACGAACAGGTCAGCGGCGTTGTTGCTAAACCGGGGCGCACTCTGTCTGCATAGCAGCTCACCTTGACATAATCATAGAGCGACGACGTGTGCCTCGCGCGACCTATGCGGCCTGCGTCCATGGGTCAGCAGCGCTGTGTTAACCTTCACGCCGAGCCTCGACGCTTCATCGGGCTGCACCGTGCTTCACATGACGAAGCTACGACTGCGACTGTCTTGCGGAGGAGGCAGCCCGTGATAGGCAGGGTAGCATTAACGGGCTGCACCGGGCAACTGGCAGTCAGTGCCCTGTCGTGAGGCCAGTGGCGCAACTGCGTTTCCATCATGGCGACGGGCATGATGTTCACCGGACCCGCAGTTATGCCCGGAGCCGCGGCAGGTGAAGCTCCACCGCGCCAGTTAGGCCGTCGTTTGTGCGTTTGCGTATGAGCATTGTTTGTCACCGCGTTCACGAAGCTGAATCAACATTTCATAACTCGCGCGTGGGCAGCCATGTTGTCCTGGGTCAAGAAATGACGACGGTATCGTACAGACAGCTGTGCCGGGAGGAGGAGGCTGCTGCCAAGCCAACAGAGGTGCCAACAACAGGCCTTGTTCGTGCGGCGTTCCTGGTCGCAAGTTGCTTGCTCGTCTCACTCCTCCACTCAACCGCTGACAGGAGCGCGCTACGGATGGCGCTCCAGGAGAGCGAGACGTAGATATGGAGGTGCTTATTGTTGCGTGTTGTGTTTCCGAAACGTGCCACACGCATCTGAGCGCGCCTGCTGTCCCGCGCCCAGGAACCGCCTACTGGAGCTGTCGCCGATGATGGAGAAGGCTCCTTGGAAGGCGAAAGCGGCGAGGAGGAGGACGGTGACGACGAGGAAGGCGCAGATGAGGAAGGTGGCGGCGGCAGCGGTCGTGAGGGCGGTTCAGACGACGATGAGAGCGAGCCATCTTATGATGGTGAACTGGGACATGGCTACGATGTCAACGATACCTTCATTGACGACTCGGAAATTTTGGAGACGCCCCTCGACCTTGCGGGCAAGGCCAAGCACACGGGCTTCTTCATCAACAAGGCGCGTAGCAGAAGATTGCACGCCGCATAGTTTCCGCCAGCCTAATTTCAAAGCAACTTGCGGCGAATGCAGGGCCTGATTGAGCGTGAGGGGGGCCAAGCAATACAGCCAGAGATGCGGCGCAGATTGGAGGTGCGTTAAGCCGAAACACCTGCTGTGCAAATAGCACTGAGGCGCTCAATCATACTGCATTGTCTAGCTGTCGGGGCACGCGGAACACGACGCTGACCAGGGTGGAGTCAAGAAGACTGCTGCTCCAAGGCGGCGCCAAGATTGCAAGGCTCTTGCTTCAGATGCCGCACTCGCTAGCGCTGTCGAGGAGCTGCGCAGCGTCGTCATCAAGGTATGCGCCCGAAAGTACGACACGGAACAAGGCTCCTTGTACTAAGAAGCGTCTTCGCGCGCCACAGGCGCCTCCGCCGCCTGAGGATCAAAAACGGCGGGCTCTTACAGCCGAAATGGCGGAAATGCTGGACAAGATGAAGCTCATCGTCGCCAAGTATCCCGAGATGCCGCGCGGTCTTACCGGGGTACTGTTGGATTTCATCGCTCCGTTCGCAAGCAAGGACACCCTCCGCCGTAGACTGCAAGGCGATGCGCCACCCGGTGCAAGACCAGATACCATCGTCGGGGACCCTACCGCCGCAGCAGCAGTCGCGACTCAGTCGCCAACAGCGCCGCAGGCGTCAGCGCCGCCGCGAGCGGCAGCTGCTTTGGGACCGCCGCCTACGCAAGATGAGATTAACCGGGGCATGGAGACTCTGCGAACGCGGGTACAGGCGCGATGTGCGAGCTTAAATCCAGGCGCTGAGGGAGGCGACGATTTCAGGCACAACTTCAAGTGGGACCGCGATTGCGAAGAGGCTCTCTACACGGTGGTAATCAACAGCCAGCGCATGGATAAGTGCGTATTGAACCAACTCGTGTGCACGCACACCCTTACATCGATTGATTGATTGCAGGGGACACAAGAACATCTACAACAACCTAGTGGCTAGCAACATCTTCCCTAAGTCAATTGACGCGAAGGAATTGAAGGAGGACCTGAAGAAAACTTACAGTCGCGTGCATAAGCGGAAGACAGCCCGCGCCGCAACCAAACCAGCCGCTGGCGCAGCGCCTTCGCCCCTAATCGTCGCCCAAATGCCGCTACAATCATGAAACAAGAAAGTGATCAGCGTCACGTCGGAATATATTCAATCCGCAAGAACACCGGCTCTCATTATCACTCTAAAACTTGGTCGCCGAGCTATTTGCCATGGCAAGCACGTCCGCAGTGCTTGGCCCGAGCCGTGTCACGGCTGCCCGCCGCTGCGCAGGCCGCTCGGGGGCAGTGAGGGTACTTGCGGCTCGCCTGAACATCGAGGTGAATACACCTGCGCAGAAGCAGAAAGCCGTACTGCGTGCCCCACAGAACAACCAGCGGGCGCCCAAGCTGCTGTCGCGTATCGAGGCGCTGCGCCTGCTTAGCAAAGTTGAGGAGGCTGGTCTTCTGAGCCTAGGTATGCGCCTGATTCAGTTGTCAAACCGCAACGTGGGGCTCTGACACCTTCCTGCCTTGCACAGCCGAAAAGGCGGGCTTCACGCTGTCCACCATCGAGTCGCTAGGCTTGCTGTCCAAGGCTGAGTCATTGGGCGCGCTCTCACTGGCCACGGACCGCAACACGCCCACCGCTTTGACCATCACTGGTCTGGCCCTCCTTGGTGTTGCTGCCGCTGTCGTTGTTGCCGTGCCTGACACGGACAGCACGCTGCTGGCCGCTCAGGCTGCAGGCGCTGTGCTCCTGGGAGGTGCTGGCCTGGCTGCTCTCGCCGCCGGCAACGTGCTGGGAGACTTGCAACGCGCATAGACTTGGGTTGTGTTGAGTTGAGTTGAGTGATTCATGGAACATACGCTCGTCAGCTTTGTCGCAAATACTCGAAGACGCGTGGTGCGATGTCCTCCGTCAGCCGTCCTGATTCTTGGCTTGCGATTAACGCATATGTCGCGCGGACGCCATCCGTGGCCGCCGCCTGTGGGCGCGCGTGTTAGATGATGACGAAGACACCTCCTTCAGGACAGCGTACCTTACTCCGCCCACTCGCAGCTGCGGCACTGTCGCCAGCTGTGCTATACCCATCGGTGCTGCTGCTAATGTATCCCGGGCTTTGGTATCCAGCGGGCGTACTATCTGAGCCACCCATGCGTCTTGCAGCTGAGGATGCGCCAGGGTCATACTCATACTCGGTCACAATGCGGCGCCGTTTGTGCTGCTTGCGACTGCGCTTGGAGTTGGACAGCGTGGTGTCTAAGCAATACGCCAGGTATGCGGGCGTCATGCGACTCGCAGCAGCGAGGAACAGGCGCAGCACTTCCTCATGGACCTCCACGGATGCGGCAACCGCCCGAAACAGAATGCCGTCCACAGCTGCTTTCCACAGGGTGGACTCAGGCACAAGTTTGCCTGCAGAACACAGAGCTGCCAACTGGCGAGCCATCGTCGCTGCAAATGCGCCTTCGTCTAGGACAGCGGCCTCTGTAAGTGCCTGCGGTCATGGAGGCGATTTGAGAGGTTGCGCGGTCCACGAGCAGTGTCGAGGAGATGCAAACCTGGGCGACGGCAAGCAGCATCGTTTTCGCAGACGCCAAGTCGCCATCGGTCAGGCGCTGCACGATGTAGGCTAGTGCGACTTTGCGAGTGACGACATCGCTTTGAACCAGTCCCACAAGCTTGATATCGGGCTCGTTGGACACCTGGTCTTCGTCGTGATTGTCACGCAGCTGCGCCTGTAGAGGAGCAAATGGTCACGCAAGCCATACAACGGTGTGTGGCGGACATAAACAGCACAAGCACACCTCGAGAACGAGGTCGGCAAGAAGGGGATAGAACTTGTCGATGATGTCTCTGTTCACAGCCGGCACGCTGCACACGCGTTTGTCGACCGCATGTGCCACAACGTCGTGCGAATGGCACGCCAAGGTTAGCAACTGGAGAGCAGGCCCAAAAAATGGTTAGATGTTGGTGTGAATGGGGCACTGCGGTAACTGTCAGTCTCACCTGAGTTAGAATGCCCAGCGTTTCGTCGTCCTTGGGTACCCCTTCGCGCTCAACTACACCTTGCAATGCGCGAATCTGGCATGCAAGCACGCGTCAGATCCGATTGCAGTGCTGTTGAGAGACCGCCAAATAGACGTACAGTCTCATGCAACAACATGTGGAACACCGGCGTGTCGCGCAGGATCATGGCTGCATCTGCAAGCATGGTCACGGGCGTGTCCTCCGGTATGCTAATACTTTCTCCGCCGTTGCTGTTGTCGCTCAGCGCAGGTCCAGTCAGCTTCACGTTCAGCTTCACCGTCTTGCGTGCGGGAGCGACCGACTCCACAGCGCGTTCGCAACGCTTAACGACATCATGCACGCGCGCTAGCCGCTCGTGTTCGAGGAACCCGTCCTGTGGAACCATCCACTTGTCAGGTATGCTCTTTGCAATCAACATGTTGGCAACGCCTACCTTCAAGCACGCGTCCAGATCCTTCGCCAGCTCAAAGAAGCTGCCTAAGGAGCCAACATCGAATGGGCACGCCCCCCCGGCGAGTGCTTTGGATTCGTGAAACGCGAGCACCAGCTGGCTGCGGAGACTGCATGCAGCCATCATGCTCTCTTTGATGTAGTGCAGGCGACACAAGCTCACAAGCGACGCGTATAATCGCTTTGAAGACTCCACCTGGTTGGCGAGAGACAAAAAACAGGGCCGTCAACAGAGTGATGACCTTTGCGCTTGCTTGCGAATGTCTCACCAGCTTCACCAGACGCTGGATGCTGGCGCTTGCGCTGCGAATTGCCTTTCTCGGTAACACTGGCAACGGCCTGGCAATGCCGGCCTTGTCCGTGGCTGCTGCCGGCGCAGCCTGTCCCGGAGGGTGTGTGAGATGCACGCCCTGTACAAGCGATGTCAGCGTCCGACACACGGGATTACAACGACGACAGCAAGTGCACACCATGTCAAGCTCTCGCATGACAGTGGCCACTTCATCGCCGTAAACGTCGAATGACAAGGATGCATGCCGCCTGAAGAGGGAACCGTCCATCTCCCAGACCTGGCGCTGCACTGTGCGCGGCAGCAGCCGGAACAGGTCCATGTCGGCAGCCAACTGAAACGAACCGAGCGCGGCTCAGACGACTTCTGCAGACGCGTTATCAGAGAACAAGTGTTCGACACACACCTGCTTCAGAAAGCTGGCCGGCACCGGGTTCAACCGACTCAGAACTGCCAGTGGTATCTGCCGCAACTCCTCGATGCCAATAAAAGGATACGAAGTCTGTGTGCGGGTGCGTGTTTGGTTGGAGGTTGTTGTTTCTGGCGAACAATAAGCAGAACACAGAGCGCACGTCCAACAGCCGCTCCAGCGCCGGAGTGGACATCGTGTCCACCCGTCTCTTGAGCAGTTCCAGAGCAGAGTTGAGCATCTCGTGGTAGACCTGCAGTATTAAGGAGGAGGCAGCGAGGAAGGACAGCTCTGTCAGACTCCGTTCCCTTTGCGCCGACCTGTGCCTGTTCGTCCAGCACACCTCAGCACGAGAGTGTCCCATGTGGTCCAGCAGGCCAACTAGAGGCTCGCAGGCAGCGTCGCGCAGTGCACCACGGCGTTGCACCTCGTCGATGGCCTCCCCTGGCTCGGACACATACAGTAGCTGGCGCACGTACTCGCCACCGGCAGTCGAAATAAACGTTTGTGTTCCCGGCGCCGGATTTAGAAACGGGCTGGGCTGCCCGTCGGTAGCACCGTCGTCGGCCATGTCGGCTGTGCTCTGTGTCTCTCTCCTCCAACGCTGCTGGCTTTCACATCAAACTCGCTCGCGACTCGCGCGAAATGCTATTGACGACGCGCTCGTAACTCGCGTGCGTGATGACCTGGCACTCAGGTCGCTTTGTCGCAGGTCTCTTTGTTCGCTTCTTTTCCAGTCGTAAGGCCTACTCATTCGCCAGAGACACAAAGAAAGTCTTCGACGCGGCGGCTTGACTCTACGTGTGCAGCACTGGTCCCCACAATTTCCATACGCCCCTTGGTTCGACTGACGGTCGCCGCCAATGGCGCTAGGTGTGTGCTCGACGTGTCGCGTGCCTATTGCGACGCTAACACGCCCGCCATGTGGGCTGTACCGCTGCTAACACACTGCGTGCCTGCGTGTTGGTGCCCAACAACAGCATCCCAGAACAACCAGAGCCAAATCATATGCTGCGGCTGCGGAACGCTGCTGTTCTACCCGCAGGTGCGGCACGCGGCAGAGCGCTGCTCAAGCGCGCTCGTGTGCACCACTGACACGGTCGCCCCTCTGCAACTGCAGGGCGCATCAAACGTGCGCTGTGCGTTGTGCAACAACGTCACGCCAGTGCCGCCAGCTGGCACAGAAATGGCTCAGCTGGAGTGCGGCGGCTGCCGAACGCTGCTCATGTACATCAGGGGGGCTTCCAGTGTGCAGTGCTCCGTGTGCAATACGGTGAACCTGGCCATGCAGGCCAATCAAATTGCGCACGTCAACTGCGGTGGATGCGGCATCACATTAATGTATGCCTACGGGGCGCAGTCCATAAAGTGCGCTGTGTGCAACTTTGTGACGCAGGGCTCGGCAGGCGGATCATCAGGACAAGGGTCATCAGGCGGCCGGGTGCCGCAAAGACCACAGATGGTGGTGGTGGAGAACCCTCCCACTGTGGACGACGAAGGGAAGCTTGTGTCGAACATGGCCGTCGGCGTGGTCGCGCCAAAATGAGGGCGTCGACACGTGTAACTGTGACTCTTTTACAATGCATTGTAGAGAGTCGTAGAGCGTTGTATCTGGCGATGCTTCAGTGCTTCACGATGCTGATTTTATGCCAGGAATATCGGCTGTCTCTCCCGCTCTTGATGCCCGCACTCTTTCCTGGCTCGAAATCTTCGACTTCTTGCGCATGCGCGTCGATGCTCGCACGCCTTTCTCGGGCACGGTCCAATGCAAGGTTGCCTGAAACGCGAAAGAGTCAGAAGGGAAAAAGGCAGGGAGGTACACAGGAAGGCAAGTTGCTGCACCTTGAAGTGACGCAAAGCGTTCCGCCAGCGCTTGAAGGGCGTCTTACACACTGGACAAGTGTACACGTAGTGCGTACTGTCTTCCTCTACTCCGCCACCAAAAGGCTGGAGACTTGTGTCAGCGTCTTCTGCCTCTGCAAGGTGTCTGGCGTTCAGAGACTTCGCTGCTGGACTTGACACTACTGCCGCAGCAACACGCGAGTCAAAGCGTACCATCACCGACGTCAGGCATGCTCTCAAGCGCAGCGAAGAGGGCAGTGTTGCGTTGATGCCTGCTTGTAACGAAAGCGTTGACCTCGGCGCGAGCAGCTGCAAAACACGGTACTGCGAGCCCTATGCGAGCGGTACCCCGCTGCAAGCGCAGCCACTGCTTGCAATTCAGATAGCGCTTCGCGGCGCAGCGCAGCAGTCCCCATTTATGAGAGGCAACAGTGTTGCCGTTACAGCGTGGAATGAGGCACAACTGCGCGCAATCTACGGGCGTCATCCGCAGCGCGTGATGGCGAAGGACTCAACTCCTAGTTGGCTGATGACGTGGCACGGTCCGTTACAAAGGGACCCCTCTTTGAGCGCTCTGATGTCGGCCCCGTGCGCTGCGTTGACGTCTTCGAGTCAGCCTGAAGCCAGTCGCGTGACGGGTGTCAAGCGGTCTCGTTCCGAGGCCGCCCCGCCGGCTCGCAAGGCACCAGCAAGGCGCACAGTAGCTTGCAAGGCCTCGCAACATGCCGAGCCTATGGACCGCCTGCTTGAAGCATGCCGCGTTTTCTTGCCTGGTCGGACGCGGAGCGCGGCGCGTACTGCGCGCGACCGGCTTGCGTGCGTCCTGAGCGTCGATCGAGAGACCCTCCCCCTTGGGGGAGAACACGCAGACGCTGGTGATCCCCGGGCTGCTCTCCTGCTTCAGAAGCGAGTGAAAGCTGTGCTCGAAGAGTATGTTGATCTCCACCAGGGCGGTGTTGCCTCTTCTGCTCTACAGAGTCACGTTGACGAGGCCGGCATGCAGTTTGCGGTCAAGCGCAGCAAGCCAGCATTCTGTTGATGCTGGCCCACGAAGATGGCAATAATGGCTGGGCTTCACTCACAAATGAGGGACACAGCTTCTTTGATCCATTAACACCAGAAGCGAACGCGTAGTATTCGCATGCGGCGCCACTTGAGCCTTCTTGAGTGCACTCAGTGCGTCTTCATCTTGTTTGAGATGGCGGCCTTGCGAAGGTCGGCCTTCATGGAGAGGAAGAACAGACACGCTCCAACCATGGCCACGTTCTTGAAGAACATGATCATCTCGACCATGTACGCCTGCGACGCCGTGTCCTTGATGGTCCAGAAGTCGTGCATGATGAAGGAGACGGGCACAAGGAAGAGAAGCAGCAGCTTTGCTCCCAGTTCAGAGCCCAGAACGAAGAGAATGCCTCCCAGGAATTCCAGCGCGGTGGCCACCGCCAGGTAGTGCTTGTCCTGACACAACCACAAAGCCTGTAAGTGCGGAGGCTGCGAAGGTGGGCCTCGTCATAACACACCTGCAGCGGCAGTTGATCCAGCGAGAAGCCCGTGGCGCCGTGAACCTGACTCTTGAACGCCGCCATCTTCGGCTTCATGTACGCGGCGGTAGGTCCGCCATCGGTGCCGAACTGCGGGCGTCGCGAGTCAGGGCACGGGCAAGAATAGGGCGCGAGCATGGGGCTGCATCCATTTGTGGCCAATTCGCGGAACCTTGCAGCGTGCTTGTGTATCTCAGGCTTTCCCGGGACTCACCGTCTGGATTCTGGATAGCGAACAGCAGTGCCGCAGCGGGAGGCGGCGTAGGGGCAGGCGAGTCAGAGCTTCATTAGCAGCAGTTGCTGCACAACAGAGCCACGCACTTGTTCAGCCCCGACGTGATGAAGATGGCTGCAAATAGCACGCGGCCAAGGAGCGCTTGCATGACTGCTTCACAACGACTTTCGGCCTGGCGAGCGCAAGCAAGCAATGCAGAGTTCAGAACGTGAACCCAAAAATCGCAATATCTGAATCAGCTTCTCTTCGCAGGATACGATGACTGAGACAACTGGGTGTGACGTTGCAAGCGCCTGGCGCGCCAGCTGATCTGCCGGCCCTTGAATCATGGTGTGGGTCACAGAGGCGCAGTACACGGAGCACGGCGTTTGTGCGCGCTGGTTGACGCGGCAGCCGCCACCGCTGCTGCCACCGCCGAATGGCGACAAGCAAAGGCCGCTGCACAGCGAGGCCACAGCACGCGAGAGCTTAGAAGCGCCCTCTTCAGCGACGGGCCAGCACTCGCAGCTGTCGTGGGCGGAGCATGCGTGGTACCTGCGACACCGCGCTCCGGAACAGGCAGAGCGTCTGTCGCAGGATGACACGGAGCGGCTGCAGAAATTGCACGCCGTTGTTAGCGCTGAGCAAGCAGCTTTCCGGGCGCAGCGAGCGACAGACACTGACGTTACTGCGCTCTCGACATTTCACCCGCAAATTGCGGTTCAGGCACGTAGTGAGAGGCCTCCATATAAGCCCGGCACTCGTCAGGAGCTGACGCACAAGGCACAGGTGGAAGCCATCCTCCGCGCTCGACGACAAAGAGACGCTGCGCTCGCGTGCGTCTGCGAGTCTGCAGCCACAATTGACTTGTCATGCCTGCCTGCTGCGCCGCTGCCATCGCTGAAGCACCTGGGCTTGCTTGCCACTGCTGGCAAGCTGCGACCGCTGCACACTCTGCCACTGGGCACGCCAATCGCCGTCGATGTCTTGTCACATGCGAAACGGGGTGCAGGCGATGAGTCATCCAAGGCGTTGCCGCCGCCATTGGAAGAGGACATCACATGCGAGCGCCTTGCTAGTTCGCAACAGGCCACTGTCGTCCTCGGCTCCAGCGCATTCGAATGCCTTGCTTCAATGACGCAGAGCTGGGAGCTGCCAGTACGCGTGCGCGCAATAGATGCCGCTCGAGATGCAGGCAAACGTGTGGCATTTGTTAGCAAGCCGTTCCTGCCCAATGCCATGAGTTTGCGCGCCAAGAACGAGATTTACTACAAGGCACGTGGCATAAGCATGCACTTCGTCAGTGGTTGCTGACGCTGGCTTTCAATTCGCAGAGAGTTGTCCAGCAGCTCCTAGTGCCAAGTGCTCAGGATGACTCGCCTGAGCCGGTGCGTTTGATCGCGGCTAGACTTTGCTTGTGCGCCGCATCGGATGATGCTGACGCATTGCTGAGCACAGGCGCTGCAGTACAGGTTGTGGCAGTTTGGTTCTGTACGGATGCTAACCAGGTGCACCGACCACGCAACGACTGCAACACAAGCACCCGGAGGCGGCACCAGTAGCGTCGTAGTTCGTGTGAAGCTCGAGTACGCGCCGCAGCGTGGCTGGGAGGTTCGCATTCCGTGTCTGTGGATCTGTTTCTCCACCCGTGGTAACAAATTTGTCCTTTCAGGAGACGACAACTCTCGAGCATGCGCGCCAGTGGTGTGCCTTGACCTTGCGCCCCGGCGCCACTCTCGTAGTGGCGCATGTGGGCGTGGTAGAGTCTGCGCTGCTGACTCTGGAGCACAAGGACTCCATCCCAGCGAATGCTGAGAAGGACATCCTGTTCTGGGTACGCAAGCTACTCCAGTTGAAAAAGTTAATTCACCGTAGCTGACACCGTTCTCTTGACTCGGTGCGCAGCCTGCTGAGGCTCTGGCCGGCGTCCATGCTATCCTGTTACAGGTAGAGCAGCTGCCTGTCGGCAACTACGTGCTGAGCCACCAGTCCGGCACCAGTGTGGTGCAGCTGCTTCGCGCTACATCATCCGCGACAGAGGAGGCCTTGTCGAAGGTCAGGGCTACCCGCATGGAGGCAGGTGCAACAGACGAACACGACTTGGCGTACGTCCCCATGCGATGGCAGGTGTGTACGGCATGTCTTGCGCTGCTTTATTCATTGTCCAGCGGGATCATACTGACTCGTGTGAACGCGGCACAGCCATCACTGTCGAATGTGCCTCAGATCCCATTCACGCATCCACCACTTGGCCAGCCGGTTTCAACCTCGCGGCGCAATCTGCGCCAACAGCGCCTGGCAGATGGCAAGCAAGAGGCGGCGAGTAGGGTTGCAGCTCCTATGTCATCCGGCTTTGGCTATTGCCACGCCTTTGCCGAGGGTCGCACGTGTGCCCGGAGTGCGCGCGGCCAGCAGTGTCCGTACCCGCACTTGAGCATGCAACAGGTGGCGGCTCGGAGACCAGCAACGGACAGCGCTAGACTGACAGGCGAAGCAAGTCTAACTGCGGAGATGAAGGCGTACGTGAAGGCGCACGCGAAACGAAAGAAGGAAATTTGACGAGTTGGATTGCAGTCGTTAAGCAGCCTTGTCAGCTGCTGCCTTCTCTTCCTTTTCCTTCTCTGCAGCCTTCTTAGCGCGGATGCCTGAGGAAGACGCCCGCGTCAGCTCGGCTGTCACGCAGCGACGCACAGAAATGTGATCCTTGTAGATCGCACACACAACGCACCAACCAGGCGTGCATTCATGCGCTCCAAGCGCAGCGTGGCGTATGCCTTTGTGGCCTTCATCTCGGCCGTCACAGCAACACTGCCCACCACAGGTACCGGCTTGCGGATGGGCAGGACCGCTCCGCGCGTGACGTGTGTGCTGTCGCTAACCGCCTTGATATCCTCAGCCGTAGCATCGCCGCTCTGCGTTTGCAGGAAGGGCTTGTCAGCAAACTGGTCACGCAGAGACGACAAGAATGGTGAACGCACCTTTGCCTTGCCCGCGCGGCGTGGGAAGAGCACCAGCTTAGACTTGTACTCCTTCAGGCGCTCCACGTTCGCCTGGTCGGAGGAAGGTGGGAATGTGAGCCGCCGTTGGACGCGCTCGTGAAGCACACAGCCCCCTTCACAGCCCAGCTTCGACGCGCCTGCAAGCTCTCCTCAGACCGATTCTTCCGGCGGTGGTCAACCGCGATGCCGACCGTCTGTGCGAACTTGGCGGGGATGCCCGCAGTCTTCAGCTCGTCCAACGTGAACCCCCGGCCCGCGCGGACCTTGGTGTTGTACCGCTTCGTCTGCCCCCGAACCACAGGCCGCAGCACGCCCGCCACAGGGCGCGGAAACACGGCCTTGGCCTTCGCCGCGCGGGCTGCCGGGACACGGAGACGATGTCAGGGCTAGGGTTCTAGCGCCGAAAGTGCAAAAACGGCGCGAACGCGGGCGCTTCGCCTCACGAGCACACGGCGCACCTTCGCGACGGCTGCGCTTGCGCGCTGGCTGCGAAAACCAGGTGCGAACGCGGACCTGTGCGTCGAGAAAACCAACAGAGGACACATCTGTCAGCGCTCGTGATCCAGACACCAACCAGACGGCGGCGGGACTGAAGCCGCCCAGGGAGCTGCCCTGCCAGGTCAAGACATGTGTGCGGCAAGCGTTTCGCTCTTCGCAGTGCTGCTGCGCCGCACGGAGAAGCCCAAGGATGGACCGCAAGGAGCCGATGCGATGATGAGTCGAGAGTGCACGTACGTCCCACTGCTTCCTGAAGTGCGCGTTCGGAATCACATTGTTATGGCGAGGCATTGTGCCTGCGGAGCACGCGTGCGGGTCACGCGGTGCTTCCCGAGGGGTTGCACGCGTGCAGCACCACACGAAAAGTACCCTCGGGGCCCCAACACATGATCATGATCAGGATGCTCGATAGAGGTCACACAGCTGTAGTTCAAAGGTCGTTATCATTCGGCGGCCGGCGCGGGACAGGCCGCTCTGAAGATGTTTCCTTGTTGGAAGTCGCTTCAACTGTTGGCATCGCCACGCCGCGGTCTGCGGGCCCCTCATCTTGCGCTGCAGGTTGTCTTGCATCAGCAGCTGCAGCAATCCATCGGCGGAAATCCTGCATCATAGTCAAAGTGACTGCGACAGCAACCCGCAAGGTACTCGGCGTGCGCTCTTCGACTGCTGTACGCAACGCGGTCACATTATCATCACGCAAGAGAGCCGCGCCCCGCCTGGCGGCTGCGCGAAGAGATGGCGGCACATGCGATGTTGACGGAGTCTGAAGCCTGATGGGCATTCCTTCGAGCGCGGCGCTTCCGTCTCTGGAAAACGCAAAGTTCACTGTTTCACGGCAAATACGCAAGGTGAAGTATGCTAAATCTGATGCCATCCGTGCAATCTCTAGGCAGCAGCAAATTGAATTCAATCCAGCATTCAGTACACAAAGAGCGGTCGCCGTCATCTTAGCCCCGGCTTGCAGACCTGCAGCGGCGGGCATTGCTACAATTGATGCGACAGCTTCAACCGATGGAGACTCACTGAAGGCCTTGACCATCATAGCAGCTCGTCGACTAAGAAGATAGACCGCCAATGCAATCAAGAGAATGAGCGACGCTGCCGCAACCAAAAGGGTCTTCAGAAGCAAGTGCCAACTATCCTGCGGCGGGAAAGCTACCTTGCTGTCTCATGAACATGGCAGATTGCCAGTTCAGTGAATTCTGGCGTGAGAGTTGTCAAGGTACCCGTGACCAGCAGCACCGTGTGTACTCAGGCGCGTAGCGCACCATATGTTGTCTGCAAGCGGGTTTGCCATCGCGTCATCCAGCTGGATGCTTGCGGAGTTAGCAACGAACCTCGTGTCCACGAGCACCAGCCGGGGCGATTGGGGTAAGACACCCGCAGCTAGGACACCTGCTAGGAAGCCGGCTATGCTGTAAGCCAGGCATCGCGTTCGATTTGGCTGCATCGTTGATGGGAGGACCTCGGAAACTGGGAACCTCCACCTTGGACAGACAACGTCACCGCTGTTCCCTGGAATTACGCCTGCGTGGCTAAAGCGCTGTGTCATACTGTCACTTCAAACGCCTGCCAGTGAATGCGGAGATATCACAGGAAAACGAAGCGGTGATGTCACCTCGAAGGCCAGTTTTACGCAACCCTCGCCCGAGCACAGACAGCCTACGAGCATTGTACAGCGTTATGGCCGCCTTGTGCGTTGGCGGTGCTCCTTCCCTGCCGGCTCGCTGTGTGCTGCCTTCTCTAAGGCGCAGTTCCGGCCCTCTCTGTTCGCAGAGGGCACGGACCAGCGTGTCAGTAGCGAGTGTCGCACGCACGCAGAGAAAGAGGCAACCTTCACCAAGGAGACAGAGCTGGTGTCTCGGGGCAAAGCGAGAAGGGGATGGAGACACACCCGACTTTTGGGACAGCGAGGCGTTTGGTTCCTTGTTTGAGAACGGCTACGTCGTTGTTGTGATCAGCGCCGTCGTCTTCGTGTTGATTCTGGCTGCCCCTGTAGTGCGTACGATGGTCACCAGCTTTCCCCAGGCATGACGCGAACATCTTCTGCAGCGCTGAAGTGGACTATTGCTTGGCCTCTGAAATGAATGCAACTGCGTCCCGGAATGATGCGCGCCACGGCAGCACGACGCAGGCACTTTTGTGGCCCCTGCATGAGCGACCCGCGTTCGCTGCTTGTGCAACGCTTGAGCGACCAGGCAGGCAGGTGCGTCGACGATTGCGTGGGCCTCGCGCGGCTGGCTGTTGTGGACCAGCAGGTGCGCTTCCGTAGAGTTGCAGTCGCTGTTTCCTTGATGTGACCGTCACGAGTTGCAGGCGGCGCGGCTCGCGTCTGCCAAGGCGCTGCAGTCACACCGAGAGCACGTGGACTCTACGCAGGAGGTTCTGCGCCTCACCTCCGTCGCTCTTTCCGAGCTAGAGCAGTCGCTGTCAGCTGCCGAGAAGCACGCAGGAGGCCTTCAACAGTTGCACTCTCTCGTCTGTGGCGACTCCGTGCGGCCAGCATGACGGAGGAGGTTTGGCTCTATCAGTATGACCTCACCAACGGCATGGCGCGAGCGCTATCCCTGCAGCTCATCGGCACGCAGCTGGACGCCGTGTGGCACACGAGCGTCGTGGTTTTCGGCCGTGAGTACTACTTCGGAGCCGGCATCTCAGAGGCACTCCCCGGGCAGTCGCACTTCGGTCAGCCTCACAAGCGCCTGCGGCTGGGGACGACACAGCTACAGCGCTCTCTATTCGTGGAGTTCCTGTCGCAGCTCCGTGTGGAGAGGTTCTCGACGACCTCATATCACATACTGCAGAACAATTGCAATCACTTCAGCGAAGCAGCTGCGCAGTTCCTTTGCGGCACGAGCATCCCTCAAGAGATAATCGATCTTCCGCGCATCGCTCTCGCCTCGCCCCTGGGGCCCATGCTGTCTCAGATGCTGAGTACCGTCACAAATGTGTCCGAGCCGCCTGTTGAAGATGCAGTCGTCGAGAATCCTGTCCCTGTCTCTGATGATGACCCAGAGGAGGCGTTCAAGAAGGCAGTCCAGGCTGAATATGAAGAGCTAATGGCCGCGGGCGGGCACACAGCCGAAAGCGCGTCCGAGATGGCTGTCCAGAGGACACTCGAGCGCGGCCTCTAGGCTAGGGCTCCCTCGAGGGTGGGGTCCAGGACGTGGGGTACTATCCGCAGCCAGTGTAGAGATTATCCTTTCTTTCAGACCGTTTACGTAGTCCGCATGCGGACGAGGCGGCTCGCCAGCGCGCTGAGCGGAGATGCAGGGCGCCACCTGCAGGGCCGCTTGTGTGTGCCTGCACACCAGCGCTGCTTCGCGAGTGCCAGCGACCAGACGGGCAGCGTTGACTGGCAGGAGGCGGCTAAATTCGAGGCTGACGCTGACCTCTGGTGCGTGTCGAAGAGAGAGCGGCAGGCAGCGACAGTGAGCTGATGCACTTCCCTCTGGCTGTCTGGCGCCTGGCTAGGTGGGACACCCAGCGCGGTCCGTTCGCGCCGCTCCACGCCATGAATCCGACGCGGTGCCAGTTCATTCGGGACGCAGCCTGCAGCCACTTCGGGAAGGAGTTGTCTGCAGCAGAGCCTTTGGCTGGACTCACTGCCGTGGACGTCGGCTGCGGCGGCGGCATACTGTGCGTCTCTCCTCGCGTCACTGTGCTTCTCTGGTGCCACTTCTGACCGCGTCGCTGTCGCAGCGTTGAGTCCTTGGCGCGGCTGGGCAGCAGTGTTCTGGGCGTCGACGCCGTGGCCAAGAGCGTTGACATTGCGCGCGCCCACGCCGCTCGTGACCCATTGGTTGCTTCCCGTGCTCAATACAGGGCGTGCACAGCAGAGCAGCTCGTGGCTGAGGGGCAGCGGTTCGACCTGGTCACGTCGCTTGAGGTTGTCGAGCACGTGACAGACGTGGCCACCTTCACGCACGTGCTGTCGCAGCTGCTCCGTCCTGGCGGCATGCTGGTCATGTCGACTCTGAACCGGACGCTGCGCTCATACGCCCTGGCCATCGTGGCTGCAGAGCACCTCCTGCAGTGGGTGCCTCAGGGGACACACTCCTGGCGCCGCTTTGTGACGCCGGAGGAGCTGACAGGCACGCTGCTGAAGCACGGCCTCCGGCCACAGCGTGTGGCCGGTATGGCGTATGCACCACTGTCCAATACGTGGGCGCTGAACGGA
>Ga0164297_10002562_pt1 | contig 17775 bp, 40 predicted proteins | sample GEODES058metaG_FD_113539 | JGI IMG/M metagenome (GOLD analysis project Ga0164297, IMG submission 113539) | Dystrophic lake water microbial communities from Trout Bog Lake, Wisconsin, USA - GEODES058 metaG | ecosystem: Environmental > Aquatic > Freshwater > Lake | place: USA: Trout Bog Lake...
GAATTTCATCAAATAAATTAGCTAATTCAATTAAATCAAAGCCTATGATTTCCAAATTAAAATCATAATTGGCAAGTTCTTTAAGTTCAATTTTTAAAAGCGATTCATCCCATCCAGCATTCAGGGCCAATTTGTTGTCAGCTAATACAAGCGCCCGTTTTTGGGCTTCAGTTAGATGAGCGAGTTGTATGGTAGGTATTTCTTGTATTCCCAACTTGCGCGCAGCCATGACGCGCCCGTGGCCCGCTATGAGCCCATTATTTCCATCGATTAAGACAGGATTTGTCCAGCCAAACTCGCGGATGCTTGCAGCGATTTGAGCAACTTGCTCGTCAGAATGTGTACGTGAATTTCGAGCGTAAGGGATAAGACTTTCTAAAGATTTATATTCGATAGTAATCATGGGACTTTTACCCCATTCTTGACGTTTTTCATTGTGGTTTTCCTTTTTTCCTTTTTTTTCCTTTTGACTTGACCCCGAAGGGTCTGGTTACGGCTCCAGCGTCAGCGAAAGGAATAACTGACCGATTGCTGAGCAGGATACCGAACTGCAATTTGTCAGGCAATCAATCTTTCCTTTGGACAATAGCCCATCCCATCCCTTTTGAAGTTACCTACTGCTGATCTAACCTTGGTAATTGTCCATGTGTAGCATGAACTCGGGTTAGGGCATCTCATCTCGCGGTCTATCAGGTCACCTGCGCTTCCCACGCTTACGGCTGGTGTCACCGGCAAATCTTCAAATCGGGCTACCTGTTTTCCTATGTGCGCTGAGAGGGCTACACATAACGCGCCGGGAACGGGTCAACTCAGCGCGGCAGTCTTACGACCAAAGTGACTTTTCTGATAGGCAGGGGCCACTACCCTCTCGGACTTCCAGCGTATCGGGCTGGACAACGTATGGACACAAAAAAAGGCTTGGTACTGCCCCCGGTGAGAACCCCTTGTCCGACTTCAAAGCGTCTCTGGGGGCGGGAACAGTCCAAGCCTTTCTTATCAGTTCTCACGCTGACAAGAAAATTCTATTTACAGAACAGGCACTTGTAAACCATATAAAAAAATTTACCAAATTACTTTACAAGTCTTGAAAGTTTCTTTTACAATAACACCGTACCAAGGCAGTCCCGCCAAGGGTTTTGAAGGAGAGACAAGATGAACGGTTTTTCAGTAAATCAAATTGTTAAAGGCAAACACGCTGGCACTTTCGTGATCCTTGCGTTCAAAAAGATTGGCGGCGAACAACGCGCAATCCTTAAGGAAGTGAATCCTGCCAACTTTACTCAAACTGCTCCGGGACACATTGCTCTTTCTCTGGACTGTATCAAGCCAATTTACTAACACTTTAGCGCCAAGGACGGCGAACCTTTTTGGAGAGACACCATGAAAACTGACGCCGCAATCGCCGCCGCCATCATCCGCAAGGAACTCAAGAAGCACGGCATCAAGCATCGCATCAAGTCCAGCACCTATTCGGGAGGAAACAGCATTTACATCTATGTGCAAGATCAGCTACCGGCAACCATCGAACGTATCAATGATTTTTGTTCTCAGTTTCGGGCTGGTTACTTTGACGGAATGCAGGATATGTACGTCTACAACAAAGACCGCACAGGCCCTACGGTGTCATACATTTTCGTCAAAAATGAAATCAGCGACGAACTCAGGGCCAACGCCCAAGCCTTTGTGAATAGCTACTACGCTCATCCGGGTGTCGGCTATGACTTTGATCGATTGGTCTCGAATCAGCTTAACAGCAAGGATTCAGCGTTTTGGAAAGCCAACAAGCCGCGCATTGCGGCTTAAGGAGGAACCATGAGAGAAACATTTCACGCCAAACATCAGAAAGACTTTGATGCTGGCTACGATGCCAAAATGAAGGAAATCGAAAAAATGGGCTATCAGTTAGCTCGGGACAAGTTTTTTGGGATTACCCTATCGCGGAAAAACCAGCTTCACTTGCCGCCTATTATTTTGCTGATGGGCAATGTCACGCACTATATGACTGGAAAGAAAAATGAAATTCCTACACATCGAATCTGCAAAGGAACATTTGGAAACTTTGAACGCCTTGACCGAAAATCAAGAGATTCCATTTGAGATACGGCTTGAAATGGCCAAAGTGGTCGGCAGCTTCAAAGTAATCATGGAGAACTACGAGGAACTTTGGATTTCGCGCTATTTTTCCTGAATGCCCTAGCGGCATTGTCCCACTCGGCCTCGGTAGCATCATCAATGCTGATTCTATCGGGGCTTTCTATTTTGCGGTCATGGGTAACGAACAATGACCGATGAAGCTCATAGACTTGCTCGACGCTTTCGATGATATACAACGCGCCTTGCCAGAGTTGGTGAAAATCCTGTTCCGGCTTGGTCAGCTTCCGCGCTGATGGCGGTTTTGATCCATCCTTGATTTCGACCAGTATCGTCGTTCCAGATTTCGAGCATACGATGTCAGGAAAACCAGCCCCAACCGTGTGTGTGTGCGCCACCGTCCATCCAAGGTCACGAAAAGCCTTGACGATGATGGGTTGGTTAGCGTCGATTCTTGCTGCTCTCATGAAGTAATTTGATGGTCGTTGCTAGTAGATCCAATTCAGTGACTTTGTAGATTCTAAGCAATGACCTATCCCCGTGGATACCCATTCCACCAGTATGGCAGTCCGGGCATAACGGAATAGCCAAATAATCCGATGCTCGTTGCGACATTCCCTGCCCTTCTCGGATGTGATGGCAGTGAACCCCATAAGCCCCGCACAATACGCAATTCTGCTGGGCAACCCAATCTAGATATTTCTTACTCTTCATGGCTATCAATATACGCTTGAGTGTATTCAATGAGGCTTGTCATGCGCTTGACGCCCATTTGAGCCGAGGATTCCCGGAGGTTCACAAATTCGCCTTCTAGGCCCGGAATCATGTCTGCGCCAATCTTGGTTGCTATGGCATGACCAGAAATGAATAGCACCTTCCATTGGTCAGGCTTTAACACTCGCCCCATATAAGTCATGGTTTTGGCTGCATCGCTGCAAAGGGCGTGGAATTTGGCGTTCTGATCCAAGGTTCGGGTGCAATCCTTCAATATCAGAATCAACCCGTCAGGAGCCTTAGAGACGGCTTCCAGCGCCCTTGTACGCTTATCCTCTCCGTTTATTTGAATCATGTAGTGGATCATATTTTCTGCTATCCAAAATGAGTTCCTTGTTTTCGTCCCAAATCAGAACGCGCTCAGGCTTTCCGAGCTCCTTAGAGACTTCGGTGATAAATTCGGCTGCTTCGGGTTGCGTTTCTAAAATTCGATTCCAATCCCGCGCCTTTTCCGCTCGCGCAATCAGCCTTTGGCGTTCTGCTTCTTCATTTTTCCTAATCGTTGCTTGGGCTACTTTTTGCCTCAGTTGCTCCACTTTCTCCATCAAATCCATAACCTAAACCTCGCAATGGTTCGACTGATCTGGTGATGATGCTCAAATGCCATGCCTTGCAGAATTCACAAGGCTCCCCTATTCGCCGCCATCCATTCATTCCATCCTGTTCGATTCGACAGGTGCAGGCTGGCTTTTCTGTAGTATTTCTTTCAGTTTGCATAAATTTTCCTTCGCTTTTTCAGGGTCAAATGTTGAATGTGATTCCAATAGGCCGGCAATGCTTCCCTGCGGCGATTCCAGAAGCCTTGACGGTATGTCTTGCTCTTTCAGTCTCCCTAGCTTTAATGCGTCTGATACGGCCTTAGAGCGTTTTTCAGCGCACCATCCCTCCGAGATGATCCACTTTGGGAATATGTTTTGCGATTTGTTTCTTTCAACGATTCGATCATATGCAGCTTTGAATGCCATTCGACTGGCTATGCGGTCATCCTCCCGGTCTGCAATGGCATGAGCCTCGGCAATCTCATCAGTCCAGACAACGGTGTCCGATTCATCCTTCGGAATCATCGTCCAAGCCTCATCAGCCGATATCCGCTGCGGAGCCCATTTTTCAATTTGGGCCACAATGTCCGCGGGCTTTGGAGGAAACTGACCTCGTACTGGATCGACGCAATGCGCCTTGATGCCTTCGACAACAATTGCCAGTGGATAGGGTTTGAGCAATTCAAACGCCATCGCTACCTGTTGCGGCCCAATCGGTTTGTGGAATGACCACGCCCCGGAAAATGTTTCAGAAAATGCCTTGAATTCATTCGTGTTCATAAATTTCACCATCAAAGTCAGAGAACGGATTGTGTTGGTATTCGTGTGTGACTATCGCCTTGGACGTTACCCATTCGGCCTTAAATGACCTCCAGCCGCGCCCGATACATTCCCGAACCGCATCCTCAACGGTCCAACCAGCTTTTAGCGCTTCCTTGACGAATTGATCCCAAGCCACTGCGGATAGAGGAGCCTTGACTGCTTTCCTGTGTTTGATGAATTCCATTGCCAGTTCTGGCCCGATTTCAAGCATTGAATCGATAGAAAAAACCTTTGCGTTTTTTCTTTTGGTTAATGGTTCTTGGTTCTTGGTTAATGGTTCTTGGTTAATGGTTTCTATTTGGTTGCCTGTCCGTTGGCTTTCCGTTGAGGCTTCGTTCAACGGTCGTTCAACGGTCGTTGGTTTTACGTTCAACGCTCGTTTAACAGCCGATGCTTTTCCGGCCTCGCTTTGTTGTTCTCTCGTTTCCCGGTAAAGCCTTAACTCCTTGTCGCATCTCATGTGATGCCATTCGCCATCTGTCTCAACGAAAAATTCCCTGAGAATCAGCATTGCTTGTGCTGATTGCTTCACGATACGCAACCTCCGAAAGACCATCTCAAGATCCGAAAATGGTTGCTCGGTGTCATAGTAGTGATTGACCAGACGGAAATAGATCGCCTCCTCTTCCAATGTGAGATGAGAAGTGGACAAATTCCAATCCGGAATGTTGAGTTTGTAATAGTGCATGGGGCATCCTGTGTTGTCTCTCCGGGTCGCACTCCTCCTGCGGCCCTTTTTTTTTACTTCCGTTTGGCCCTCCTGATTTCTCGCCATGGCAAGTCAGGCCGTAATTCCTCAGCCGTGACTCGATGCTTGGTTGCAAGCTGAATCGCCATTGCTGTCTCAGCAGTGACGCGGGTTTTTCCATTCGCCATCAAACCAATCAAGACCCGAGAGCATCCCAGCTTTTCCGCTGCAAGCCTCCGGCCTCCAATGATTTCAACGGCCTGATCGATCAATTCGTTCTGTTCCATAGTGTCTCCTTAAAAAGTCCAGCGAATTATAAAATAAGTTTACCTGTCTTGTAAAATTGTTTTATAATGTCCCTGCTTTTAACACAACAGGAGAGACAAAAAATGGCTGAATTTTCGCCATGGGACGAACCGATGGAGATGCTTGACGCATTGTCTGATTCATTGCTCAGGGCTTCACCTGTTCTGTCCCGTCAAATCAATGACATTCAGCACAAGCTGAAGGCAATCAGGGCTGAACACGAACAGCAACAAGAAGACCTCGACCAGATATTTGCAGTTCTGGAATCCATCGAGGGACGCAATTACGCAAAGGCTCAGGAGGCTATCAATGTCCACGACATCTAAGACCATCTTTCAGGCTCTTGTAGCCGCTCAGAAGAATTTCGAGGCGGCATCGAAGACCAGCAACAATCCGCATTTCCGAAGCAAATACGCCGCGCTGGATGTGTGCGTTGATGCTGTCAAGGAAGCCCTGAACAATGAAGGGATCTTTCTTTTGCAGAAAACGCACGAATGCTCCGATGGCGTCACTGTCGAAACCATTTTTATTCATGAATCCGGAGAACAGCTTTCAGGGGGAATCCTGCACGTTCCTGCTTCTAAGCATGACGCTCAAGGCTACGGGTCGGCTTTGACCTACGCTCGTCGGTACAGCCTTTTGGCGGCTTGTGGAATTGCCCCGGAAGATGATGACGGGAACGCGGCAACGGCAAGCGCTCCGAAAAGGCCACCGCCACCATCTGAACAAGATATTGAAGCAAAGCGCTTTGAGATCTCTCAGGCGATTGATGCAGCAAAAAACACCGACGAACTTCGCAAGGTTCTGGATCCTGCTCGGGAGTGGGCAAAACTGTACGGACTTCCGAAGTTCAATAACGAAATTGTCGAACTGGCAAAAACCCGCGCATCCGCGCTCAAAACAGAGGATTAAGAAATGGCCGATCAAAAGTTGTATGACCTCGTAGTAACCACGGGTCAATATGTGGATCGAGAAGGCAACGAAAAGCGCGAGTACGAGAACATTGGCGCTGTGTTCCAAGGTCAAAACGGGATGTACGCCATCATGAAGAAGACCTTCAATCCTGCCGGGGTTCCCAGTGATAGGTCATCTTTCTTTGTGAACTTCTACGAACCACGGGACAGGAACGCGCAATTTCTTCAGCGTGCTCCTCAACAGGCAAGGGGTCCGGCATACCCTCAGCAAGCCCCGCAGGACAATTCAGGCGCTGATTTCAACGACGATATCCCATTTTAACGGGTACCAATCATGACTATTTATTACGATCTACCAGCAGCCGAGTACCATGCTCGCCCTGAAATTTCCAAGAGCGGTCTGGACAAGATCGCTCAATTTCCAGCCCTTTACCTTGCCCACAAGAACCGTCCTCCGCAGCCAGCGGAGGAGCTGGTTATCGGGTCAGCAACGCACACTCTGATTCTGGAGCCCGAAAAGTTCGAGCAGGAATTCATTGTGGCCCCTGCCGGCATGGATCGGCGCACCAAGGAAGGCAGAGCCGCTTTTGCTCAACTGGAGGATTCAGGAAAGCAAATCCTGAGCGCCTCTCAATACGAACTGGTCAGCGGTATGGCCCTGTCCGTAAGAAGCAACCCCGTTGCGTTGGATTTAATCTCAGGAGGCCATGCAGAGGTTTCCTTTGACTCGATCCTTGAGGACGTGCCCACCCGTGGCCGTTGCGATTATCTGCGCTCCGATGGCGTGGTAATTGACCTCAAAACCACCAAGTCAGCCAGCAAGCGAGGGTTTGCAAAATCCATTGCCGAATATCGCTACCACGTCCAAGCAGCCATATACACGGATCTTCTGGAGGCGAATGGGCTGTTCGTGCCCGAGTTCATCTTCATTGCCGTGGAGAAGACCTATCCCTATGCCTCAGCCATTTACAAGCTGGATCAAGATGCACTCGATCTTGGCCGAGCCTTGTACCGTAGGGATCTTGCTACTTACAAGCACTGCATGGAAATGGACGAATGGCCGGGATACCCGGAGGAAGTGGTAACGCTGTCCCTGCCATCTTGGGCTGTGTAAATTTTTTTTACAAAAAGGGTTTACTTCGCCTTAAAGTTTATTTTACAATTACACCATGCCAAGGCAATTCGGCCTTGGCCCCAACTGGAGAGACAACATGAAAGCATTAGATAAATTTGGCGGCTGGATTCTCGACACCCGCGCCGGAATGATTTTCGGAATCATCATTGTTTTGACAGGAGCAGGAATACTTGGCTACAAGGCGTGGACAGCGCCTAGGCGCGTCACTCTGACTGCTTCGGATTTCGTCTGTGTCCAAGCCGAGCCTTGGGGCATTTCGACGCGCTGTACGGCTTATGCGAGGGTTAAATGAACACCCTCACCATCCCGTTAAACGGTGAACAGGTCGAAGTGCATTTTGCTTTTACCAAGGGCTATCCCGCAACATGGGACGATCCCGGATGTGATGACGAAGCCGAGATCACTGCGGTTTTTTATAAAGACGTGGACGTTTACCCGATCATCAACGAAGAGGATGTTGAGGGGTTGTATGACTACATTTACAGCTACAGGGGTGATGACGATGTATAGAATTCTGAAGGTTCTGCTGGTTATGGCATTGATCGCAGGTTACGCCTACGTCAGCAATCAGGATTACGAAGATCAACAAATGGTTGAGGCTATTAACAAATGAAATCACTCCGCGCTATCAGAATGAGCATCCTTTACTGGCAAATCGACAGACTGGCAGCGCGGATGAATAGGCTTTTGAAAAAACCGTAAGCTGGTAGAGCGGTCAATTATCACCAGAGCCATGACAGAGCGGCGAGTCTCTCCTCCTTTCTAACTCGCAAGGTGTGGGCATGGCATTTTTTAACATTGGGGGATAGCCAAGCGGTAAGGCAGCGGGTTTTGATCCCGTCATTCCTAGGTTCGATCCCTAGTCCCCCAGCCACTTTTGAGAGAACAATGAACAATCAATACTCCTTTGCTGCATTTCAGGAACAAGCCATGCGAACCGCCAAAGATATGGGCCCAGGAAAAGACCTGATCCATGCCACGCTAGGCATAACCAGTGAGGCCGGGGAATTTTCCGATGCAATCAAAAAGTTTTTTGCTTACGACAAAGAGTTAGACAAAACCAATCTGATCGAGGAAATCGGGGATTTATTTTGGTTCTGCGCATTGGCCTGTAGATCGCTTGGCGTATCTCTTGAAGTTCCGGCAATCCATTGCATTTCCAAACTGGAAAAGCGTTATCCGGAAAAATTCACCAATGAAGCAGCCATTGCCAGAGCGGACAAAGCGGAATGAGTAAGGCCGCCATCATCATTCTTGTGATTGCGTTCGTTCTTGTTTTGATCGAATCCGTAATTGATCTTCCAACAGAACCCGAGGACTTGGACTGATGGCAAGCCACGGGGACAGGTTCACAGAACGCAACAGGAACACGAGAGCCAACAAACCGATAGATCACCCGCCACCATGTGATTTTTGCCGTGACGGGGCTGTGTGCCGCCGTGAATGCCTGAGTTACAGGGTATGGGAGAGAACCGGAGTTTAAAAATTATGGCCCCTTACATTTTTTAACAATGTGTCGGTAGGAGTACCGGGGGCCACTCTTTAGGAAACAACAATGGAAAACAATGACTGGCTGTTTTTAGGATCCGCGGTAATTGCGGCTGCGTGTTTCGCGCTACTGGCCTATGCGGATTGGTTCGACAATGAAGAGTAAAACTAAGGAGATGAAAATGGAAAATGTAACGATCAATGGTATTGAGTACGCGCCTGTAAATCGCATCGTCGGAACTCGTGCAGTTGTAGTTGTGGATCGTGGATGGATCTTTGCAGGTGACGTTACCCGCAGCAATGGCAGGATTCGCCTAGATAATGCCGTGTGGGTTTTCCGGTGGGAGTCCGTGGGTTTCGATGGTGTTATTGCCAATCCGAAATCAAGCAGTGTAACCATTAAGCCTATGCCGAACGGGGTTGATATTCCCGAAGGCGCTGAAATTTTCTTAGTTCCTGTCGAAGATGGGTGGGGGCTGTAATGGCCCCTGTCTTTAAGCCAATCGGCGACGGCAACGGCTACGGCAACGGCTACGGCGACGGCGACGGCGACGGCAACGGCAACGGCTACGGCGACGGCGACGGCTACGGCAACGGCAACGGCTACGGCGACGGCGACGGCGACGGCAACGGCTACGGCGACGGCGACGGCTACGGCAACGGCAACGGCTACGGCAACGGCAACGGCTACGGCTACGGCTACGGCGACGGCGACGGCAACGGAACAGTGTCACCCAATAGACTGAGGAGGAAGTGATGGGAACAAGACACCGTCACGCTGATGTAATTCATGCGTGGGCTGAGGGTGAGGAGATTCAGTATTTTTGGGAAAGTGAATGGCGTGATTGGAAAGATACTAGCTGCCCTACCTTTACAGGAAATATTAAATGGCGCGTCAAACCCAAAACCGTCAAGAAGGAAGGGTGGGTGAATGTTTATCCAGCAACCATGGAAAATCATGTAGCTAGCACGTCCAATGCCTATGCAACAGAAATGCAGGCTGACAAAAATGAAAGATGCGCAAGAATAGCCTGCGTCCACATTACTTGGGAGGAAGAAGTATGAACAAGAACGATGGTGGCCCGGCGTTTCCGAATGTGAAGAATTGCCCAGATTTGTCTGAAAAAGGCATGACCCTCCGAGATTACTTTGCGGCCAAGGCGATGCAGGGAATTTATGCCTGTCCGGTACAGCTTTATCACGCTGATGGAACACCTATGCCTGACCCACTAACAAGCGCAGACATAGCAAAGATGGCCTATGAAGAAGCAGACGCAATGCTACAAGCGAGGGAAGAATGAGTAAATTCAGAAAGAAGCCAGTAGTGATTGACGCCGTTCGGATTGAGAAAGAAATGAAAACTCCCGCTTGGTTGAAAGACGCCTTAGTGCGCGGAGAGGTGATCCTGTATGGCATGAATAGGATTCTGCGTGATCAACCCCAAGCGTATATCAAAACCCTTGAAGGGACCATGCGTGGAGACGCTGGAGACTGGATCATTCGTGGCGTTAAGGGTGAACTCTATCCTTGCAAGCCGGACATTTTTGAAGCGACCTATGAACCTGTGGAGGAAGAATGACCAAAAAAGACCACCTAGAAATCCTGATGCTCCTGTCTGCCTTGGAGTCTTGGAGTTATTCCCTTGACCGTAGATTGCCGGATTGGCTGTTGGAGGATTTAGAAAACATGGTTGAGAAACTGAAAGCTGAAGTGTTGGAGGAGAGATGAACGAAGACAAAGAACTTACCCAGCGGGAATTACAAGAATGCCTTCGTTACGAGGAAGGTACAGGGTTCTTTTTCTGGATTAAAAGAAACAGTAAACGCATAAAAGTTGGGGATAAAGCTGGAACAAGACCAAATTGTGATGGGTACGCAGAAATAATGGTGAACAATGTTTTGTACAAGGCTCATCGTTTGGCTTGGTTATATGTGTATGGCGAATGGCCTCAGAGTCAAATAGATCACATTAATGGCGATAGGTTCGACAACCGTATTGCAAATCTGCGGGACGCTACACCAAAGGAAAATTCTTACAATCGCATACGAGCAAGCAAAAACAACAAAACGTCTTTACTGGGCGTGGTGACAAAGCCGAACGGAACTTTTTACGCCGAGATTAGGGTAGAGAAAAAGAAGGTTCATTTAGGATCTTTCCCCACCGCAGAGTTAGCACATCAAGCATATCTTGAAGCCAAAGAAAAATTGCATGCGATGGAGGCGGTATGAACGAAGACAAAGAGTTATTGACCTTGGCGGCGAAAGCGGCGGGGATTGAAGGCTACTGGTTTGAAAACGAGTACTGGAACGGGATTGTAGGAAGTCACATTAACGGAGCAGATACTCCTTGGAACCCCCTACTCGACGATGCTGACGCTTTGCGCCTTGCGGTGAAGTTGAAGATGACTATTGATGTGCGGCTGTGGGATGACGAGGTTCAAGTTCGCGCTTACCACGAGCCGAGTATGTATCACATATCCGAAAAGGGCGATCCATGCGACGCCACCCGTAGAACCATCGTAAGAGCCGCCGCTGAGATTGGTAGGAGGATGGAATGAGTAAAGAAGTTCTTGAGGATCTCAAAACTGGCGTAGCTGTGCTTGCGTTTCTTGTTTTAGTTGGCTTGGTGCTTATCTTTTTGGCATGGGTAGGACAGAAGGTGCTGGCATGAGTACCGCAACCGAATTGTTGAGACGGACTGCTGAGGCATTGGAAAGCATGCGCCTTATGGATCTTTTTAGGGTAAATGCCGCAACTCTATCGGCTGACATCCGCGCCTACCTCGCCTCCGAGCCAGAAGCAGATGAACCTATGGCGTGGACAACTAAAGATGATTTAGAGAGATTTCAAGATGACTTCTATTTAGGTGTGTTTTCTGAACCTGTAGGAAAAGATGACGTCCCCCTCTACATCAGACCCTCGCCAGCAAGGAAGCCGATGACGGAGGAGGAACTGCCTAACATGGGAACCCCAGAGTATTTAACATTTGTCGCTGGCATCCGCTATGCAGAAAAACACCACGGGATAGGGGGGGTGATGAGTGAAGAACAAACACATTTGCTTCATCAAGAGATATTAAAGGCTTTAAGAGACGCAAACCAAGCGCAAAACGGAATTGCAAAACCCGCCGAGCCAGAAGCGGAGCCTGTGGCAAGAAAATCATTAACGACAATAGAGATTGATGATGCTTTAAGGGAAAACGTCCCTCAATGTGATGCTGAGTATGAAATCGGGTTTCATTCTGGTGTTAGGTGGGCAGAACAAAAGCTATACCAATGAAAGAATCTTGGGATTCACATTTATTTAACCCGCCGACAGGAGCGGATGAGTTTGACGCACAAAGAATGGATGGCACTTATTATCGTAAGTATGTCTCGTGCAAGCGCTGTGGAACTCAAAACCTATATTGGAAAGAAACCGTTTTTGGTTGGCGATTATTCGGAAATAAAAGGTTACATGTATGCAAGACAAAGAACACGAAATGATAGCTATAACAGAAGAAGATGAGCCTGTGGCGTGGATTCAACCAACACATTTAGAAAAAGCGCAATTTATGCCGTTCTTGTGCCGAGTTGAACCTAAACAGAGAGATGATTTTATCCCCCTCTACATCAGACCAGAGTCAGCAAGAAAGCCGATGAGCCTAGATGAGTGTTTGAAAAGATGGGAAGTGGCGAAAATGATGTATGGATTCACAGACAATTCAACATTTATTGCGGGTGTCCGTTTTGCAGAAAAACACCACGGGATAGGGGGATATGATGACTAAAAAGAATCTTTTAGAAGTACTTATGCTTTTGTCGGCTTTGGAATCCTGGAGTTATGTCGATGGCCGTAGGTTGCCCGATTGGCTCGTTGAAAAGCTGGAAGATGGCGTGGAAAAATTAAAGGCTGAGATTTTGAGCGACGAGGAATAATCGATCATGAAGTTTCTAATGCTGCTCTTCCCCTTTGCTGTTCACTCGATGACCGCTGAACAGGCCATGGCAAAACACCATGCCTACATTCAGTGCATAAAGGCTTGCACCACAAAATCATGCGTGATGCAATGCAATCGCCAATTCAACGTGAAAACGAAATGAACGAAAGACTAGAAGCGCTTAGGGAAACTTCAAAGATATGTCGCGATACCATCCATCGATATCGGTTCGAGGATGACGTGGCATTTGGGGCTAGGATTTGCCTTGACGCAATCGAAGCCCTTATTCGACAAATACCGCAAGAAAACGAAGACGGGGATCACTTGGAATGCTTGAACCATTCGAGCAAATGATCTGCCCCCAGCAAAGCTATGATGCCAAAAACTACGCTGATGATGACTTTCGCGGTTTTGGACAGACTCGCCAGTCGTTTTAATTCCCTGAGCTCTTCCGTTGTTAAAACGTTAGACGTATCTACGACCTTGAGCGAGTCATCATCACGAGTCATTGGCGTGATCCTTCACGAAAATGCCAATGGCAGCGGCCACCGATAATCCAGCGGTCACGATAGCGCCTTGGAGTTCCGGTGAAATCTGGATGCCAAACGCAATCAAAAGATAACAAAGACCGCGCCAAGTGCTAGGCTCATTCAATGCAATACCAAAGCGCTTCATGATGACCCCCTTACTTGGTTTCTTCGGCGATGACAGACGCTACAGAGGCCGCAGCTTCGGTAGGGGCTACCGCAGCAGGATCTGTAACAGTTTCGATTGCTTCGGCAACAGGAGCCGCCGCACCGGCCATAACCGCCAATTCATGAAGAATGGCTTTCAGGTCGGCGCTAATTTCTTCACCAAGGGCTTCGATTTTGTCTTTCAAGGACATGAGGTTTCTCCTAATACTCGCAGTCAATAGAAAAGGCTGGGTTATACAAATAGGCGGTCAAGTCCTGCATCAGCAATTTGAAATCAATTCCTACACTTGAAGGGCGCGGGAATTGAGTTTGCGATGAATCAGGCTTAAAAGTGCATTTGATTTCTTGAGGCTTGCCCCCATCGGACAGCTTTGCCTCAAATGTCTTACTGCACCCGGTAAGAATTGTCAGGGCAATAATGCCATAAATGAGAGCCATTGCGAATTACGGCAGCTTCGCCAATTCAAAGTGCATCCCATCCGGCCTCTTCCATACGCCACCCCAATTAAAGCCGGCATCCGTAAAGCATTTAACAAATCCGGGGCTCATAGTCGGCTTTTTGCCGAGTGCATTCCATGCCGCATTAACATCAACCGCAACGCCCCAAGAATGGAGGCTCGGGCTCGTCCTTCCCCTGATGTTTCTGATCTGAAAACACCCGTCCCACGTCTTGAGTTCGTTAACGTGTCCCGTAGAAATCAGGTTTTTGAATGCCTGAGCCAGTGGTCCGGGCATATCGCGATTGCAATAAATCTTCTTGGGTATGAATCCAATTTCAAGTTCGGCAGGGACATCCCATACCGTCATGAACTTGGATTCATTCGCCCTTGGATCGCCGTAACGCGCTAGGCAATCTTTGCTTGTAGTCATTTTGATTTCTTGGACGCAACAGGAGCAGCGGGCTCCTCAGCTTCTTCAGCAGCGATTTCCGCTTTGAGCTCGGCTTCCTTTGCCTCGATGAAGTCAATCAGTTCCTTAAGCTCCTGACGGGCTTCTGAGGTCATATCCAGAACGATTTGCTTGAGTGACATAATCAATCCTCTTTTGTTTCTTCATCGTGCGCTTCGACAGGTTCAGAAGCATTTTCTACTTCCTGAGTCTGAATCTGCTGCATGACCTGCATTCGAATGCCATACACCACCATTTCAACATCTTCCATTGGCATCTTACGAAGGCCAGCGAGAATAATGTCTATTTCTTTTGTCGATTCAACAGTAATTGTCAATGACATTTTTTTCCTTCTACAAGTGGGCCTAATTGGAACTGTTCAAAACTCGGCCAATGTTTTACAGCTTCAGGCAAACGCCTCATTTAATATAACATCTGCTGTTCGTTATCGGGTCATGCTTTTGGCTGGGGCGGCTGAACCGGCATATCCTGCATGAATGTGGCCGGATCTTCTCCGGGGGTTACATCCGAAAATTTAGGGATCGCCCAAGCCCATACGGCATCTCTCCAATCAATCAACGCTTTTGCATCAGCGGCATACTGAGTATTTGAGCTGGTTGCGTATGATGCAGCAGTTGCCAGATTGTCGTAACCCCAGTCAGAAGCCCCGCCATCAAGTTTTGCTTGAATTGCAGCATTTATATTGCTTACGGCTTGAGCAATGCGCTGCTTGTCATACGTTGGCGAGTTGACAATGGCTCCATTAGAAACCACATATAAGTAATACTGTTCAGCTTGTTCCTGAGTGCATTCAACAGTATTTTCTGGAATAGAATCCCCGAAAGCAACTCCAGAGCCAGTTATAGTTCCATCGGACGAATAAGAGCAATAATAGATAGTCATAAATTTACCTTAATGGAACGGAATAAAGATCGCGGATACTATATTAGTAAACGAAGATGAAGAAGCACTTGTAAATGTTACTGTTATGTTGTTGCTTCCATCTGGGTAAACTATGCCACCCCAAGCCTGAACCATTGTTATAGTTGTAAGATCTTGCCCTACATTGCTACCTTGAACATAAAGTGTTCCATAATTTGTACCCGGTGCTTGAGTTCCAGTATTTCTTATTCCAAAAGCAAAAAGAATTCCTCCAACTGCGGAGCCAAATGTTATTGAATTAGATAGAGTAGTATTTGCGCCAGTAGACCTAGCCATTCCGGCTTGTCTGCTATTTAGCAAAAATGGGCCTTGGTTTTGTCCATCTACCGAAACCAATAGACTGCTAGAATTATCCCACCCGATGTTTATCTTGTTGGTGGCTTGACCGGGGCCACCGCCTTGCTGAACTGGGGTAAATCCCTGAACCAATGAAGCATTGCTGGCTGTAACAGCATTTCCGGCAATATTGATAGGCCAAATTCCACCAAAATCCATTCCGTCTACTTCTAGAGTGGCTGTACTTACAGATGGAACCCACCCAAACTTAATTAAGTCTGTTCCATTATATGAATATACTGAACTAGAGTACCCAGAAACATTGCCCGTTACATTGCCAGTCACATTGCCCGTCAATGGACCCACAAATCCTTCTGAATTCGTAAGCGCACCTGACATGGTGTCACCAGCCTTGTTGACTGGAGTATAACCCAAAGCCGAAGTGACATCAGTAGCGTTGAGCGTTACCGTCCCAGTTCTTCCGTTGAAACTCGCTACTTTTGCCGAATCGGCAAAGTTAATGTTGGTGCCATCACCGTACAAATAAGTCGAAGCATTCTGCGTCAAAGTGACGCCAGTTCCGGAGGCCGTTTTGGCTGTCAGTGTATAGGCACCTGTCGTGTTGTTCTGGACGATGTATTCACCGACCGCAGCGGGGAAAATCAGATTCCGATTTCCGGTAAGCGTCCCAGAAATAATCAGGACAGGATAAGCAGCCTGAAGCGAAGTTAAAGTCACATCAGCAGTCGTGACGGTGACCGATTGCGAGCCCTCAAAAGCTAAGGAAGACCAACCAGCACCGCCCGTGTCAGGATTGCTTGTGTTGTTTTCAATCGTGTTTACCCAAAGCCCACCAAATGCTGCAGCCTGTAAAACCGCGCCTTTTGGATACCCGCCGATGGTCGTTGAGAAAGAAGAGTCATAAGGAAACATCCCACCGGCTTCCTGCCATTGCTGAATGGCAGTGATTTCATACAGGATCCCATTGAAATCAGCACCAAAAGGCGGGATGCCACCTGAACTGATTGGCTGGAACGTTAGAGGAGGAAATCCGTCAGTTAGGGATGCCTTTCCGTTCGTGATTCCAATTTGGGACGCTTGAGGAATTGTATTCTTGTAGCTTGACCCTGCTGAATTAGCAAACGGGATCTGAATTTTTAATGGGATATTAGAGCTTTGCATATCTGATCCTGTTAGTAAGAAACGTTGACAAGTACACCAGCCGGTCTAGGAAATACGCCAGAATTTTGAACGATGGCAAGCTGCCAAGCATTTGGGATAAAGTTGAAGTGATAAGTAAAACTCTGATTCAGGCCATCGATAATATAAGCCACTCCATAAGGGCTACCATCAATCGACACTCCAAAAAAATACTGTAAAAATTGGTTGATGTTCGGGACTGACAGATTGCCAATGTTCACGGCTGCTTTCACCATAATCAGTCTGCGATAAATGTTATCCGACAAGTAATAAGTCGTTGTATTTGAAATCGAAGAATAGAATGGTGCCTGCCCAAATGGCTGAGGGCCAGTTGAGGCATACGGTGCAAGATAGGCTTCATCGAATCCCAAAAAAGCAGGAGAGCCCGGAATCTGAAGGTAACGGGAAACATTGACAATCGCCCCCCAAATATCAAGCCCTGATCCAACCGCTGTATTCACATCCCAGATGTTCGCGTAGAAATTCGCGATGTCTGTGTCGGGCTGTACCGCGTCATTGAATGACTGCATCATCGAATAGATCGTTGGAGAATCAAAGTATTGACTCAGCAGTGTCTCATTCCAATTCTGCATGGTTACACCAGCGTCACGGTAATGTTAGAGGCCGAAAGGACTGGAAGCTGATCGATTCCAAAAGCAATCAACAGCGCATATTGCAAAGCCGTTCCATTGCCTGAACTTGCACCAGTGGTTGCTGCAGTAAATGTTGAGCCCACCGCGTAAGTCACCCCAGAAGTTCCGGCTATCGTGTTCCACTGCGTTTGCGTGGTTGAGCCAAGCGTCAAGATTTGGTAAGTCTGACCGACAACAAAAGACCCAGCCGTTACTGAATTGTAAGCCGCCAGATAGACTTCTTCGATGTTCACATAGGGGCTGATTGCATTGATATTGCCATAGTAACGTCCCGAATAGGTTGTTTGCCCGATATAGGCAGCTTGCCCTCCATCTTGACCGTTAAATGAGGCGAGAACGGCATTCTGGACTAGCTGCGTGATGTTTGATGGAAGCAGCGCATTATTCTTAATGACCACATTGAAATAGGCATTCGTGGCCGTTGGAGTCAGATAAGTGACCGAATA
>Ga0164297_10002564_pt1 | contig 17764 bp, 17 predicted proteins | sample GEODES058metaG_FD_113539 | JGI IMG/M metagenome (GOLD analysis project Ga0164297, IMG submission 113539) | Dystrophic lake water microbial communities from Trout Bog Lake, Wisconsin, USA - GEODES058 metaG | ecosystem: Environmental > Aquatic > Freshwater > Lake | place: USA: Trout Bog Lake...
TGTGAAGTCGCGCTTCTTGTTGTGCGTGTACTGAAACACCTCCACCAAGCTGCGCCAAAGCAGAGGCAGGGGTCAGTGGATGAGCAGCGGCACAGAGGCACGCTGCACGCGATGTCATCCATCGCGCGCACCTGCACGTCCTCTGCGGGTTCGCGAAGATGGCATCTGGGTCAGCCTTCAACTGGCCCTGCAGCGCGTTGACGACTGCCTCTGTGCGCGCCCAGGAAGGCACGGGCTTCCTTGGTCGCTCTTCCTCGTCGCTGTCGGACCCGCTCTTGTACGGCGAGATCTCGTAGGAGAACATTTCAGGAGCGGCAGCCTCGGGCGCTGCGCCAGCCTGGGTGGCCACTGCGGATGGCAGACTTGGGGGTGGTGCCATAGGGGCGGCAGTCGCCTGCTGAGGCAGCGGCTTTACAGCAACGGGCGGCGATACGACTGGCGTTGTGACACTCTTCTCGGCCGCCGGCAGAGGCCTGCTTATTTGCGTGTCAGTGCATGTAAGGAATAGCCGTGATATGAAACTGCACACACCTGTTGGAAGCATCCCCCAGCGCAGCAGGCTTCGCCTCCTGCACTGGCGCTTTGTCCTTGGCGGCAAGGTCAACATTGTTGCGCTGCGCCGCGCGTGCCTGAGAGACAGGAGTGTCAGATGGGAAGGAGCAGAGCAAAGTGGCTTCTGGCGCACCTCCATAGCCTGTTTGAGACGCGGTATCGCGCTCGCCTTGGCCGCTGATTCCAGCATCGGGCGCGGTGCAAGCGCGCTCGCTGGCAGGGCAGCCGGCTGCATCGCTTTCGCAGACGAGTCGCCAGGAGCAGCTGTTGCTGCTGCCTTCGGAAGTCCCTGCATCGCCAGTTGCCTGGCTGCCTCGCGCTGGCGCTCCAGCTGCTCCTTCTTCTGCTTGCGCTCCTGCTGCAATTGCTCCTCTTTCTTGCGGGCCTGTTCAGCCATAGCGAGCGCAATGACCTTGTGCTTCACAGATGGCACCTGCTAGAGTGCAGCGCGAGAGAGCACACATCGCACATGTCAACGTGCGTCTTTCAAACGCTGATACCAGTTCGCTCGGGCGCACCAGTGCTGCGGGAGCAGCGCCGCTGGCGACAGCGGCGGGCTCTTGGATTGAGGTGAGAGCAGGCTCCTCTGGAACCGCTGGCGATGAGGGTGGCAGCGGCACCGCCAAGGGAACCACAGCAGGTTGTGCCTGTGGTTCAACCTGGCGAAACAGCGCACGTGCGATATGCGTGTAAGTCGTGGCGGAAACAGACAACAGTGCACTTTGGATAGCGTGCCTGAGGCTGCTCGCTCGCTGGCTCTGCGACAACATCCGCTGCGCGTGTGTTAGCGGCTGCTGAATGCGGCTGGACAGACACATCCTCCGTCGGCGGAACAACGGGACCAGAGAGGGCGACCTGAGAGGCAGACCACGTCAGGAAAGAGCGGTGTGTTGCACGGACGAAGAGACGCACTACTGCAGCATCAGGAGCAGCAGGCGGTTCTGTAGTATCTGCGTCGTCTGGCGGCGCAGATGAAGGGCTTTCCTGGCGCGGCGGCACAGCGACTTCCTCCTCATGCAGAGCACCTACAGCAGCCCCAGCCTTGGCAGCTGCGCCGTCTTCGGGCGCTTTGCCGCGGCGTGTGCGCGGTGGCTGCTGCACTGGCGGAAGCTGCACAGGGGGGCCTGAAACGCGCGACAGAGTAGACGGATCACGCTCAGAGCTCGCGAAAAGCAAGTGGCTCGTGCAACAGTCCTGAGCACAAGTGCCGCACCTGAGTCCACTGCAGGCACCTCCTTGACCTCCGCGAGCGCTTGTGCCTGAGCGACAGGCCACGCGAGGCGAGACGTCAGCTCGGTGCACGCATCCAGTGGCGGCGCGGCGTGGAAAGAGAGGAAGCACACCTTCGTTCTCTGTCGCTTTGCACTCCTGCAATAGCCACCGCAAGCAGAGGTGCAGAGAGTTACAACTCTCGGGCCAGACGCGGAGCAGAAGTGTGAACATGACGCACCCGCTTCCAACAGCTGGCTGCGCCGCCACCTGTTGGTTGGCAACAGCCAGGCGGTCACGCAACCACGAGCTGCGCGCAAAGAGGCGTCAGTGTGCACTCTCCGGCGTCGTCCAGCGGCATCAAAACAGCTGCACAAGTGCGGCGTCGCGGCGTGATATGTGTTTGTCTCGCCCAGGGCGCCGGTGAGTGCGCAAGTGGCAGCCGGAGGAAGCGTCTGCGTCCCGGCTGCGCGCCGCGGAGGCGCCCTGACGCACCGGTGGCGCTCCACCTCGGCCAAGCATGCGGAAGTGCGCTGCTCCGCGACGCGCCGGAGCGCAGAGAGGGCGCCGTCAAGCGCGGACATGCTGCAACGGACCGACACTGCGACTTCGCCCCGTGCTCCTCGGAGCGCGTTGCGCCAGACGTGACTGGCGCTGCGCGACGAAGCGAGACCGTCGGCAATACGACGGACACGGGGCAGGGGCCCAGGAAGTGCGGGCGCAAAGCGGAACGCGAGAGCTGTCACTTCACATTTCTGGTGACGTCACTTGCCGTGGCGCATTCTTTTGAGACGCGTCCGCAGCGCGTCTGCAGTGTGTCCGGGTGGGCAGGTCTTCAAATTTGCGGCGGCGGCCGCCAGATGGGTCGCGGCCTCGGAATTGCCGAGACGCTGGAGCACCTCCCCTGTGCACACCTGCGCGGCTGCCAGCTCGAGGGCCACGACGACGCGCTCCCGATCCGCCCCAGCACCTTCTACGAGCCCGGCATCGGCATGCGACTGCGCATGGGCGTCAGTGAGCACCTTCAGGGCTTGGATGGCAAGGTCATGCGCTTGTTGCAGCGCCGCGTCAGTCCCTTCGCGCAGTTGCATATCTGCACACCGACGCATGCACGCCGCCGTCAGCGGGTGCGTGTCTCCACGAATACGGCGCATGTCGGCCAGGCACTGGGTGTACAGCTGTTGGGCCTCTACACTGCTCCCATCCCGATTCGCGCACAGCGCGTCCGCCAGGGCCACCCGTGCGTGAGCAGTCCACAAGGACGCAGCATCATCCGGCTTCTGGGATGCTGCCCAGTCGGCGGCTTGCACCAGCTTGCGGAGGACGGCCACGGCATCGCTATGCTGCCCACTTTGAGTCAGCATGTGCCCAAGGCGCGCCATGCGGCGCTGCGCGACTCGCATGCTGCCAGCCCCTATGGCATCAAGCACATCTAGTGATTCGCGCATCAGGGCGGCGGCATCCTTGGGGCGGCCGTGCAGGGCGGTGACCTCGGCAAGGTGCGCAAGCGTGGATGCGTACTCGGGATGCAGACGCCCCAGACTCGCCTCCTTACGTCGCAACGCATCCCTGTATGTCGCGGCAGCGGCGGCATAATTGCGCTGCTGCGTGTACACGCCGGCGAGGTTGTGCAGTGCTGCTGCCACACTTGGGTGGCTACTTCCGTATGCAGCCTCCTGCGACACGAGCTGCACGTCAGTTTCATGACATAACAGCATGAACAGCAGGCGGAGTGCGCACCAGCATGGCGGACGCCTCACGGTACAGCGGAACGGCTTTGTCGAACTCACCGCGAAGCCTGAGAAGCAGGGAGTCACTTGCTGCGCCCAAGCACGTACGCACTGCAGTCGCGTGTCGCACCTGTACAGTTCCGCCAGGTTGTTCAGCGCGGCTGCGACGTGGGGGTCACCAGTACAGAACCCGGCGCGGGCCTCGACCACTGCTCGCCTGAGGTAGCGTTCTGCGTCCTCCAGCTTTCCCTGTGGGATGTCGTGCGTAAACTTCTTGCTCTTCGAGTGCAGCAGGACCATCGAAGCTTGTAGAAGCTCACCTGTTTCACGAAGTCGCGGCTCATGTCGGTGAAGACACGCCACTTTGCTGTGGACTGGTTGCTTGCTGGTGCGGCTGCCTGCGGCGGTGGCGCGCAGGATTCGCACTCCTGTGCTTGTTCCTGTTGCTGGGCATGTGCTGAGCGGCCGTCTGCAGAGGCAAGCGCTGCGCACAATGCTGCAGCAAGGGTGCTCGAGGCACCCCTGTGTGTATACCAGCCTGACGCGACGCGTCTCAGCATCCATACGATTCACACGGGCATGCCGCAGTGCTGCATGTGTGGCACACGCTTATGAAGGGCTGACTCGACAGAATCGGCGAGGGAGCGGACAAGTGCAAGGCGGCCACGGTGTCATTCACGGCGCTCTCACCAGATCATGAGCATTCCGTCCGTATAACCCAGCTGCTCGAACGCAGGCCTGCATGCAAACTTCATCATCGGAGGCGGCCCGCAGACCAGGATCTGGATAGGGGTGTCAGAAATAGGCAAGAGAGATTGCCGCCAGTGTCCGCACCTGCGTATCTGGTCCTGGCGGCGGCAGGGTTTTCTTGACCTGCAGTGTGTTGATGTCACACATCGATGAGAGTTAGAGCCGAATGTTTGGGGCATTTCGAGAGGAAGCACGACCCACCAAGTCTGCGTTGATGAACCCAGTGCTGTATTGCCATCCTGCCTTCGGCGGCCGATCCAGAGTGTAATGCAACTGCGACGAAACACGGTGATGATTGTCAGAGGTGAAGGCGTGGAAGAACATAAGAAGGTCATCGCACTTTGAGCTTACTGTGCTTTGCTGCCAAGGCTTCCAACTCCTGCAGTTCGACGGCTTCAGGGTGCGCCAGTACATTCGTGGCAGCATCGCCGATTGCGCACCTTGCGGCACAGAATGTCGTCTTCTGTCTGGTTTGCAAACAGTAGAGACAGCTACGTGGCGCCGGCTGTGTAAGATGGCCACGCATGATGGCAGAGACATGCAGGCATGTGTGGCGCGGCACCTCAGTTTTGTCGCCCTGATCCTTCAGAACGGCATTTATGATCTGCAGCATCGGTGTGATCCCTGTTCCACCCGCAATCATGCCAATGCGGCGGCACTTGCGCAGCTCCTCCCCGCCACCCTGCAACATCAAAGTCAGCTTCCTCGGCAACCATATGACAGACGCCGCTTTCGGCAGATTGAGATCTCCAACGCACACCTGTGATGGCAGCCTCTTCACGCCAAAGGTGCCACGCCCCTTGTACGTGTACTTGCCCTTCGGACCCTGGAACATGAGCTGCACCACGTGATTGTTTCGAATCAGAAGCAGAGGCATGGGAAAGTATAGCAGCTGCACACGTGCCGAGTCGCCGAGCTTGAGAGACTCCATGTGCTGCGACATCACACCTCCGTCTGGGAATTTTTCGTTGACGCCGCGGAAATAGATTTTAATGACCAGGTCTACATGCCCCACGTCGTCGTCGGAGCTGTCCGTGGGCAGGCGAGTGAGAAACAAACTTGCAACTGAATGCAAGTGGCGGTCACACCTGACGGGCGTGTATGGCCGCGCTATCTCTTCGCCCTTGGCATCTTTGCATGATATCATCACGTGCTGTCCGATGGGCAGACCCAGCACGTGCTTTGCCGTCTGCAAGAAACCAGCAAACATACCGCGTGGAGTGAGTCACCACTGCAAGGAAGACACTCCTCGACTATGCTGAGGTCGAGCAACGCACCGGCAGAGCGAAGCGAAACAGACGCGTGTCGTGCGACACATTCTCCCGGTGCACCAACTTGAGCTCAACCTGCAAGCGAGTTGGTGGCGGTGAGGAGCAGGGTCGAAGACCGTCGAGGGAGCTGGCCAGAGCAGACGTGCTGAGCCAGTGTACGCCTCCTTGACTGTGAATGCACGCACCTGGGCGGTAGGCTGTAGCGTCGTTGGAGCCCGTCGCTTGGACGAGCCAGACAAGAGGCGCAGTACCAAAGGGAGAAGCACCGCAAGCAGTGCTGCCAGCAGCAGCGGCGATGCCGATGCAGGCAGCTCCATCACAAGTAGAACGTAAACACAGCGACCGGCGACGGACCGTGTGACTTCAGAATTTGGAAGCGTGCGGACGAAATTTCTCACAGTGCGCCCGCCCGAGAGGCGGTTGTCGCGCACACCGCCAGGGCAGCTCTGGGTGCCCTCGACTGGCTCTGCTGTGGCCTCCGCACTCTGCATTTGCGGGTTTCGAGGCTCCTGTTGGCTTCTGCAGAGCAGTGCAGTGGCCGCAGTGCTCTGTTGACAGCGGCTGTGCGTTAGCTGCACCCTAGTTTGTGTTGAAGACGCCGGCATGGCTGCAGCAGCCCCACACAGGTGCGGCGCCGGGTGTTCCGTGACACGAGCCGTTCGCTTTCCGAGTCAGCTGGCCGGTATTTGACGCGCCCGCTCGCGCCAGCCCGCTCGCGGCTGTTCACGGGTTCTCGGGACCTCGCGATGACCCCTTTGACGACGCGCTGGACAAGTTCTTGGTGCGTCACCGATGCAGCTTGAAGCAAATGGTCGCCGGCACAGCCGCCGTCGCTCGCGCTCGTTTGAGTCACATTCCGCCGGGCGACTCCAGTCGCGTGGTCTCGCTCGCACGCCCTTTCGCACGGCGCCCGTGCCGGTGGGCTGGACGTCGGAAAAGTGCTGTGCGCCATTACTCGTCTCGCCGGCAGCCGCCCGAACCGCTGTTTGAGTGCTCACCCCCCGCTGCGGCCTTGCTGACTCATCGCCCGCGTCTGCAGTTCACGCACGCCGGCGTAGACTTCCTGCAGGTGAGGACTCACTCCGTCCCAGGGACAAGGAACCAAGTCGGCAACCCTTTGTATCGCCGGCCCCGCCTCGCGCGAAGCCGCCTGTGCGTCGCAGCCTACTGAGACACGGCTCGACTCACGCGTGACTCTATCTGCCACCCCGCTCCTGCTCGCTGTGCTCGCAGCTGTCTCCCGAAGACGAGTTGCTGAACCCTCTGCACGGAGTTCCCGGCGCTGGCGGCCACGGTGTGTGCCCCGCCTCAAGGCACTGCAACGCCGTTGCTGGCACACCACAGACGTCGACTGACACCCTTTCCGTGTCTGGGGACTGCAGAAATGTTGACTCAGGGGCACAAGCGCACGCCTCTAACGCGTGTCGCCTTTAGCACGGGCGACCTGGAATCCATGTCATACGTCCACGGCCATGCGAAGACCGCAAGCAGTGGCTTCACGCAGCGTTATAGTGCCGCGCCAGGAGGCGGCAGTAGCTCCCTATTGTTTGAGCCCATCTTGGGAGGCGGCACGCCATTCACCGTCGATGAGGGCGACGAAACCGGCGCCGATTTTGTGCCGGCGCCGTACACGGAGCCGCCTGCGGGCGTGCCGCTGCACATGTTCACGCTGCATCAACCTGGCGTCGCAGTGCAGCGCAACCTTGCCACCACTCGCCCGCGGTCGCAGCTGTCTCGCCAGCCCCACAGCGGGCTCACGGCACCGGGCGTTGTTGTCTTTCGCAAGCCAACTGCGACCTCAGGGCCGCAGGCTCCAGCTGCTCAAAGCACAACGTCCCATGCCGCCGTCGGCGCAGCGGCAAAAGCCCTCCCCGCGAAGATGGCCAAGGAGGCACCGGCTATGCCTGCAAGGTGCGTCTTCTCTACCCCAGAGTAGGCTGTGGTGTGCATGTCTCCTCACATTCCGCCCCTCAACAGACCGGTGGCCGAGCCGACGCGCACCAGTCAACGGCGCCTCGTGCCAAGCGTTGGAACTGCGTCCCGGCCCAGTGCGCTGCGCCGCGTGCACAGCACTGGCGATCTGTCTGTGTACAGCTACAATGGCACCTCTCGTCCTGGCGCAGACGGCAAGCTGGATGCCATGGACGACGGCATCTACCGCATCGGCAAGTATACGCTGGAGGAGCGCCGCCTGCGCATCCTGCGGTATCGCCAGAAGCGCCACGTACGTACATGTACATAAATTTGCCTGACCCCCGGGCCCACGCTCAGCCCGATCTCTGACGTGCTTGGCATTTTCCAGGAGCGCAATTTCGATCGAAAAATCAAGTACGCGTGCCGCAAGACGCTGGCAGACTCACGCCCCCGCGTTCGCGGCCGCTTTGCCAAGAACGAGGACGGCCCGGGCAAAGGCATGCCAGATGGCATGTCGCTTCCCCTGGACGAGGATGACCTGGAGGGTCTAGATTTCGACGAAGCTGAGTTGATGGCGCCCACGGTTCCCTGGGGCATGCACACTGGAGTCGAGCTACCCCCTGTTGACCGCTTCTCGGGTACCACTCAGGGCACGGACGGGGGCCGCCGGGAGCAGCAGAGCCCCCTGGCCGGTGTCTTCCCCTGAATGCGGTCGCTGGGTGCATACGTGTTGAAAAAAAGGGCCGGGCTGGTGGCAGGATTGCCAGCAAGTGGCCGCCTGTGTTGTTGTAGGCTATCTGGATTCTTCAATTGTAGCTGTGAGGCCGTTGAGCTGTCCCCGCTGTCTGTCTATAATGCCAGTTGCAGTGTGCATTGCTCTGCCTCGAGGAGCTCCTTTCGCCGCTAGTCCCTACACCGCACGTTGTTTCTAGAATCAGAAGTGGATTACAAAATTTAAGCAGCGGCGATGGGTGCCTTGACGGTCTTCATCGCGTTTGCGCGCAGCAGAGACGCCACGGTTGTTCCCAGCAGCTTGACGTCGTCCAGCGGGTTCCCCGGCACGACAGTCTTGTACAGGTAGCTGTCGAACGTCATCTTCTGCACGTACTCGTCCGCGCACAGCTCCACGAATGCCTCGCGGGCGGGGTTGCTGCGGTAGAACACCTTCTGCAGGATGTCCAGCACCTTGTATGTGGCCCAGTACTTGCGATCCCATTTGTCCAGGTACACGCGCAAGTCAGACTCAGCCACCTGGTTCACACCTCCCCGCGTGCCCTCCACGATCGCCTCTGCTGCCATGCGCCCGCTCTTGGCCGCGAAGTAGATGCCCTCACCGCTGCACTTGGTGACGTAACCGGCGGCATCGCCCACCAGTGCGACGCGGCCCTTGCAGCGCCGCGGACGTGGGTGCTCCGGAATGGGGTGCGCCTCAACGCGGATGATCTTGCCGCCGGCGCACTTGCTAGCACTGCGGTCGCGGGTCGCCTTCTGGTACTGCTTGATCGCAGTCTTGTTGATCACCGTGCCCGTGCCGACGGCCACGTGATCGTACTTGGGGAACACCCAGCCGTAGAAGTCGGGGCTCACGTCGTCGCCCACGTACATCTCAGCCAGGTCCTTGTAGTACTCCATCTTCTCATCCGGGATGCGGATGCGCTCCTGGAACGCAATGGCGTAGTCGTACTCCCCAGCGTCGATCGCCTTCGCCACGCGGCTGTTGGCACCGTCGGCACCGATGACAGCGTCAACCTCGATGGACTTGGTACCCACCACCTGGTCACCAGCCGCATCATAATCGTTGTACTGGATCACATACGGCTTGTCATCGCTAGTGGGCATGTCCATACCCATGAACAGGCCGTTGATAAGCTGCGCGCCGTTGGACGCTGCGCGCTTGCGCAGGTAGTCGTCGAACACCTCGCGACGGCACATGCCGATGTATTCCTTCTCAGACAGAGTCTGGCCCACATCCACCGCGCGGTTGCTGGGGCTGATCATCTTCATCTTGGTGACCTGTGTTAAGCGCATGCAACGGAGCGCGAGTCAGCCGTGCACTTGATGGCCCACATGCACAGCTCCGGGAGCGCCCGGGCTCACTGCACGTACCTTGCGGTCCACAATCTCCATGGGCAGATCGAACTCGTCGATCATGCACAGCGGGATGGCTCCACCGCACGGCTTGCAGTTGTCCATCTTGCGCTCTATCAGGAACGTCTCGATGCCAGCCTTGGCCAGCGTCTCAGCCGCGCACGCGCCGCTGGGGCCGCCTCCGATGACCTGTGAGGTTTCAGAAGGTGAACAAGCGCGTCGCAGGTCAGCAAACTCGAGTTTGCTGGTCCACGGTCAGGGACAAAGGACTCACCGCGACACGCAGCTTGCGCCCGCCCAGCGACTTCGTGCCAGCCACGACCTTAAGCGGCGCGGCAGACATGCAGCGAGTGCGCTGGGGCGCAGCCTGCGCGAAATCTGGTGTTAGTTGGTTGTCTAACTAGGGCGCACAATGTCACCCCAACTTCTGACGCAGCAACCGTGTCTGCCGCCTCAGAAACCAGGTGTCGCACCTGCAGCGCGTGTGAGCTGCCCATGAAGGCACTCTTCTGTGCAGAACAAGGCCTGAGTGACGGTGACGGAGGGAGTGAGTGAAGCACGATATCTGGAATGGGAGCGGTATGCTCCTCTGCACGTGGCTGCCCAGCGCACACGCGGGCCCGGCAGGCGCTTGCATGCATGCACACTGGCCCGGAGACGCAGGCAGTGCGTCGCAAGTGAGCTGCGCCGGCGCGTTTCCGAGGTCACAACGACGTCAGCGACCTTGCCGGCACGCCGTTCCTCCGCTCGGAGCTTCTGCCTGCCGACGCCAGGCAGTTGCAGGCACACAGCGCTAGTCTGCAGACTATAAAGAAGCCAGCCAGACCGCCCGGAGCCGATCCACACGGGGTGAAGCAATGAGCAACCGACTAATAACTCCTCACCTGCTGTTGCGTGCCACCGGCGCGGTTGCCATCGAGTTCGCCAGAGACTGCATTGCTCCTCAGTCGCGAGAAGCCGAATAGTGATTGCGCCACGTGGCGTACCGCAATCTCTCTTTCCTCACTGTTTCGGCGTGTGCGGCAGCACGCTCACAGAGAGTGTTCAGGTGGAGCTCTGCTTGACCGCGGTCTGCCACAGCCCCGTTGGGGTCTTCCCCTCGTGAGGTTGCTGTCAATGGCGGCACCCTCTTCCGTTGTCGTCCACCCACTCGTGCTGCTGTCCGTGGTGGACCACTACAACCGCGTTGCCAAGGCACGTCCTCGCACCGCACGCGCCTGGGGTTCAGTACACGGGCTGACGGCCAGAAGAAGGAGTTTGTCCTTACACGCTGTGAGTGTCCCGTCGCTCGTTTTCACCTGCACTCTGCAGGACACACGTAAGCGTGTAGTTGGCATCTTGCTCGGGGAATACCAGAAAGGGCGCCTTGACGTGACCAACAGCTACGCCGGTGCGTTTGAGAACCTCCTGAGGGGCGGGAGTTTGTTTCCCCGTGCCAGCTTTCTTACGTGCGCTGCGTGTCACGCTTCTCGGCGACCAGTCCCGTTCGAAGAAGACGACCGTGATTCCTCCATCTGGTTCCTCGACCACAGCTACCACGAGCAGATGTATCGCATGGCGCGCCGCATCAACGGTGAGCATGTCTCTCTCTTGGGGCGCTGACCCAGGCGACCCAGCCGCGTGTTGCTCGAGCGTGCACTGACGAAGCCGTGTTGTGCGTGTCACGCGCACGTGCAGCCAAGGAGCAGGTGGTGGGGTGGTATAGCACAGGGCCCAAGATCCGGGCGTGTGACTTGGACATCCACGCCCTCGTGTCCGGCTACTGCTCGTCTCCGGTGATGGTCATCATTGACGTTGCGCCCCACGAGCTGGGCCTGCCGGTGCACGCGTACACAGCAGTGGAGGAGGTGACCAGCGACAGCAGTGGCAAGAGCCGCACCGTGTTCGCGCACCTGCCGTCTGAGGTTGGAGCGTATGAGGCGGAGGAGATCGGTGTAGAGCATTTGCTGCGCGATGTGAAGGATGCCACCGTGAGCACTCTGGCAACGCGGGTTTCTGACAAGCTGACAGCCCTCAAATCCCTGGAGGAGCGGCTTCGCGAGATCCGGTGCTACCTGGACCACGTGCTTGAGGGGCGCCTGCCGGTGAATCACGACATCATGGCGCACTTGCAGGACGTGTTCAATCTGCTGCCAAACCTGGGAGTGGGCCACCTCGTGCGGGCATTCACGGTCAAGACAAACGACATGCTGCTCGTCATGTACCTGGCCAGCGTCACACGCGCCGTCACTGCAGTGCACAACCTCATCACCAACTTGGCTGCGAATAAGGAGCTAGAGCGCGTTCAGGATGCAGAGGAGCACTCTGCGCCGGGCACAGCAGCACCACCAGTGGTGGCCAACGCATGACGTGTATACAGGCACTGTTTACCAATCGATAACACACCACTTAGAGGAGCGCCATGGCCCTGTCCACAACTCCTGATGGCAGTGATGCCAGGATGGATGAAAGCTCATCTGTTGCCGCCTTCAGCTCGGTGGATGCCCTCGTGCGCGCGTCCCCATGCGCATCGCCGCCCTCGCTCTTCTGCCACGCGGTGAGCCCAGCATCGAAATCCTCAAGCATGCGGAACAATGATTCCACGCGTGGCTTCAAAATGCTCCCGTCACTGGCATCCTGGGCCTTGGCAATACTGCGCATGACCTCACGGAATTCACCTGTCCCCGTGACAGCCGCAGTAAGCGCCAAAGAACACAGGCACGCAGCAGACAGAGGAAACGCACGGAGAGGCCCGAATCTGAGAAACGATCTGAACTCCTTGACGTCTGTATTTTGAGTGTCGGCAAGTGCTTTCCCTGCGAGCAGCAGCAGCAAGTGTGAGTTCTTGGTACAGGAAGACAGTCGCCCAGTGTTTGGCACACCAAGCTGCTGCAGCTGCTCTTGGGCCAATAGCGCCGTCGCGACCAGCGTCTCTACCGCTGGTGCAGGCTTCGGCTTGCGTATGTACTGGTCGAGGCCTCTGGCGTGCGCCGGAAGAGGCAGCAAGAGAGCCGGAAGGGCTGCAAGAAACTCTCTTCTGGCTGCAGGACTGCTCTCCCCCGCTGCACCACACACGGCGCAAGGGCGACGCCCGACGCGCGCTTCTCTGCCTCTTGCCGGGGCCACTGGGGTAGTCCGAAGCCCGTGCGCCAACATCGGACCCGCGAAGCAAGTCGAAATTCGATTCAATCGAAAACGGATCACAATTCGCCGGCCCGTCGCAGTGGCAACACTCGCCAAACCTTTTTCTTAGCAGAGCTGTCGCGGCGCTGCGCACATTAGTCTGTACGTCACCACGATGAAGGTGTATGGTCCTTCCTCTACACGAGGCCCTCGGTGCGGCACTGTACCGCATGGGTCTCTAGCGCCACCGCTCCCGGCACATTTCCATAGTTCACAGCGCAGCGCTCGGACGGCGCACATCGGAGTCAGTGGTTTGCCGTCAACGAGACGACGTGTGTACGCACCTCAGTCTGCGGGGACTGCTGCTGTCGTAGTCGCAGCGGTGGGGAGAGCACGGTCACAGCCCACGAAGAGTCAACGGCGGCAGAGCAGCTCAAAGCAGCTGCCGCCGCCGAACGAAGGTGAGAGTTCTCTCTGCCTGCTTGGTGCGCCGAAGACTCGTGTGACGTGACTGCGACTCGCGCAGACGCAGACTGGCAGCTTTTCAGTATTGCGCCATACATGCGTGGCTGGGAGGTGCGTCTGTCGCATGAAAGCTGCTCGCGAGCATAGCGCCAGCTTCTTTTGACAGTTCCCTCGCCTGTCAGGTGCCCTGGAACGCAGCCACCCTCGCGTTGGGCCTCGCTGGCTGGGCCGGCGGCTTTGTAGTCACCGGCTTGCTTGTGGCGCCGCTGCTTGCTGGGCTGCAGGGTGTGAGTCTGCGCGAGTTGTCCACCCTGCAACAGACAGAGTATGTGGCGCTTGTGCAAGGCATTGAGACGGTGGAGGGCATTGCCATCATCTGGTTGTGCGTGCGCTCCTTTGATCTAGATGGGCTCAACCTCTTCAATGTGGACGGGTGCGTGGTTGGCATGGGGACATTGCTGCCACCTGGGTGGGTGCTGACTCCAATTCAAAGGTCCGAGCCGGTGTCACCTCCAGATGGCTGGCTCGTGTGGGGCATCCTCTTCTACTTGACCGCCTTCCCCGTCATCGGCGTGTCCGCATCTGTTGTCGAGTATGTGCGACAGCTATTCTACCAGCCTCCAGTGCCTGCAGGCAGCGGTACCGTGGACGCCATCCTTCCGTTGGTGCGCTCCACATCGGCTCTTGCCACGTTTTCTCTGGCTCACTGCGTATCTCTGTCTGCACCCAGATCAATGAAGACACCGGCACTGTGTTGGCACTTCTCACAGTGACCAGCATCCTGGCACCGGTCCTCGAGGAAGTTGTCTTCCGCGGCTTCCTCCTGACGACGCTCACCAAATGGCACGTTGGCTTGTCCTGAACGCAACGCGAACTCAGGAGCGAGCTGATCATATGCATACCTCTCAGGATGCCCGCCCCAGCGGCAGTGGTCCTCAGCAGCGTCGCGTTCGGCGCCGCTCACTTAACGCCCCGCGATTTCCCGCAGCTGGTGGCTTTAGGCACGGTGCTCGGCTTCTCATATGTGCGGTCGCGCAACTTGCTGACGCCGATGCTTGTCCATGGACTGTGGAATGGAGGCGTGCTCGTTCTGTTGACACTGCTGCAAGCCAGCGGGCTCGACCTTAAGAGTGCCCTCGACTCATGATTGTGTGACACTAAAGAATCTCTAGAGAGGAAGGCTACTTCGCGAACTGCTGCAAGTACCCCGCTCGCTGGGGGTGGCGAAGCTTGCTCATACCGCTATTTATGAGAGACGTCACCGTGCTCGCGGAGACTCGCAGGCGGCGCGCTATTTCCGCGCCGTTGGCAGGCGGGTTGCCATCGAGGCCGAAGTAGGACATGAGTACCATGCGCTCGCGGTCTAGCAGTGTGTTCAACACATCCAGCAGCGCCAGGCGTGCCATTTCGGCAGCAACATCCTGCTCGGCGACATTGTCAGCCTCAGTCATGGTTGAACGTTCCGCGTTGCCGTCCAAAACGCTCTCTTCCAGAGTGGCTGTCTTGCCGGACGCGCCGGCCTTGCGCCTGCCGTAAGCCAGGTCGTCTAGCGACATCTCCTTCTTGAACCACACCTCCGTTGAGGCGACCTGGTCCAGCGTCAGGCCAGCCGTCTGGGCGAGCTGCTCAGCCTCTGGGTTGCTGACGCCGGTAGAGCGCAGCGTGGAGCGCGCCGCCAGCAGCTTCGCCTGCGACTCGTACAACCCCACGGGCAGACGCACGACGCGGCCCTTGTTCTGAATGGCACGCCGAATGAGACTGCTGATCCAGGGCGTGGCGTATGTGCTGAAGCGGAGACCCCGGTCGGGATCAAACAGCTCTGTCGCGCGCACCAGGCCGGCTGCCCCCTCCTGGATGAGATCCAGAAGTGCCATGCGCGATGAGTGCCGCCATGTGTTTGCGGCCTGGTAGACGAGGCCCATGTTTTTAGAGACGAGCACATCGCGCGCTCGTGCTCCCGCATCCATCGCATCCCGCAGCGCCGCCACCGACGGCAGGCCGGCAGCGCGAGCCCATTCTCCGTCGCTCGGCTCGCCAGGAAGCGCTGCCCCGCCGCGCTGCTTGCCCTGCTGTGCAGCTGCGCCAATGGCACCAAGAGCCTCGGTTGCTCTTATCTGTTCCGCCGTGCGCTCGTCCACCAGCTTTGCGTGTACTCGCTCCAGCTGCTGTGCCTTCTGTATGAGACGCGCAAGGCGCACCTCCTCGGCAACGCTCAGCAGGGCGCCGTCGTCCGCTGAAGCTGACTCCGCCCCACTTTCCCTCGTCGCAGGCGACGCCCGGGCCTTGCGGGGCGCAACACGCACGCGTGTACGCTGCTCGGGAGCCTCCCTAGCTCCAGCCACGCCGTCTACCGGCTGGCGTGGACGACCCGTGAGCAGAGCCCCGTGCCTGTTTCCTGCGGCCGCAGTGCCTTCCACAAGGCTTGCGGTCACTCGCGTTCGCTCCGCCTCCAGCTTGAGCAGCTCGGCACCCACACCGACGAGGTCGCCTATTCTATACGCGGGAACACTATCAACAGGGCCCTCCGAAAGCACACGGCCGGGTGCTCTTTTCTTCCGGCCTTGTGCCGGAGTCAAAGCCGGCTGGTCCACCGCCCGGGACGCCGCCAACGACAGCGCTGTCGCCGCTGTATGCGCATCAGGCGACGTGGCGTGCGTGTCCGCGTGCAGTGCTGCGAAAACGCGACGCCCACGGCAGCGAGGGCACCTGGGCCTGCTCCCTCGTGCACCCGAGGACCGGCTGCTCGTGCGATGGCGCCGGTCATCCACTGCGCTGACTCCGGGGCGCAGTAATTGATGCGGCTGCATCATACGCCGGGCACGAGCGCAGCCCAGCAGACACGAGAGCCCAGTGACTCAGTCAGTTGCTAGACAAGGTTTCTAGCAAACGTCGTCATCGTCCGCGCGTTGAGATGCAGCTTCAATCCATGATTACGCCACCCCGATGCGAACGCAACTGCGAAGGGCGCGCTATGCTTCAGGGCTGCACGTTTTCGTCTTGCAATTTTGTGATTCGCGAAGCGCTCCTGCCCTTCCTCGGTCCTATCGCCGTGCCATTCTCGTCAGCAGGGCCCGAGGTGTGGGTGGAGCCTTGCGTTGCTGACCGAAATGTGCCGAGCGGGCTCTCCTACCTAGGTTTGTGGGGTTGCCTGCGGGTTTGCTCGGGCTTGGTGTGAAGCGCCGCCCTGCGCAGGCAGCTGGCCATGTACGCGCCAGAGCAGTACGGTGGGACCACAACCGCTGTCACAGCAGCGCCGCCGCCCGTGGTGCAGCAGAGCAGCCAGTCTGCTATGCGGGAAGCAGCGGCTCTGAGAGGCGGCCTGAATGCGCACACGACCACCGCGGGTTCCTCCGGCATCTCTGCCATTCTCAACCGTGCGACTATTGTGGCCAACCCTGGGCAGCAGGCGGCCGGATCGGTGCCCAAGCTGCCCGCTGTGGTGAATCCTTCCGCTCTGCCTGCAGTTGGACCCACACCAACGTGGGCCTGGCCTCGCAGCGCGCCGGCTGGGTATCGCAACCTGGGCAACACCTGCTTCCTCGCCTCCGTGCTGCAGCTGCTGGGCCACACGCCGGCGCTGGCGACTTTGGCTCACGATCAGACGCACAGCCGGCAGTGCCCACTGCAGTCGCCCAACTGCGCGCTTTGCGTGCTCGAGGCGCGCATCCGGGCAACGCAGCTGGCTGGAGCCTCTAACTCGCAGGCGCCGCAAGACGTGCTCTTCTGTATGCGCAACAGCGCGTCACTGCAGTCCCTCACTCGTGGCCGGCAGGAGGACGCACACGAGTGCCTACGACTTGTGCTGGAGGCGCTCCACCACAGCGGGCTGCGAGGCATGAACTGCCCCGTGTATGGCCCTGATGCTGCGCCAGGGCCGCACCGGGCGCAGACGCTGGTGGAGACTCTCTTTGGTGGCCGACTGCTCAGCCGCGTAACATGCTGCTCTTGCGGCGGGCATAGCGACACAATTGACAATTTCGAGGATTTGTCGCTGGAACTGGGTCAAGGCACAGATTCGGTGCTCTCTGCACTTGCGGGCTTCACACGAGAGGAGCGCCTTGACGGAGCTGACCGATACAAATGCGAACGCTGCTCCGCGCTGAGTGATGCCACCAAGCGCATCAGTGTTGCACGCGCACCGGAGGTGTTGGTGCTTCATCTCAAGCGCTTCAAATCCAACGCCTGGGGCAAGAATTGCTCCCATGTGGCTTTCAGTCAGCATCTCAGCATGGAGCCGTTCATGGCCGCGCCCACGCCCACAGTGGACCGGATGCCGCCTGATGCTGGCGCGCAACACCAGGCGCCTGCTGAGATCGAGGCCACACAGGAGGCACCTGGCCAGCTGAATGTCGGCAAGTACAATCTGTACGCCGTCATTGTCCACAGCGGCTACGGCGTGCACAGCGGTCATTACTACGCCTACGTGCGCGACGGCTTGGGCCGCTGGTACTTGTGTGACGACAACATTGTCCGCGCTGTACAGGAGAGCGATGTCCTGCGCAGTGAGGCGTACATCCTGGCCTACATGCGTGCGCCGCCCACACAACAGGCGACGCCTCAGAAGCCGCCTGCGCCACACACTGCAGTTGGAGCCAGCACAGTGCCCAATGAAGTGGAGGCTGGGGCAAACAATGCTCCGCCAAGCCCGCCGCAGATTGCTCGCTCGTCGGGCGTCGCGTGGAA
>Ga0164297_10002567_pt1 | contig 17760 bp, 13 predicted proteins | sample GEODES058metaG_FD_113539 | JGI IMG/M metagenome (GOLD analysis project Ga0164297, IMG submission 113539) | Dystrophic lake water microbial communities from Trout Bog Lake, Wisconsin, USA - GEODES058 metaG | ecosystem: Environmental > Aquatic > Freshwater > Lake | place: USA: Trout Bog Lake...
CACTTGTCATGCTCCCCAGCAGAGATACGCATCCACGCCTATCGCGCAGCTATCCTGCGGTTGCAGCCATATGTGCAAAGTGGTAATTATATTGGCCATGCCTAAACAAACTCGCACGGAAGGCTCTGTACGGCCACCCTCCATCAATCGTCGCAACTTCCTGAAGGTCGCCGGATCAGCTGCAATCCTTCCTGCCGTCCTTCCCGCCTATGCTGCGCAAAGCGCTGCAACACCCGCAAGCGCCAGCAAGACCGCAGCCAGCAGCGCTGCCAACAGCCGCATCAATATTGGCGTCATTGGCATGGGATGGCAGGGACCGGGCAATACCAAGTCCTTTCTGGCCCTGGATGATTGCCAGGTTGTCGCGGCTTGCGATATCGACAAGAACCATTTGAAGTCCGCAATCGACATGATTAACGACTCAAACGGCAATACGGATTGCAAAGGCTACCACGACTACCGTGAGTTGCTGGCCCGTGAAGATATCGACGCCGTGATGATTGCCGTGCCCGACCACTGGCATGAGATTGTCGCCACCGAAGCCGCTCGCCACAAGAAAGACATCTACGCCGAGAAGCCGCTCGCGCACACCATCGCCGAGCAGCAGTCCATTGTTCGCGCCGTGGAGAAGAATGGCATCATTTGGCAGATGGGTTCCTGGCAGCGTTCCGTGCCCACCTTCCACAAGGCGGCGGAAATTGTTCGCAACGGACTCATCGGTACGGTGACGCACGTGGAAGTGGGTCTACCCGGTGGCAACTCGGATATCGATGGTGTGCAGAAAGAAGCGCTGGCCAAACTGGCCGCAAACGGCATCACGGTGAAGGGCATGGAAGAAGTGGTTCCCGGCACCAAGGCTTGGGACCTGCTGGTGACCGCACCTCCGCCAGAACTGGATTACGAAACATGGATTGGCCCATCCAAGATGGAGCCGTACATCAAGGCGCGCTCGCATAAAGACTGGCGTTGGAATTACAACACCGGCGGCGGGCAGCTGCTGGATTGGATTGGCCATCACTGCGATATCGCGCACTGGGGTCTGGACTTCGACAACTCCGGCCCGTCCGAAGTGGAAGGCAGCGGCGATTTGCCGCCAGCCAACGCGGTCTGGAATGCTGCGCCGAAATATCGCTTTGAGTTGAAGTATCCGAAGGGCGTCACCATGACCATTGCTGGCGGCTACCCAGACATCAAAGGCGGCGTGAAATGGATTGGCACTGAAGGCTGGGTGTGGGTGGACCGCGGCGGATTTGAAGCCTCGAACCCAGACTGGAAGCAGGGTAAACAGCTGGCGCGGGAACTGCGCAAGGTCAAGCTGTACTCCTCTGACAATCACCAGAAGAACTTCCTGGATTGCATCCGGACCCGCCAATCGACCATTACGCCGGTGCAAGTCGGACATCATTCGGCAATCCCCGGTCATCTCTGCCTCATTTCCATGAAAACCGGAAAGAAAATCCACTGGGATGCGAAGGAAGAAAAAATCATCGGCGATGCTGCCGCCAGCAAGCTGCTGACCCGCGAATACCGTGGCCCGTGGAAGATGAGCTAAATCTTTGTTTCGTCGCTTCCCGCTGCTGATAAATGTGGCGGGAAGTGGCGTAAAATTTTCCTGAACAACTGTAATCCAAACGAGGATCGACGAAAAAATATGAGTGAATCAACTGAAGGAAAGCTGGCTTCAAGCGGCAAAGCCAATTGGGATTTTACTTTTGCTTTTCTGGCTCTGCGACTTTGGCTCGGCGTACGTGCGTTGTTTGTTGGTATTGAGAAGTTCGGCGCCTATCAATCGGTTGCGCAGCCATTGATTGACCCTGCGACCGGCCAGCCCGATGCTAGCGGCGTGATGGTCAACGTAAACGTGAAGACCTATGCCCTGGCTAATTACGCTGGCATCCCCACTGCGCTCCGCGACAAGTTCGTCCATGAGCCGCTGTTGCCGAAATTTGCCATGGTTGCTTTCGACAAGATGCTGGGACCGACTTTCATTCTGGTCGGCATCATGCTGCTGATTGGCTTGGGCACTCGCGTGTCGCTGCTGGTTCAGGCATTGCTCTTTGTCGCACTGACCATTGGTCTGGTGCTGATTGACCAGCCGGACGGCGTCGCCTACCTCGGAATTCATATTGGTCTGGTCGCTGCGGCATTCCTGCTCGCCGAACACAACAGATTTACGGTATTGAAAAAATGGTAAAGCCGCTCCTGAATCGACTCCTGAATCGTCGTGAATTTATCAGTGCCAGCACGGTCGCCGGCGCTACATTGCTGCTGGAAGGCTGCAAGCCCAAGGCTGCCACAAAGACTGCCGCCGTCAGCAAGTCACCGCTGAATGCCATCAACATTGCCCTTATCGGCTATGGCGAAGAAGGCAAAGTCCTGCTGGAATCCATTCTGAATATCGAAGGCGTTCGCCTTGTGGCGCTCTGCGATATCTGGGACTACCACCTGCAGGAAGGCGCACGCTATCTCGGCAAAGTCGGCAACGAAGTTCGCACCTATACCGACTACGAAGAGCTGTTGGCCAAAGAAAAAGACCTGCAGGCCGTCGTCATCGCCACGCCGGACTTCTGGCATGCGCCGATGACCAATGCCTGCCTTAAAGCCGGGCTGAATGTTTACTGCGAAAAAATGATGAGCAACACAATTGACGGTGCCCGCTCCATGGTGAAAACCATGCGCGAGACCGGCAAGCTGTTGCAGATTGGTCATCAACGTCGCAGCAATCCACGCTACCTCTTTACTAAAAACCGCCTATTGCAGGAGGCACAGTTCTGCGGCCGCCTGACGGCAGCACAGGGACAATGGAACCGCGCCGTCAAGGAAGACTTTGGCTGGCCCAAGAAATACGAACTATCCGCCAGCACCCTAGCCAAGTATGGCTATAAGGACATGCACCAGTTCCGCAATTGGCGCTGGTACAAGGGGCTTGGCGGCGGACCTCTCTCCGATCTGGGCGCGCATCAGATTGACATCTTCAACTGGTGGCTGGGACCGCCGAAGTCCGTCATCGCCAGCGGTGGTCTGGACTACTACAAGAACCACGACTGGTACGACAACGCCATGGTGATTTATGAGTATCCATCGCCGCAGGGAGTCATTCGCGCCTTCTATCAGGTGCAGACAACTACCAGCTCCGGCGGCGGATATTTCGAAACCTTCATGGGCGACGAAGGCACCATCAAGATGTCTGAGGATCCATCCATCTGCGCCATCTATCGCGAAGCCCGTGCCACGGAAGTCTCCTGGGACGATCTGCTACAAAAAGGCTACGTCCGCACCAAGGCGGGTGCTGGTGATGATGCCAGCAAAGTCGACGTGCGCGAAACCGCACAGTTGGCGGAGTATGAAATTCCGGTATTCTTCAACAAGCCACCACACCAGCCGCACCTGGAAAATTTCTTCAACACCATTCGCGGCACGGCAAAATTGAACTGTCCTGGCGACGAAGCTTTCAGCAGTGAATACTACATTCACAAAGCGAATGAAGCCGTTGCCTCTCAAACCAGACTTGTACTTACACCCGAGGAAGCGAAAGCTTAATATGATGAAAATCCATTCTGCAAAACTCTCCGCTCTTGCCGCACTGATTGTCGCAACCGTCGGCCTTGCCCAGAATCAGGTTGTGTTGAAGACCCAATTGCCTCCGCCACTTTTTGTGGGCACTCCGGCACCTCTGCACATTCCGAATCTTGAGCCGCCGACGAGAGGCAAGCGTCCCGATTTCCTCGTTCCCGCCGGCACCATCAACCTGGCAAAAAATAAAAAAGTCACCGCCAGCGACAACAATCCCAACGTCGGCACTCTCGACATGATTACTGATGGCGATAAGGACGGCAACGAAGGATCATGGGTCGAGCTTGGACCGGGCAAGCAGTGGGTGCAGATTGATCTGGCAAAGAGAGCCAACATCTACGCAGTTCTCATCTGGCATTTCCATTCTCAGGCGCGCGTATATCGCGATGTCGTAGTACAGGTCTCCGATGACCCAACCTTTAGAAACGGCGTGACAACCATTTTCAACAATGATTACGCCAACGAACTTGGCCTTGGTGTCGGCAAAAACCTGAATTACATCGAGACCTATGAAGGCAAACTGATTGATGCGAAGGGCGTGCAGGGACGTTACGTGCGCCTCTACAGCAACGGAAACACATCGAACAAATTGAACCACTACATTGAAGTTGAAGTATGGGGCAAGCCTCTCTAGAGGCATCGTTTCGCGGAGATTGGCGTAGCTGACTGGGATTATCCTGTAAGGAAACGCCATCTCCGCAAACGTTTAATTGGGTGTAACAATCTTATGAGCGCCAATCAGCCAGAGGTTGTTCCCTACAAGCACAAGCCACTGAGTATGGTGAATTCTTCCCTGCCTCCAAAGTGGGTTCGATGGACAATTTTTCTACTGCTGGCGGTGCTTGGACTGTCCCTGCGTCTGCCGCATTTGGGTGTGCGTCCCATGCATACCGATGAAGCCGTCAATGCATACATCGTCGGTGATCTGCTGGCCGGAAAATCCTTCATCTACGATCCGCAGGACAGGCACGGCCCCCTGCTCTCAGCAGTGGCGTTGCCGCTGGTAAAAATGCAAGGTGCAAAGACATTTTCCGACCTCACCGAATCTGAACTGCGCCTGACAACTGTCCTGGCCGGAACAATTACGATTCTGCTCTTCGGCGCGGCGGTTGAACTCTTCGGCTTTTTCCCCTGCATGATTGCCGCTTTGCTATTCGCTATCTCTCCACTCCCCGTCTACTATGACCGCTACTTCATTCATGAATCAATCTTTGTAGCCTCAACCTTCGGATTAATCATCGCCACTTGGCGCGCAGGCAAAACGCTTTCCACCGGACAGACGGCCTTGGCTGCAACATGCGCTGCGTTGATGCTGGCCAGCAAAGAGACCGCACTTCTTCACTTCTTCGCGCTTGCTGCTGCCGCAGTAATTTTCTGGTATTTGAATCCACGCCGAAAAAATCTTTTGAATCTTTGGCAACCCAGGATGGCACTCATCGCGACAACCGTATTTATTTTGCTAAGCGTGATGCTGTTCACTTGGTTCGGCAGCAACTGGAAAGTCTTTGCCGCATTGATGCAAGCATTGCCAAACTTCATGGCACGTGCGGGCGGAGCAGGCCATCAAAAAACCTTCTGGTATTACGCAAAGCTGCTCAGCGGCGGTTGGTCGGGCGGAGTGATATTAGCGCTGACGTGCATTGGCTTCATTTTCGCCACCCTCAAGCGGCGTAGATCAGCATTCCACTTTTTGGCGCTCTACGCTGTGTTCATTAGCATTCTCTACTGCACAATTCCCTACAAGACACCGTGGCTCGCTCTAAATTTATGGCTGCCTATTTCATTATTTGTTGGCCTCGCGTTTGAGTCGCTATGGCAGATGCCGGCCCAATCTCCAGCCCTTCGCAATTCTCTGCGCGTCGTTTGCATTCTCGTTGCAGTTGCCGTCATCCCGCTACTCGCCCACGATACACAGCAGCGGGTCTTTCTTCATCCCGCCGATGAGAATAATCCGTATGCTTATGTCCACACTTCCGAAGACATACTCGGCTTGCCTGTGGAGATTGACAGACTTGCGCAGCAAAATTCAATTGCCTCGCCGCGTATTGCCGTCATTGCTGCTGATCCATGGCCATTGCCGTGGTATCTACGGCACTATCCACAAGTCGGGTTCTGGCAGCCGGGCCAGCAACCGGGTATGGCAGATTTTTACATCACTTCCACCGACGCAGCAGATGCGTACGCGAATCAATTACAGGGCTACCGTCCGGAATTTTTCGGTGAACGGCCCGATGTACTGATTCTTCTGTGGTCGCCAACACCGAAATAAAATCATGGCTGACATTCATACATTCCGGCACCGCGCTATGGCGACGCACTTCGAAGTGCGCATCGCCGATGTGGAACGCACCTATGCCGCGCAGGCGGCGCAAGCTGCCATCGATCTGCTGGATAAACTGGAATCGAATCTCAGCCGCTTCCGCACAACGAGCGACATCGCGCAGATTGCCCAACTTTTGCCCGGCCAGAAAATGCGCTTGAGTGAACCAACATTTGCCTGCCTCGAAATTGCAAAGCGGATGGAGTTGGTAACACACAACGCATTTTCTGCCACTTCTGCCGCCTTGCAGACACAGCCATCTATGCCGCAGTGGAATTTGCTTCCTGAGGATCTCTCCATTCAATGTGAACATGGTCAGTTGCACTTCGATCTGGGCGCCATCGGCAAGGGCTTTGCGCTCGATCGCATGGCAGAGCTGCTTCGAAGCTGGGACTGTCCGGCTTTCCTGTTGGTTGCTGGCGGCAGCAGCATTCTCGCCGGCGACGCGCCGCTGCAAACCGCGGGCTGGTCCTGCGGCCTAGGAGAGGATAATGCAACGCAGCGATTCTATCTTTCGCACACATCTCTGAGCGGATCCGGGCTGGCCGTGAAAGGCGAACATATTCTTGACCCACGCACCGGACGCCCGGCCCAGCGGAAAAACCGTGTCTGGGCACTCGCAAATACTGCAGCCGAATCCGATGCTCTCTCAACAGCGTGTATGGTTTTAGGTGAGCAGGAACTGGAGCATGTGCTTGCACAAGACCACACCTGGCTATTTTTTATCGAGGCGAATGGAACCAACCGGCCGATGGGCCACCGCGCGTTGCCTTTGCCTTGCTAAAACTCCGCACCGTCAGGCTCAAATCTCTCTCGCATTCTCTGGGATTACCAATTTGTAACCCATTGGCTTTATGCTGGAATCTAGGATTCAAATCGGCAGAGATGATTGGATGAACATCAAAATTAAACTGATTCCGGCAACTTTGCTCCTACTGCTTTTCGCTACCTCGTCCTTTTGTCAGGTCGCAGTTCCGTCAGCTGCAACATTGCCGGACAATATGCAGCCCGGCCAGCGGCCTAGAGTCATTGTCTTTGTGCACGGCCTCCACGAGAACCGCGACGCATGGCGCGCTTCGAATGGCGCTTATTGGCCAGACTTGATGCGTACGGATTCTCGCTTCTCCTATTCCGATGTAGAAATCGCTGAATACCCCACACCCGCTGCACATGGCAAGATGTCCAGCATGCAACTGGCCGATATTCTATGGAACCGCCTCCGGCAGGACCACGTCTGGGATCATCGCGAAGTAGTGTTCATCGCACATAGCCTCGGCGGCATACTCGTCGAAGAGATGCTGTTGAAACATCCCGCAGAGGCAGCGCGAGTCAAATTTATCGTGTCATATGGAACGCCGCACGAAGGCTCGTCGCTTGCCAGAATTGCATCAATCTACGACAAGGACCCGCTGCTCAACGACCTTAGCGATGCTTCCGATAACACCTTCCTCACTCAACTGGAAGATAACTGGCGTGGACACAATACCGTAAACGGCATTCATCGCTTCTGCGCGTATGAAACGCAAGATACGGCACCAGATAATGGGATTGGTCGCTATCTAAAAACTCACGCGCGCGTGGTCAGCTATTTCAGTGCTACTTATGGATGCGATGTGACCACGCCACCACAAGCCATCGATGCCGATCACAACCAGATGATTCGACCTCAAAACCGCAATGCAAGCGCCTACGATTTTTTCTATCGCGTGTACCGCGACAATCCGATTCTTCAGGAGCAGATGGTCACACGAGACAATGTCATCGCTGGGCTTACTGCCAGCTGTGACCGCACTAACTCAAATACTGACTTGCAGGTTCCGATAGCTCTCGACAGTTCGCTGCATGAAAAAGCTATTTCTGCGACTGCCGCATTTATCAATGCAGTTGACCTGCGAAACATTGACCCGAATCCGCCGGTTGTGACCAGAGTTGATGCAAACGGCGTGGCCCATGTGCTCTACGGATTCAGTGGTCCATCCAAGAAAATGTTTGTATGCCTCGGAACAGCCCACGCATCCCTAAAAGTTGAGTTTTCCATCGACCAATTCATACCCCTCCGCGAACCTCAGAATTAAAACAGGCAGAATACTAACGGTCGGGCTGCTCCCTGGCATTGCTATGCCCGTTTTTCTATGTCCGATGGAATAAAAGAGACAAAATAAAAAAGTAGCGTAAGATGGCGATGGGCAAAATCACATGCCTGAACAGATTTTGATTTCTAGAGCCAGACAGGACGGGACATGGATAGCGAAAACTCATTGTGGAACCGGCGGGATTTTTTGAAGGTAGGCGGCACATCGGCAGCAGCCCTGGGTGTAGCGGGAGCAGCGGCTGGCCAGATACACGCCGCACAGACACCTGCAGTGCAACCGGTCACTCCAGCGGATACACCCTATCCCAAGCTCTCCATCATTACGCCGTACTCGCCGCAGAAGCTCGCCTTTGCCGCGCAGGCTGGATATGAAGGCGTCGTGGTTACGCCGAGCGCGGACTTCAATCCAAACCTGAGTGATAGCGCCGTCGACCAGATTCTGGCCACGGCGCGTAACGTCGGCATACGCATTATCAGCATTGAATGTTTCGACTATAACCACACGCATCCCGATGCGGCCAAGCGTGCCGAAGCACAGGCCCAATTTATTCGTGTTCTGGAATTTTGCCATCGCCTGGGCTGCAAGTTTGTCGGCACCTTCAGCGGCGGACAGCCGGGCGCCACCATGCAGGACCAGGCCGCGGCCTTCGCCGATGTCTTCAACGAAAAATACCTGCCCGTTTGCGAGAAACTCGACATCAAAATGGGTTGGGAAAATTACCCCACCGGCAATAATTTCGCCAGCACACCGGCCGCCATGCAGGCCATTTTCGACCGCGTGCCCAGCAAGCGGCTGGGGCTGGAATTCGATCCCTCGCATTTTGTGCGCCAGTATATTGACCCAGTCAGCGCGGCCTGGCAGCTCAAAGACCGTATCCTTGCCGTTCATGCCAAGGACACGGAAATCACTCTGCCGATCCTGCAGCAGGTGGGTATTGCCGGGCAGGGCTGGTGGCGTTATCGTATCCCCGGGCAGGGGCTTGTGAACTGGCCGGCGTTTTTCACGGTCCTGCTGCAGGCCCACTTCAGCGGCGGCATCGCGGTGGAGCACGAAGACCAATTCTGGGATGCGCCGCACACCTCCAGCCTTCCCGACTTCCCGCAGGAGCGCAAAGACGGGTTTATTCTGGCACGACGTTTTCTGGGGCAGTTTATGCCCGGGCGCCAAGCATAAACTCCGACTATGCCACAGTACCTTGGCTGATGTATGCTGTTGCGCATGAGAAAGAAGTCAGAAAAAGCACTCCTGTCGAATTCTTCGGAATTCGATTCGCCCTCTCGCGTCGACCGCCGCCAATTTATTAAAACCACTTCTCTTGCTGCCGGAGCGATTGCGTTTGGAGTGCCGACGCTTTTGCGCGGCCAGAATCTGAACAGCAAATTGAACATTGCCACCGTTGGTGCCTGGGGCAAAGGCCAGAGCGACACCGATGCCTGCGCCACCGTTGGCGAAAATATTCTTGCGCTGTGCGATGTGGATACCGGCGCAGCGGGCTATACCAAGCAGACGGGAAAATATCCCAATGCGAAGTTCTTCACCGACTACCGCGAGATGTTCGACAAGCTGGGTTCACAGATTGACTGCGTAACCATCGCGACCCCTGACCATCTGCACGCGATTGTGGCCACGGCGGCGATGAAGCTGAACAAGCATGTCTATTGCCAGAAGCCGCTGACGCAGACCGTCTATGAGGCGCGCTATCTGCGCAACATGGCTAAGGATAGAAAAGTCGTCACGCAGATGGGCAATCAGGGCAGCGCCACCGACGGCTTGCGCCGCGCAGTTGAAACGATTCAGGATGGGCTCATCGGCCAGGTACATGAGGTCCACGTTTGGACCAACCGCCCCGTCTGGCCTCAGGGGATGGACCGTCCGCTCGGCGAAGATCCGATTCCAGCCACCTTGGACTGGGACAAGTGGATTGGACCTGCCCCGATGCGGCCGTATAAATTCAAACGGAACCCCACGGATAAAAACGCTGTTTACAATCCATTCGTCTGGCGCGGCTGGCAGGACTTTGGCACCGGCGCGCTCGGCGATATGGCCTGCCACACGGTCAACATGCCCTTCCGTGCCTTGAATCTTGGGCACCCGACAGAAATTGAAGCTGTGCCGATTGGCACCATGAACAAGGAGTCCTTCCCTGTCGGTTCAACGATTCGCTATGAATTTCCCAAACGCCATACTTCCATTTCCGTGGCCCAGCCTCACCTGTTCCACCATCACAGAAGGATCGAGCAGGATGCGGTGACTCTCTGGTGGTATGACGGTGGCCAGCCCGACCCCAATGCACCCAACGGCCATGACTTCAGCAACAAGCCGCCAAAGAAGTACACAGACGACATCGTTGCCATCCTCGGCGATGTTCCCAACAGCGGCTCTCTTGTAGTTGGAGAAAACGGAACAGTCTTTTCCCCGGATGATTATGGTTCCAGCTTCTACGTGAAGCTGAAGGGCGACGCGAAATATATCCACTACACCAAGCACCCTGCGCTTACGCAATATGCCGTTCGCATCCCGCGCAACACCTATAGCAAAGACAGCAACCTCAGTCATACGCAGGAATGGATTACTGCGGTCAAGCAGAATAAGCCCGAAGTTTGCTACTCAAATTTCGAGATTGCTTCTCGCCTGACGGAAATCATGCTGCTAGGCTGCGTGTCCTTGCGCGTCGGTAAGAAGATTGAGTGGGACGGGCCAAAGATGATTGCGAAAAACTGCCCCGAAGCAGCACCGTTCATCAAACGCGAGAACCGTGCTGGCTGGGTTCTTTCCTAAATCAATCATCAATCCCAACAACAAACGCCTGGCTTTCCTCAGAGAGCCAGGCGTTTAAGTTAAGCGAGTCAAACGTATCCATCTTTGATACTCATCGATACTCATCGAACATCTACCAGCGTTATGATTCGAATCACGAAGCAGCCGCGATGATGCTCCATTGGCGGCTGCTCTCGTAATCGTATTGTTGTTGCGAATTATTTCTTTGTCGGCGTAATCTGCTCCGGCAGCAGAACCTTTGGCGGATTGCTGCTCCAATGCGCGGAATATCTTGGATTGCTGGTCAGTGGCTTATTCCAGTCATCCGTCGCCAAACCGTTCAAGTCGTAAACAACCTTTCCAGCGCGAATGGTGAGCTCACAGGTCAGACGGGTATCACCCGGATTGCGGCGATTGTCAGAATCCATGTAACCGAAGCTGCCGTGCTGAACGCTGAGTACGGCAACATCCGCTGGCGCACCAACAGATAAGTTGCCGAGTTGTTCCTGCTTGATTTCACGAGCTGGATGCCATGTTGCATCGGCAACGACTTCCGGAATCGTCAACCCTGATGAAATAAACGCGCCCATCACGGTCAACATGTCCTTGGTTGCTCCGTTCATGCTTCCCGTATGAAGATCCGTCGAGAGCGAGTCGGGCTTGAACCCATCGCGGATAAGTGGAATCGCAACCGCGAATCGGAAGCTACCGCCGCCAGTGCCTGCATCAAAATATATGCCACGGGCACGGCCGGTGCGCAGAGCCTGACTTTCTTTCAGCGTCTGCGTATCCTGCTCGCCACGAAATCCCGAGTACGTATGCGTGTAGATGTCGCCGGGCCGCAGATAAGTGGAAAGCAATTTTGAGAGCGGCCGTTCAATCCGATTCGCGCCGTAGTCAATCATCACCGGAATGTTCGCGATGGTTCCCGCTTTTACTGCCTGGATATACGGGTCCCATTCGGGGCCGGGGTAGTGCGCGCTTTTAACTCCGACAACAATTCCGGGATACCGTTTTGCCATCGCCCCGGTGAACTCTCCATCCATGTCCGCGAGGTTGTCTTCGTAATTACCGCCACGCATGCCCGCGCCAACAATGTTGAGCATCACAAGCACACGGGTCTGTGAACGATCAATAATGTGTTCTTTGAAATCCTCAAAATTGCGCCAGCCAGAACTGCCCGCGTCGACAACGGTAGTCACGCCTGTACGGAATGTGAATCCATCCGGCCAAACACTTTCATCTCCAGCAAGCGATCCCTTTTCGCCGGTGCTGGCATAGACGTGGGTATGGATATCGACCAGACCCGGAGTCACCAGCAGTCCATGCGCATCAACAGTTCGGGCTGCGTCCGCCGCGTTGAGATGATCGCCCACGGCGGCTATCTTTCCGTCTTTAATCGCGACATCCGTTACGCGGTCAATATTGTTCTTGGCGTCAATAACGCGGCCGTTCTGCAACAGCAGATCATACGGCAGCGGATTCGGAAGATTCATTGGAGTGCCAACGCGTTTCTGTGCGTAGGTGGAAGGCGGCGATCCAGGCAGGCTGAGGTTCGCGCCCTGCGGCGGCGGTTGAGTCTGGCTGGCAGCCTGCAATGTATTTGCTACTGGCGCACTGGAGATACAACCGACGCAGCCTGTGGGACCGGAAGTCTGATAGGCAGGCGGCACCTGATTATGAGGAGTTACTTGTTGCGCCGATAGTGCAGGGATGATTGCCGCAGCGATGACAAATGTCCCGGCCAGGATGCCTGTACGGAACAGAACGTTCTCTTTCATATCGTTTCCCTCATTCTGAATTATTTACAGCCATATCACCATTGCGCACGACGGTCTCGCAAAATGCTGCCAGTGAATCTTTCATTGAATCACTTACAACTGTCAAATGATACTAATTCCGCTTCTCCAGATTCACAAAACGCTGGTAGTACAACTCGAATTCATTGCGTTGCAGCGCGTGCTTCATTTCCTGTTCCAGCGCGTGGCGTGTAATCAAGTCCGCGTCCAAGCCAGGCTTATAAAAACTGTAGTCGGTGTGGGTAATGTTCTTGGCACGGTACATAGCCAGGTTTGCGTGCTTCATCAACACATCGACTTCAATTCCATCCACTGGTGCATTTGCAATACCAATTTTCGCGCTGACGCTAACTTCCTCGCTCTTCGGACCCACACGATACGGCTGCGACAGCGCCTCCGATATTCTGCTGGCTAGTAGGGCTGCGTCTTTTGGGCCTTTTTACTCCGGCCTGAATGATGGCGAATTCGTCGCTACCGGTGCGCGCCAAAGTATCAGATGTACAGATGCAATTGGCCAATCTGTGGACGACAGCCTTCAGCAACGTCTCACCCACCTCATTTCCATACATCTCATTCACTCTGTTGAATCAATTGATATCGACACAGAGCAATGCGATTTTTTCTCCTGCCGTGAATGAGAAATAGACTGTTGTAGCAGTTCCATAAAGCTTGCGCGATGCAGTTAGAGCGCAAAGCAAATGATGTTTGGCCCGGCTGCCACCACAATATATTGTTTTCCATGCAACATGTAGGTCATTGGCGATGCTTTCATTCCAACATTGGTTGGGAATCTCCACACCGTTTTGCCGTCGTTCTGATTCACGGCAGCAAATCCACCATTCGGCTGACCATAAAAAACCAGTCCGCCGGCGGTTGCTAGAACGCCAGTCCATAGTTTGTTCGGTGCTGGGCCCGGTTGCGGCACTTCCCACACGATGTCCCCAGTTTCGATATTCAATGCTCGCAAGTATCTCTGGGCATCAGCATTGGTTCTGCCGCATTGTTCGATTGCCATCAGATAGTACAAATGTGTAGTTGGAGAATATGCAGTTGAATCCCAGTTGGCAGCATCATCCGGACAGCCCTTTGGATCCACAACAACGGGTCGGCCATCCGCACCAATTCCCGACGCCCAATCAACACGCCGCAAAAACTGTTTGGCTAGAAGCAGCGTTCCATTGCTGCGGTCGAACACATAGAAAAACCCATTGCGGTCTGCATGAAGTAACAGCTTGCTCGGCTTCCCCTTGTACTGTGTATCCACCAGTACATTGGGTTCCGTAGCATCTCGATCTCGAATGTCATGTGGCGTGAATTGGTAATGCCATTTGATTTCACCCGTCTTCGCATTCAGCGCCAACGCTGAATCCGTATATAAATTGTCGCCGGGACGACCTACATCATCTCCATCAGGCCAGGGATTGCCAACCGCCCAGTAGAGTGTGTCCGTAGAGGCATCATAGGAACCAGTGAGCCATGTAGATCCACCACCAGTTAGCGGTTCTTTGCCTTGCCATGTCTCAATGCCGGGCTCGCCGGCGAGGGGAACCGTCCAACAACGCCACTTCAATTCGCCATTGTCTGGATTGAAGGCAGCGATAAAGCCGCGAATCCCTTCATCCGCTCCGGATACACCAACAATCACCATGCCATCCACAATTAGCGGTGCCATAGTTCCGCCATAGTGCTGTCCCGCAGGATTCGGGGCGATAGAAATGTCCCAGAGAAGCTTTCCGGTAGACCGCTCCAGCGCAAGCAGGTGCGCATTATCGGTCATATAGAAAACTTTGTTCTGCAGTATCGCAACTCCACGGTTTGTACCCAGCTTTGCATCGCCCGTCATTCCAGCGCTGGCGGGTCGGGAATATTTCCATAGCTGCTGACCAGTTTGTGCATCTATTGCAAAAACTTGATTGGGGCCTGTGGCGTACAGAACACCGCCAACTTCAAGCGGTGTTGTCTCTAGCCCAAAATAATCGACAGGGAATATCCATTTCACTTTCAGCCTGGCAACATTCGATCGATTGATTGAGGTAAACGGACTGTAGCGATTCGCAGAATCACTCCCGTTATACGAAGCCCAGTCACCCGGCCCTGGCGCCAGCGAAGAAAACTTTTGTACGGCTTCCACGCTCTGTGCTGGATTAATAACTGTGTTCAGATTTACCGAATGAAGATACCCAACCACAGCAGCCATATCGCTCGCCGATATATCCGCAAACGATGGCATTCCAGCAACTATCTTGCCCCGCTCAAGAAATAACTTCAGTTGCTCAATGGTTTGCGCTGCAACAAACTGGCTCCCTGCAAGTGCAGGCCCCTTGGATGTTCCGCGGGCTTGTTCTCCATGGCAGCCAGCGCAGTTGATGGTGAACGCATGGGGAGCACTTTGTTGCGCCATCAATGGATGCAATAGCATCAATATTATGATTGGCAGACAAACACGACGTGCATCCATTCCAGCGGCCTCACTTACAATATCAATATTGGTTTTGCGACACATTGGAATACTACCAATTGAGTTCGCTGGATTCCCATCGATCTAACGAAAGTCCGATGGCACCATGTTTTTGATAAACATCCCAAAGCCAAATGGAGTTGGATGATAGTTACCCACCAACGAAACATTCATATTTGGTTTGATCTGCTTTTCCATTCCCAGTGCCCAATAGCAGGCATTCACCAGCAATCTCCGGTCGGCCTCAACCAGCAGATCTTCTGATGTTCCCAGCGTAGTCGTAAACACCCTCGCTGATTTGCCATTCGCCGCCTTATACGTTTTCACCCACGCAATGGGCATCATGGGATGATTGACTGCACCGGCAACCGGCGCATCAGTCGGCAGCATGCCCGACAAGACTTCGCCGAAAACTAATGTCTTACTGTCACCCGGTAACGGCAAACGAGTTTCATATACATCCGTCTTGCTCCAGATTTCTCCGTCACGAATCCCTTCCAATATCGGATGCCCGATCTCGTCTGAATTCAGCAGTCCCTTTGTGCTCTGTTTACCGTGCTGCGAGTGATGACTGATCCAGGTTTCTCCGAGTACGCTGCGGCCAAATCCACCGTCCGGACTGTTCCAACTGTAGTTGGCGAAAGATGAACTGGAATCAAGCTGGAATGCATGGGTTGCGGTTCTCATGCCAATAATCGGCCTGCCAGAGTCAACGTAGTTTGCAATGTGCCGCATCTGGCTATCCGGCAGATTCCTAAATCGTGTCAGAATAATCAGCAGATCCGCAGAGTCGAGCGCTTCCAGACCTGGAATATTGTCTGGCTCATCCGGCCGGATGGTGCCATCGTGCTTATCGATTGCGAATAAGACCGTGCATCGGAAACCATGATGGCTGGATAGAATTTTTGCCAATTGCGGTATCGTCTGTTCAGATCGATACTCGTCATCTCCACTAATAAGAACTATACTTTTCCCTTTTGCAGCACCGTTTGGCTGAAACACAAGCGTTGCGTCTTCCGCACATAGAACTGTGCTGGCAAACATCAGAACCAGAAGTGAGAGTGTCGGCCACGCCCGTCGAAGCATTAATGATTTCCCCATTCCATATACGGTTCTATTTTTCATCGAGCAAACCAACATCGCACAAAGATACAGCCTGCATTAATCCGGCTAACGGGTCCAGCGTTGGAATAAATTCCTGCCCAACATATCCTGTATAGCCAACCTCAAGCAATGCACGCATTACAGCTGGGTAATTGATTTCCTGTCGCTCATCAAGTTCGCCTCGCCCGGGATTCCCTGCTGTATGAACATGGCCAATGATGTCCCGATACTGTCGGATGCGGCGAATCACATCACCATGCATAACTTCCACATGGTAGATATCAAACAGCAGCTTCACATACGGAGAATTGACTTGATAAATAATCTCCGCGCAATAATCAACATTGTCTCCCTGATACCCCGGATGGCCTTTCATCGGATGCGAATCGTCTCGCGAGTTCAAATGTTCCAGACAGACCGTAACATTTTTCCCAGAGGCGTATTTCCCAAGCTCTGAAAGAGCTAACACACAGTTGCTTGCGCCTTCTTGCAGAGAGATTTCTTCGCTGTCGGCATTCTCTGCATCGCGCCACTTATATCCCGTAAAGGCAATCACATTGGGCACACCGAAATCAGCCGCCTCATCAATTGCGGATTTAGTGCGGGCGATTACTTCTTCCTGGTAGCGCAGATTGTTCAACCCTTTGGCAAATGGTGGGTCAGGCATTCCGTTGTGGGCGAGTGCATTCTTCAACCCATACTGTCGCAGCGTGTTCCATAGTGGAGGCGGCACCAGCTCTACACTTTCGCAGCCAAGCCCACTTGCTGTTGTACAAATTCTGTCGATGTCCCAATTCCACTCCGTAGCGTTAAAACACCAATAAGCAAGCGACTGCTTGATTAGAGCATGCTTAACCACCCGAGGCACAACCATGCCATCGTGTGCAAGATTCACAGCGCCCTGCCCAATACTCTGTTCCATATGGTTTGCCAGTATAGCGAAGATTTCTACGCGAGTCAGATACTTAATAGCTTCTGCATCTTTAGGTCAACACTTTAGTCCATCAACAAACACAACTAGCAGCATTGATGGATGAACGTGACGATTGCCGAAACTCAGCTGAATTTTGATGTATTGGTGTTGATGCTGGAATACACACAGACTGTATGGCGGTGCAGGCGGTCTCGAGCGAACTCGTCTCTTTCTGCAATTCCCTGCTATCAAAACGAAAAAGGGATCTTCGCTAATTTCAGAATTTTCTATTGAGCCAGAAACACCACATGCGGATGCAATTGAAGGTTTTATCGGCCAAGGTGATAAATCGACTGTTCTATTCAGCAGTCGACATTTCGGTCAGAGTAAGCCAGACCTATTGAGTACAATTTGTATGGAATGACTATGCAAACCAAAAGCACTCATGCTATCTGGCGCAATAATCAGAACATCAGACAATTCGCTACACTTTCAGCTACCCAATTCCATATAGAGATGATACGAACCCAGAAAATATAAAACTCTATCTGTTCTAGAGGAGACAGAAGCAAGAAGCCCGGCCTAGGCCGGGCTTCATTTGTTTAGGGTGGTGCTATTGATGCTTGGTGCGGTGGTGGTGGTTATTGGATGGTGACGGTGAAGGTGGTGGAGTGGGAGAGGGTGCCGGAGGTGCCGGTGAGGGTGACGGTGTAGGAGTGTGCGGTTGGGGTGTAGAGGCTTGG
>Ga0164297_10002568_pt1 | contig 17758 bp, 24 predicted proteins | sample GEODES058metaG_FD_113539 | JGI IMG/M metagenome (GOLD analysis project Ga0164297, IMG submission 113539) | Dystrophic lake water microbial communities from Trout Bog Lake, Wisconsin, USA - GEODES058 metaG | ecosystem: Environmental > Aquatic > Freshwater > Lake | place: USA: Trout Bog Lake...
CGCCTCCAGGCGCCGGCGCAGACGATCGTACTCCGCGTCGGAAATCTCCGGCGCATCCTCCTGATAGTAGAGCCGGTCGGCTTCCAGGATCGCCTCCGAGAGGCGCGCGTACTCGGCGCGCGCCTCCTCGGCGGTCAGGTCCAGATCGGGCGTATCGGATTTCGCAGCGGCCATGGCGGGGTTCTAGCGCATCAACAGGCGGTCGGCAGTCGCGTGGATGCGACGTCCCCGCTTTCCCTTATGGCCGGGCGGCAAGCAGATCGCCGCGGCCCGCGATCCGGAACGCGCTCAGGAAGACCGCCGCGACAAAGACCGCGACCGCCGCCAGCGGCAGAACCGGCGCGAGCCAGCCGGCCAAGGCGGTGCCGGCGACGGAGCCGAGATTCATCGCCGCCATGTAGACCTCGAACTGCGTCGCCGCGCCCGCGCGTCCGCGGCTCGCCTGCAGCAGCGCCGGCATGAGCGCCACGATCAACAGTCCGGGCAGCGTGTTGGTCAGCGCCAGGATCGCCGGCCCGGCGGGCCCGACGAGGCCTGCGACGATCAGAGCGCCGGCCAACAGGAAGGTTGCGGCGCTGGCGAGCAAAAGCGCGCGCAGCGGCTGCAACGGGCCCGCCCTGTCGGACCAGAGGCCGACCGCCAGCGCTCCCCCGGTGCCACTCGCGAGCGCCAGCCCGGCCTGGAGGCGTGAGAGCGCAGCTGGGTCCCAGCCCTGGCGCTGGAGCAGATCCACCGAGAAGGGCAGTTCGAACAGACCAAGGGCGCCGTCGAGGCCGAAGCACAGCGCCAGCAGCCACAGGGCCCGCGGCCGCCGCAGGCTGATCAGGAGGCGGCGCAGGAACCGGCGGAACGGCAGGCGCCGCGGTGCCGGCCCGCGCCGGCTCGGCGTCGCGAGCGCGTCTCCGGGCGCCTCGCGGATCAGCAGGATCGGGAGGCTTGCCAGGAAGGCGGCGGCGAGGAGCCAGCGTGCGCTTAAGGCAAGCCCGTAGGTCGTCAGCATCCACGCGAAGACGGCCACGCTCAGGCTGCTCCCGGCGACGAAACCCGCTCGTGTGCAGCCGCTGACCCGGCCGAGCTCGTTTTCCGGGACGTGGTCCATGATCATTCGGTCGCAGGCGGTATCCAGGAGCGAGGCGCACAGGCTGTGCGCCAGGAAGATCAGCCCAAGCCAGCCCACCCGATCCTCGGATCCCCACAACAGCAGCGCCAGCGTGACATGGCAGCCGAGAAGCGCCGCAACGGCGAAGATCCGGCGGCGGCCCATCCGCACGTCGCCGGCCCGATCAACCACGGGCCCCCACAGGATCGGCTGCAGGGTCCAGGGCAGGCCGGCCAGTGCGAAATGGAACCCGATCTCCGCAGCCGATATGCCCCGGGCCGCGAGATGGTTGGCCAGCGCGGTCAGCGAGAAGCCCGCGATCAGGCCCTGATAGAAATAGGTAGTGCCGAAGACCAAGTAGCGGGTGCGACGGCCGGTGAGGCTCAGGGGTGTTCGCGTGGCGGTAGCCGCGGGGGTCGGCCTGCTCAGCAGCATCGGCCCTTGCCCGCTCCGTGCCGGGGCGCGATGCTTCTCATACCGCCCTCATTCGCTTTGCCCCGTGCCCGTACAAGTCGACAACCTTAAGCGCAGCTCGCAGCGACGGCGAGGCGTCGCGTGAGCGCGGCGGATATCTGGCTCGTCGATCTCGCGGTGCCGTCGGACCGGCTCGCGCGATGCACGCAAATCCTCGACGGTTCCGAGCGCGAGCGCGCTGATCGGTTCCTGCGGCCCGCGGATCGCGCACGCTTCGTCGTCAGCCACGCGGCGCTGCGGCTTGTATTGGCAGGGGCGCTCGGCCGTGCGCCTTCATCCATCCGCATGACGGCCGACGCGTCCGGCAAGCCCCGGCTCGACGGGCAGGCCGAGGGCGCAATCGCGTTCAACCTCTCGCATTCCGGATCCCGCGCCCTCATCGGCTTGGCCGACACCACCGCCATCGGCGTCGATATCGAAGTCCTGCGGCCGATTCCCGATGCCCTGCGGATCGCCCGGGCGCATTTCGCGGCGGACGAAGCCGCGGCGCTCGCGGAGCTACAGTCGGACGTCCGTGCGGCGGCCTTCTTCGGCCTGTGGACGCGCAAGGAGGCCGTGGTGAAGGCTTTGGGCACGGGCTTGTCCCTCCCGCTCGACCGCTTCAGTGTCACGGTGCCTCCGGTACCGCCGCGCATGCTTCGGGGTCAGGGGCCCTGGACGCTTTCCACGATTGAGGCTGGGCCTGATTATGCCGCCACCGTGGCGATGCCGGCGGTCGGGATCACGCTCCGGCACCATACGCTTCCAGCCGATTGGCCCGATGGTTTCGACTGAAACTGGAAAGACCGCGCTTGCGGCGCCGCGAAGGCACAGCTATAAGCCCGCTCGCCGGCACCGACAGCGATGCGGTTCGGCCTTCGGAGTGTAGCGCAGTCTGGTAGCGCACCACGTTCGGGACGTGGGGGTCGCAGGTTCAAATCCTGCCACTCCGACCAGCTTTCTCTAGGGGAAGCCGGTCATTCGGTCAGGGGCCCGAGACCCCGGCCACAGGTTCGGCCACAGATTTGCGCCACTGCGCGCACATCCGAACTTCCCTGGACCCGTCAGGCCGCGCGCTTCTTGCCCCGGCCGCCGAGCGCCTTCCGCGCCCCTTCCATGTGCTTCGGGCTGTGGTGGCCGTAGCGCCGCTCAATCATCTCGACTGTCATTCCGACATATCCGGCGAGCTCCCAGATGTCGGTCCCGGCCTGCATGCCCCATGTCACGGCGGTGTGCCGCAGCGAGTGCCGGACCACGTCGTCCCCGAAGCCCAGGTCGTAGCAGAGGTTCGCAAAGGACCGCTTGGTCGATCCTACCGGCTTGCCGTTCCACTCGACGACGTGGCGCTGGCCGAGGACGTGGTGCCAGCGCCAGAGGTGCGCGACCAGGCTGTCTGGCATCCGCACCGTCGGCGCCTTCTTGTTCTTCTTGGCCTCCGCGGCCACCGCCTTCCGGTGGAAGATCGCGACGCGCTTGATGACCGGAACCTGGACCCGGCGCTCGAACGTCTCGCCGTCGATCACGCGGGTCTCGACGCGCTCCTCCATCGTCGTCTCTGTCTTCAGCTCCATCCAGGCCTTGCCGACCTCCCGGACGAAGGAGGCGTTGCAGATAGGTCCCGAGCGGGTGCCGGTCCGCAGGGCCACGATGACGAAGCGGGCGAGGTGCTGGCCAACGCGGCGGCCGACGACACGCTCGCCCTTCCGCGGCCCGGAATGGATCGTCTGGACCTCTCTCTTCTGCCAGGCGCCCCGGACGATCCGGGCGGCCTCGGCCTTCTCCAGGAAGCGGTCGCGCTCCTCCCCCTTGGGCGGCAGCGTCACGTGGATCGTGTCTCGTGTGAGGGCGTCTCGGGTAGCCATGTTGATGGCCGCCCGCAGGTCCTCCAGCTCGCGCCGGGCGCCCCCCTCGCCAACGACGCGGGCCTTCGCCGGCTTGGAGTGGCCGCGGCGGACGGGCCCGGCGCCCTCGGCTCGCGGGTTGCCGTCGCGGTCGAGCCCGGCCCTGGCATGGGCCTTCCACGGCGTCCCGACCCGACTGGCGACGTACTCGGCGCACGAGGCGCTGTCGACCTCGTCGAGCGTCCTCTCGCCCCACCATTCCAAGAGCGTCATGACGCGCTGTGCGAGCTCGTGGTGCCGGGCGACGCCGCCCTTCACCTCGCCGGTCTCTGGATCGATTCGGCCCTTCTTTGCGCTGAGGTAGCGGTCGAGGACCTCGGCGACGAGGACCTCGTGCGCCGGCCGGTTCTTCCGGGGGCCGATCTCGCCCGGGGCGATGATCGACAGGCTGGCGGTGTATTCGTCTAGGGCCGCGAGCGCTTCGCGTTCCTAGTCCTTGCCATGACCGCGGCCAGTGCTGCGGACTTGCTTGCCGCGATGGACGATCCACCAGACGCCCGAGCGGTCGACACCGTCTGCGTCGACGCGTCCGGGGCGCCACCAGATGTAAGGGTTCCCGCGTCCGGTCTTGCCGAGGGTCCTTGGCTTGGCGGCAGCCCGGCTTGGGCGGGGGCGTCGGGGCTTCGGGGCGGCGTCCGGCATCGGTCCCTCCATTCGCGGACGAGCCGCTTGGTGACGTACATCAGTCGACCGTGCCTCTCGACGGCAAGGTCGCCCCGGTCGATCGCGCCGCGCAGCGCGGCCGCCGTCCAGATAGGGGCCCGACCCATGGCCTCGTTCGGCTGGCACAGCTCGGGCACCCAGCAGGCCTGCTCCAGCGTCAGGGGCGCGTCGTCGTGCGCTCCCTCAGCGATGCGTGCGTCGGCCCAGAGATCGAAGGTCTGCCCGGTGTCGAGGATGTACGTCGGCATGCCGTCACCATGCCAGAAACTGTGGCCGCGAAAAGCGTGACGGAGGTCGACGGTTAACGTCGAGGGTGCGCCGGTCCCTGGGCTCGCCCAACCCGGCCAGGGATCCGCTAACCGCCGCTCGAATCGGCCCTTGCCGCCGGCGCGCCGATCGGCGAGGCTCGCCCAATGACGCACGCCCTCCGCATACGGAAACGCTCGTTGGCCTGAGGCCAGCCACCGCCGCCGGGATCCCCGGCCGGCACGCGTTCACCTATCTGCGGAGGCCGCTATGACGGTCTGGTTCACGTCCGACAGCCACTTCGGCCACACCGGGATCCTCGCGTCGAGGATGTCGCGACCGCGCCCCTTCGTGTCGATCGAGGAGCATGACGAGGTCCTGATCAGCCGCTGGAACGGGCGCGTCCGCCCGGGCGACCAGGTCTGGCACCTCGGCGACTTCGCCTACGGGGCGAGCGCTCAGCGGTGCCGGGACATCTTCTCGCGCCTCGCCGGTCGGAAGCACCTAGTCTGGGGCAACCACGACTCAGCGCGGGTCAAGAGCCTGCCGTGGGCTAGCCAGCAGGAGAGGGCACTCGTCACCGTCGACGGCGTGTCCATGGTCCTGGGGCACTACGCGCAGCGCGTGTGGTACGGCATGCACCGGGGCGACCTCCACCTCTACGGGCACTCGCACGGCAGCCTGCCCGGCACCACGGCGAGCCTGGACGTTGGGGTCGACTGCTGGGACTGGGCGCCGGTCAGGCTGTCGGAGATCCAGGAGGCCCTGGCGGACACGGCCGCCCGGGAGGCCGGGGCAGGGGCCGCGGCCGCCCTCGCCGAGGCGGCGTAGACGGGGCGGTAAGTCGGGGCTGCCAGGATGCGGCATGCCCCGTCGCCTCATCCGAGCCCTCGCCTTCTACCGCCCGACCATGGGCCGCGGGTCGCCGGACCTTCCGACGCGGACGATGTGGACGACGATGCTGCCCGAGGGCGCGGCGGTGCTCATTGGCCATCCGATCTTCCAGCTCGCGCCGCTCGGCAATGTCAGGGAGCAGATGCTGAAGATCGAGCCTCGGATCCTGAAGGAGGTCCGCCTCGTCCAGGACGGCCCGGTCGAGGCGCTGATCTGGACTGCCCCTTTCTGGGTCAGGGAGGAGACCTATACGCTCTCGGATTCCTCCGACGCCGTGCACGATCCCTACAGTCCTGGGGTGCCCAGAACGGAGTTCGGGCCGTACTGGCACTGGATTGGGATGACGCGCGACAGGGTCTGGAGGGATGCCGGCGGCGACCGGGACCATTTGGTGCTCGGGTCTTACCTCCACCTCCTGGAAGGGCTCGACTACGACGGGAACCGGATCCCGCCCGAACCCGCCGGAGAGCTGCCCGAGGGCGACGAGGAAGCGCTAGGGGGCCTAGCCCCCTAGCGTTGGGTCACCCGCTGCACGCGCAGTCCAGGCAGACGAACAGCCGCTCGGGGTGACGCTCCAGGAATAGGCCCTCGCCTAGATCGAGGGCCTCGTTGCACCAGGGGCAGAGGAACTCGCGCTCCTGGCCGTCGGCGTCGTCCCGGTCGCGGTCGAGGTCCTCGACGTAGCGGGGCATCACTCGTCCTCGCCGTCGTCGTAGGGCCCGTACATCCCCCAGATCTCCGCCACGTCGTCCTCGGGCAGCATGTCGATCGCCGCCTTGAGGGCGGGGACCGACTCCAGGATCCGGAGCTTGTCGACGGCCGCGTCGCTCTCAGCCCACAGATCCTCGTGTGAGCTCTCGTGCGTGTGCCGGACGTCGTGATCGACCCGGGCGGTCGTGGCCCGCAGCTCCTGCCCGAGGTGCGCCGCGTAGCGGGCGACCTGCTCGGCGAGGGGACCCTGCCTGGCGGCGACCGCCGCGGCATGGGCGTCGACGAGAGCTTGGGGGTCGTCGACGTTGATGAGGCCCTGCATCAGGGCGGGGGTGGCGGTGTCGGAAGCGGTCTCGATCATGGGGCGATCTCCTCTGCTGGGGATCCGGGGCGACCGGGCGGCCGCCCCGGCTCTAATCAGGCGGCCTTCTTGCGAGCCGGCTTCGGCGTGGGGGCCGCCTCGGCTGCAGGCGCGACGTACCCGACCGGCCGGAGCTCGGGAGGCAGCCAGCCGGTCGGGACGACGCGGGTCAGTGCGACCGCGGCGATCTCCGGCTTCGTCTGCCCGGCGATCCTGTCCGCCTCGGGCTGGCCGAGGGCCTCCGCGACGGCGCGCAGAGCCACGGCCTTGGGCGCTGACTTGAAGAAATCGGCCGCGTCCCAGCGCTCCCGGGTCGCCTCAGCCATCCGGGCGGCGTCGAGGCGGGCCTCCAGGGCCTTGGCCCCCTTGGCGCTGGACGGGACCGCACCGACCGCATGGATCTGCAGGTCGAGCGCCCTCCCGGCCACGCCGGCGGCGACCGTCAGCAGCGCTTCCAGCGGCAGATCCGCCAGCCTCTGGAAGGCCGCCTCATACTTCTCAGCGTCGGCGGGCGGGCCGCCGGGCGCCTCGTTGTAGCCGTTGAGGGTGATGCGGACCGGAGAGCTGTAGGAGTCCTGGGCGATCGCCGTGGCGAGCAGCGCGGCGAGGGCGACCTGTGGCGAGGCCAGCATCGCGTCGCGCATCGCAAGCGTGCGCTGCTGCGACAGCCGAAGCGTCAGCGCTGCGGAGATGGCCACGGATTTGGGCCGCTCGGCCTGGGCATCCTTGAGCGCCTTGGCAGCGTCGCCCCCCTCGATCGCGGCGAAGGCCTTCGCGACGGCCGCCGTCGCAGGGCGGACGACGCCCATCGTCATGTCGATCTTGCCGTCCCGACCGATCCGGAGGATGACGCCCGACCGCCCCTTCTGCTCGGGCGTGAAGCCATCCTGCTTCATGTCCGTCTCGATGTCCTCGGCCTCCTGCTCGGCCGCGGCGACACCGTGGGCGTCTCCGTCGGCGTCGATGATCGCCTGGAGCTCCCCAAGGCGATCGGTCTCTGCAGCGGTGGCCGGTCGGGGTTCGGCGCGGAGCGTCTGCCAGGACCAGCGCGCGTTGTCCGGAAGTTGCTCGTCTAGGGCCGCCCACGACCAGCCGTCGGCGACCAGCCACTTCACCTCGGCCGCGACCAGCTCGTCGACGAGGCGCTTCAGGAGGGCGGGGTGCTCGATGCGGTCGTTCTCGCCGAACAGGTCCTCGACGATCCCGCCGCCCGCCGCGACGTAGGCATCCCGGCCGACGAAGGAGAGGTTGCGGCTGAGGTCGTGGTCCCCCACGCCGAGCTCGGTCCGCACGCAGTGGGCGTAGAGCCGGCCGGCGCCGCGGAGCTTCTCCAGCACGGTGCGCTGCTCGTCGAGCGACGACGCCAGCGTGAAGGCGCGCACGGTGTCGACGGGGTCGCGGCCGAAGTCGCCGGCGCCCCACGAATCCAGCACCTCGTCGGCGAGCTGCCCCAGGGCGAGCATCCGGCGGATCCGGACGGGCTCGATGCCGAACCGGGCCGCGATGGCTGCCTCGTCCATCCCCTCCTGCCGGAGGGCGTGGAATGCCCGGTACTCGTCGGCCTGGTGCATGCGGGATTGATTGATGTTCGCGGCCAGCCCGCGCTCTCGGGCGTCCGTGGCGTCGCACTCGATGACGGCCACCGGCGCGTCCGTGCGGATTCGGCCGTCGCAGGCGAGCGTCCGGAGGGCCGCGAGGCGCCGGTTGCCGTCGACGACGTAGTGGGCCTGGCCGGCGCCGGGGACGACGGTGAGCGGCTGGAGCAGGCCGAGGGCGTGGATTGAGGCGGCCAGCTGGTCGATGCCGTCCTCGCGGCCGGCGAGGCGGACGTTGACGACGCCCTCGGGCGCCGACGCGTCATGGCCGTGGACGAGGACGTTGAGCGGAAGGGTCTTGATCATGATGCAGCACCATCACGGTTTAAGGGGATGAAGGAGGACGGGCGCCCCTGCCGCCGGGCGCGTCGACGAGGTCTGTCGGCCTAGCGCCGGCCGAGCGCGGCACCGGCCAGAGCGATCGCTGCTGCGACGCCGGCCACGCCGGATGCCTGCACGACGAGGACCTGCACCCGGGCGGGTCCCGGGTCGCCGACGAGGCGGACGTCGCCATCATCGTCACGGCGCATCCCGGCTGCGGCGAGCAGCGACGGCGGGACATTCGCCCCCGTCCTGATGGCGCGCGACACGCGCGTCTCTGACACTCCCGCTGCGGTGGCGAGGGCCTTGGAAGTCCCTGCCTCCTGAGCGGCCGCAGCGATGCGGGCGCGGATCTGGCGAGCGGTCAGCTGCACGGCGAGCCCTCCAGAGCGGGGGCCGGGCGTCCGGGGGCAGCGGGCGTCCAGAGCTGCCGCAGCGGGTCCCCAACGAGGACGAGGTGGCGCTCGACGCCGACGAACTGCATCGCGCGCTCGCTCGGGAGCCGGCGCAGCTTGAGCCACTGCGACAGGTCGCCTTCGTGGATCCCGCAGGCCTGCGCGAACGCGCGCTGGGACCCCGCCTCGGCCACGCCCGCACGGAGAAGGTCGCGGATCTGGTCATAGCTCACGACGGGCACGAGGCTCCCGGCACCGTGGAAGGGTGCGGTACTCATCAAGTCATCCTCGGGGTTGGCTGCGAATTTATTTCTATTGAAGCACTTGCGGTTTTGCGCGCAAGGGCAAAAATGACGCTGCACGCAGTTTTTTTCACTTCAGGAAGCGAACTGCCGTTCAGTATCATTTGAAAAAGATTGGGAACGCCGATGCTTCAAAGGATAGATTGCCCGATCCTTGGCGCGAATAGCGCGTCAACTCTTGGCGAACCCCCAGCGTTGCTTGACCTCTCGTGGCGTCGAGCGGGCCACGGACGCTGGATCGCCGGGCGCACGGAGCAGGGCGATCACCTGCTCAAGAGGTTCCCCAACGCCACCGCGCGAGCCGGCCTAGTTGCGCGAGACCGCATCATCGAGTGGGACCTCACCGCGGCCGCAGGGGTGCCCGACCTGGCGCGGCGGATGGTACGGTGGGAGGCGGACGTCCGGCAGGACCTCGCGCACCACGCTCGGGTCGCGGCGACGAATCGGCCCGTCGACGAGGACGCCCGGGCCGCCGTTCAGGACGCCCTCGCGGATGAGCTCGCCCGGCACGGTTGGGCGTTCCATAGCAAGGCGCCCTTGGCATGGGGGCTGGCCGGGGCCCGGCGGCTCACCCCGGGGCAGGCCCGCCTCGCGCGGGCGCTGATGGCCGAGGCGCGGGACGTCGTCGCGGCCGTGGACCGCCGGCTCGCCCAGCCCGCCGCGCCGGAGGACGTCGCCGCCGTGCGGGACCCGGACGTCAGGGCCGACCTGCTGGAGGCCTGCAGGGTGCTGTCAGGGCTGGATGGGGACCAGGCGAGGGAGCGGAATGGGGTGGGCTGGTCGGCCGTGGCGAGCGCCGAGGGGCACCGCCTCGCGGCGACCGATTCGCTAGACGTCATCCAGGCTGCACACGCCCGGCCGCTCGTCTCCGCGCACCGGCGTCAGCTGCCCCCGGCGCTGCGGGACCGCCTCTTCCCGTGACATGTCCCGCTTTGTGCCTTTCATCCGTGGGGGGCACGCTTCCCTCGCGGCACACCCATCCATCCCGCCGCCAAGGACAGATGTCATGAACCTTAAGAGCCAGCTCGCCCGCGCCGCCGCCGCCATCGCCGAAATGGTAATGGCCATGATCCGCGCCCTCTTCGGGGGCGCGAAGGAGGCCGGCGCTGCGATCACGGGCGACGTCCGCATGGTCGCCCGCGGGGTGCGGGACGGCGCCAGCCACGTGGCCCACGTCGCCGGCCGGGGCCTGACCGGCCCGCTCCGGGCCCTCGACTTGACCGCCAGCGGCATCGGCGGTGTGCTCGGCGCCCTGATCCCGCGTAGGCCGGTCGGGCCGCGCGACGTCGCGGACGCCGCCGTCCGCCGGGACAGCCGCAGGGCCTCTCCCGCCGGCGGCTTCGATCCGATGGCGCAGATGTCACCTGCCGTGCGCGCTGAGCTGCACGCCACAATGATGCTCGGCGGGGCCGTGCAGAGGGCCGCCGAGGCCCGCGCCTCCGGGGACCTCGGTCGGGCCGAGTTCCTCAACGGGGACCTGCCCCCGCACATCGCCACTTGGCTCGCCGGCCTGTCGCCCAACGCACTGCGCCACATCGCGGGGGCGGAGACTTCGCACGTCGCCGCCCATGTCGAGGGCCGCGCCGCATTCGACGGGATCCCGGCGGTGCCCCCGCTCGCCACACAGCCCGCCCCGGCGGCGCTGGATACCCGGAAGCTGCTCGCCGAGATCCGGGCGAGGGCGGCCACGGACCGGGCGGAGGTGGCGGCCATGAAGAAGCGGGGGCCCCGCCCCGTGCTGCCCACCGAGGACGAGGATGAGGACTACGCCCGCCGGCGTTCCGGCCCCCGCGCCGCCTTCGGCTGAAGGCGCCCCAACCGACAGAAAAGGCCGCCGGTCACCCCGGCGGCCTTTCGCGTTTCTGGATCCCCTGCCTCAGTGCCCGATGATGTCCCGCAGCCCGGCGGTCAGCTCCATCTCGGCGGCGAGGGCGTGCCGGAGGACGTCCGCCTCTGCGACGGACCGGGACAGCGCCATCTCCATGGCGGCCAGCCGAGCCTCGGCCGCGGCGGCCCGCTCCTCGGCCTCGGCCTGGTCGGCGCGGGCGTCATCCAGTCGGTAGGCGAGCCGCGTGACGGAATCGACCTCGGCGTCGCGCCGGGCCCGCCGCTCGACCTTCGCGATCGCGAGCCCGAGCTGGATCGTGGAGCCGATGGAGGCGAACTTCCCGGCGACGTCGAGGCTCACTTCGGTGGCGATCCGGCTCATCGGGGGGGCTCCATTAGCGGCGGGGTGTGCCCATAGATGTGCCTGGGCGGACTCCCGCGTCTAGTGGGCTCTCTCGGGATCCTGCGGGTATCCCTGGCCTGCGGTTAACCTGGGACGTGTCCGACGAGCGTTTTTGCGCCGGTGGGTTGTCCTACCGTTACTCCTATCCAGGGCAACGAGACGCTCCGGATGTGTAACGAGGATTTGGCTGACCATCCCGGACCCCCTAGGCGGCCCGGGATGGCGTCAGCAGGCGGTCCTTCAGCGCTGCCTCGACGCCCTCGCGCGAGAATGTCCCGCCCTCGGCACCAATCTCATAGGCCCGGTGTGAGCGCCGGAGGAGGTGCAGGGCGATCGTCCTCATGAGGGCGTCCGGGGGGATGGGGCGGGATCCGGTCGGATCGGCGGCCAGGAAATCCCGGACGGCGTCCACGACGGCCCGATCGACGGTGGCGGCGATCGGCCTGCCGGCGTCGCGCTGGCGCTCCCGCTCACCGGCCTTCCGGCGTCGGCCGAGGTCTCGCTCGTGGGCGACGCGCTCGGCATGGCTCAGGGTGGAGATCTTCACGCGCATGGGGGGCTCCTCGATGCTGGAGGATGCCCCTCGCCGATGCATAGGTCCACGACATGTCACGCCAGGACGCCCCCGAAGCGTGAAATGTCCGGGTTTCCTGGATATTTGTTCATTTTCACGGGCGCACAAGGGGCGCACAGCGCCCGACGGCGGGCGCACGTCGGTCCGCCGTCGGACTACGCCTCGGCGCGAACCCGCGGGCGCAGGGTCACCACGACCTCGTGGTCCAGGGAGGCGTCCGCGGCGCAGAGGCGGTCCCACCCCCAGGACGCGATGTCGTCGGCCCGGAACTGCGTGCGGGCGTGGCTATCCCGCATCCCCTCGGGGTATCCGGGATGCGCCGGGCGGCAGGGCTTGGCAGATGGAAGCGAGGCTTGAGGCGATCCAGAAATTCGCCGAGGGGCCCGGCATGGGTCTGGGCGACCTGAGCAGCGAGGCCGTCCTAGACCTGGGCGGCGTCGGCCCGGCCGGTCGGGGCGTCTTAGCTATCATCTCGTCGCATCGGATTCCCGCGGCCCGTCAGGCGCGGAAAGCTGACATTCCGCTTAGCGCCCATTCCAGTCACTAGATGGCCTTCGGGTGCCTCTCCAAAGCAGACATCAATCAAGCCGGCGGCCACGACATTCTAACGTTGTGACACATCAATGGGCTTGAAAGGAATACCTGACCAAGCGGTGCAGTATGACGATGCGCACCGCCCAACAGCACGGGCAGGCCTACATGGACCGGCTGCTGACACACGCCCGGAAGGGCGAGCTCAACCCGGCCTACCTCGCCACCCACCGCTTCTCCCTTGAGGACGGACCGCGCGGCTACGACATGTCCAAATAGTAGACGGACGGCTGCGTGCGCGCGGTGTTCGCGCCTAAGGCGCACGTGCCGTCCACGGATGGAGGAAAATCCATGGAGCAGCGCCCGTTTGGTCCCGTGCCGCGCGAGGTTGCGGTGATCGGCCAGGGAACCTGGTACATCGACGACGCGCACCGGCCCACCGCGGTCGCCGCCCTGCGCCGCGGCCTCGACCTCGGCATGACCCACATCGATACCGCCGAGATGTACGGCGACGCCGAGACCGTGGTCGGCGAGGCGATCACCGGTCGGCGCGACGACGTGTTCCTCGTCTCCAAGGTCCTCCCCAGCAACGCCTCTGCTGCCGGGACCGTGACGGCCTGCGAGCGCTCGCTAGCGCGCCTGCGCACCGACAGGCTGGATTGTTACCTGCTGCACTGGCCTGGCTCGTATCCGCTTGAGGACACCTTCGCCGGCTTCGAGCGGCTCCGCGAACAGGGCAAGATCTTGTCCTGGGGGGTGAGCAACTTCGATGTGCCCAACCTCGAAGCCGCCTGGAAGGCCGGGGGCGAGGGCCGCATCGCTTGCAACCAGGTTCTCTATCACCTGGAGGAGCGCGCGATCGAGCACGCCGTCCAGCCCTGGTGCGAGGATCACGGCATCGCCGTCGTCGCCTACAGCCCATTCGGCCATGGCAGCTTCCCCGGCCCACGAACATCGGGCGGCCGCGTCCTGGAAGAGATCGCGGCGAACCACGGCGCGACCGCCCGTCAGGTCGCGCTCCGGTTCCTGGCGCGGAGGCCGTCCACCTTCACGATCCCAAAGGCGTCCAGTCCCGAGCATGCCGCCGACAACGCCAGCGCTGGCCCGTTGCGGCTGACGGAAGCTGAGATCACTCGGATCGACGCGGCGTTTCCGCGGGGTCCCCGACCACGCCGGCTCCCCATGTTGTAGGTCCGTGATGCCTGCTTGGTCAGGGCGGATGATCGCCCCGCTGCCGCGCATCAACGCCCGGCAGCGGACGATTCCGCCGCTGGGCGGGGATGCGCGGCTCGGCGGACCGTCCGAACGACCCACGCTGCCTGCCGAGGGGTGAAGGCGCCTCGAACATGCGTCGTGGCGACCGTTCGGCGGATGGGCTCCCCTCGCTGCAAAGGAACTCGTTCGTATCCCGGGAGATGCCTCGGAACGACGGAGATCGATCCGCCGAGGAGCGACGAGCATGACCTTCCTTCGATACGCCTCCGGGATCGAGACGCCGGCTGCGGATGAGCAGAAGACGATTGACGGCATCATCGCCGGCATGACGCAACAATCCGAGACGGTGGAGAGGCGCGAGCACCATGCGGTGCGGGCCAGCCATGCAAAGAGTTCGGCCTGCGTCACCGGCGAGTTGACGATTTCCGCCGGCCTGCCGCCCGAACTGGCGCAGGGGTTGTTCGCCACGCCCGGCCCTCACCCCGTGGCGGTTCGGTTCGCTCAGGGGCCGGGCGAGACGCTGGGTGACCGGGTCTCGACCCACCGCGGCATGTCGATCAAGGTGTTTGACGTCCCCGGCGAGAAGCTGCCCGGCCACGCGGCCGACACCCAGGATTTCGTGCTGGCTACCGGGACCACCTTTCCGTCCGGCACGGCGGCAGGCTTCCTGCGCGACGGCACGGTCATCGGCAAGTCGACCGGCCTGCCGGAGGGCGTGAAAAGCGCGGTGTCCTCGACCATGCGCAACCTCAACAGGGCGCTGCATGCCTTCGGCACCGAGAGCGCTTTTGCCGACTTCTTCGGTCACCCCTACAGCCACCCGCTGGCCGACAGCTACTTCAGCCAGGCGCCGGTACGCTTCGGTGATTACGTGGCCAAGCTCGGGGCGGTGCCCGCGACCGAGGCCCAGCGTGGGCTATCCGAGTGGAGGCTCGACCCGAACCAGGACGAGGACGGCTTCCGGCACGCCACCGTCGCGTTCTTCCGGGAAAACGACGTGATGTTCGAGATCAAGGCGCAGCTCTGGGCCGATGCCGAGCGGCAACCCATCGAGGATGCTTCGGTCGACTGGCCGGTCTCGGTGAGCCCCTACCGGACGGTGGCGACGCTTCGCCTGCCGCGCCAGGATGCCTACTCGGCCGACCGGGTGCGCTACTTCGACGAGGTGATGACCTTCCGCCCTGCGCACAGCCTCGCGGCTCACCGACCGCTCGGTTCGGTGATGCGGGCGCGGCTGCAAGTGTACCGGGCGCTGAGCGACTTCCGCCACCGCGAGAACGGCGTCGCGGCCGAGGATACCGCCGGCATCGACCGCATCCCGGCGTGAGGAACGGCGCGAAGGCGCCCCCGTTGGATCCCGACACCCAGAAGGAAGATGACATGAGCTTGCAGGGTAAGAAGATCGCGATCCTGATCGCACCGCGCGGCACCGAGGAGCCGGAGTTCGCCAAGCCCCATGATGCGGTGAAGCAGGCCGGGGCGACTGTGACGGTCATCGGTCTGGAGGCCGGCGACGCCGAGACCGTCAACAACGACCTCGATCCCGCCGGCCGCTACAAGGTGGACAGGACCATCGAAGGGGCGTCGGCCGCGGATTACGACGGGCTCGTCATCCCCGGTGGTTGCGTCGGCGCCGACAAGCTCCGGGCGAGCAAGGATGTCGTGGCGTTCGTCCGGGACTTCTTCGCCGCGGGCAAGCCGGTCGGCGTCATCTGCCACGGGCCCTGGACCCTGATCGAGGCCGACGTCGTGAAGGGACGGACGCTGACCTCCTACCCCACCGTTCGGCGGGACATCGAGAACGCCGGTGGCACCTGGGTCGACGAGGAGGTCGTCTGCGACAAGGGGCTGGTCACCAGCCGTACCCCGAAGGATCTGCCGGCCTTCTGCGCCAAGATCGTCGAGGAGTTCGCTGAGGGCCGCCATCCAGACCAGGCCCGGAGCGCCTGAGGAGTCGGGCAGCCAGCGGTCGGTCATTGTGCCTCCGGGGCGGGCCATGGTCCGTCCCGGGTCAAACCCGGACGACGTGCCGTCCGCGGGACGTCGTCGCGGAGGCCTCCGTCATCCCTCGATGGCGCCGATCTGCTTAAGGATGCCGAGCTCGTCGGAGGCCCCCCACCGCTCGACCATCTTGCCGTCCGCGAAGCGACCGAGCTGCATCCCGCGAACCCTGATGGCTTTTCCGGTCGGCTTGTGGCCGTTGAAGTCGCCCTGGTGCGTGGCAGCGATGGCGACGCTGCCCCTGTCCGCGACGAACTTCTTCGATTCGACATGAATGCGGCCATCGATGGACCATCGGCCAAAGCCCGCATCGATTCACCATCGGAAACGTTGGCCTCACGTCGAACCATCCGACGCAGCGGAACACCGTGCGTCAGCCGAGGACGGCGGGATGGGGGAACGGAAGGAAACGAGATGTCCGGACATACGTTCGACGAGACCAACATCACCTGGCGGACCTTGGATTGGCTGCCGCACATCGCCTTCTTCGTCTACAAGGTCGACGAGGAGAACCGCATCGTCGACGTCGTCTTCAAGTTCGCCGCAAACCAGCGCGTGATGCTGCATCGGCACAAAAGCCCGTATGTGACGCTGGTGATGCAGGGCGAGCTCAGGTTCTACCGCGAGGACGGAACCCTGAAGGAGACTCGTCCCACGGGCAGCTACGTCTCGGGCGTCGCGAACGGCGAACCGCACATGGAGGGCGGCGGCGACGAGGATGCCATCGTCTTCTTCAGCAACCGCAACATCGACGATGCGCTCTACGAGTTCCTCGACGACTCTGGGCAACCCGTCCAGGTCCTCGGGATCGCGGACTTCAAGGCGCAGCTCGAAGATCAGGTCGCAACGGGTACATACGATAAGGTCACCGCAAGGACCGCGTGACCACCACGGACGCAGGGGTGCCGAAATCATCCTTGCGTCCGTGACGGGTCGCCGACCATCGCGAAGGCGCGTCCGGCCCGATTAAGGGCGTCAGAGTCGTGTGGTGAGGTTGGTCAGCCAATCCGGCGAGGCGTTGACCAACGCGGTTTCAGCCGCCTTGTCGTAGCCCGAGGCGATCATCAGGCCGGTCGCGACGAGGATCAGGCCGAACGCGGACTTCAGCCTCTGCCCAGCCCCATCGTCCGTTCGCGCCAGCGCATCAACGTCTCGCGCGACAGGTGGCGAGCAGCAGAAGCGGCAGGGCCGCCCCAAAACCGAACAGGAGCATGGTCAATACGACCACGCCGAGGTCGCGGCCCTGGGACGCGAGCAGCGAGGCCGCCCCCAAGGTCGGCCCGACACATGGGCTCCACACCGCTCCGAGCAACACCCCAACGCCGAAATGGCCGAGCACACCGGCGGTGGTGAAGCCGTCGAACCGGTTCCGGCCCATAGCGTCGCCGAAGCCCGGACCGAGCTGGCCGCTCTCCCGTCCGACACCTTCCGACAGTTGATGCGTGAGAGCGACGCGTTTCGGAGCTTCGTGCTCGACGACTACACCAAGCTGCTGTCGGGGGTGTTCGACCTGGTGGAGGAGATCGCGTTCGCCCCCCTTGAGCGGAGGCTTGCGTGGCGCCTGTTGGTCGAGGCCGATGCGGACGGCATTTTCTTGAAAACGCATCAGCAACTGGCACCGGACGTCAGCAGCGTACGCGAGGTCGTCAGCCGCCTGTTGGGGGAGTGGGCCGACACAGGGTTGGTCGAGGTCCGGCGCGGGCAGGTGCAGGTCGTCGACCGTACCGGCCTTGCGTCCGGAAGGTCCGACCAGGTCCTGCCCGCCTGGGTTGCCGCATCCCCATCAGACCTCAACTGGAATAGAGTTCCATTCCGACTTGGCCCGCGGCGTCCTGGGGTATCGGGCAGCCAACGGTTGGTTCCCGATTGTCCGGGGCGGCCCATGGGCCGCCCCGGATCAGTCCATGACGACGTTCCGTGGACGGGACGTCTCCGCGGCACTATCCGTCATCCCTCGATAGCGCCGATCTGCTTCAGAATGCCGAGCTCATCTGACGAGCCCCACCGCTCGACCATCTTGCCGTCCACGAAGCGGCCGATCTGCATGCCGCGGACCTTGATGGCCTTCCCGGTCGGCTTATGACCGTTGAAGTCTCCTTGGTGCGTGCCGGTGAGCGTGTAGGCGAACGCGACGCTGTCCCCTTCGGCGACGAGCTTCTTCACCTCGACCTGCATGTCGGGGAACGCGGTGCGGAGTTCGGTGAAGAAGGCCTTGTATCCCTCGGGACCCATGTGCTGGCCCGGCGCGGGGTCGTGATCGTGGCAG
>Ga0164297_10002570_pt1 | contig 17734 bp, 18 predicted proteins | sample GEODES058metaG_FD_113539 | JGI IMG/M metagenome (GOLD analysis project Ga0164297, IMG submission 113539) | Dystrophic lake water microbial communities from Trout Bog Lake, Wisconsin, USA - GEODES058 metaG | ecosystem: Environmental > Aquatic > Freshwater > Lake | place: USA: Trout Bog Lake...
AACATCGTTGGTGTTGCTGGTACTCCTCCAACAGGATTAATCACCTACTTAACAGCTGGTGCTTATCTTGATTCTGAAGGCGCACCAAGAGACGGACGTAGATCATGTATCGTTGAGCCTTTCACATCTGCAACAATCGTTGACAGCTTAAAAGGTTTGTTCATGCCCCAAGAAGCGATTGCGGAGCAATACAGGAAAGGTTTGATGGGTCGTGATTCAGCTGGTACAAACTGGAAACTTGACCAAAACGTGGTTTCACAAACTTTTGGTTCATACTCTGGTAACACATTGTCTGCTGACACAACTGCACAAGTTGGTTATTTGACAAGTGGTTGGGCACAGTATTCCACAATTCAGATCAAAGCATCTGCTTCAAGCACATTGAACGCTGGTGATGTGATTCAAATTGCTGGTCTCTATGCAACTAACCCACAAAACCGCCAAGCGTATGGTTCAGGCAAACTGCGTAATTTTGTTGTTACAACTACTACAACAGTAGGAACAGGCGCAACAAACATTCAAGTTTCTCCTGCAATTATCGTTGGTGGTCAGTTCCAAAACACAATCGTGATTGGTTCTACTTCAACTACAGCCGTAGTAACACCTTTCAACAACACAGGTACTTTGTCTCCACAAAATATCATGATGCACAGAAATGCCTTTACTCTTGCCGTAAATGACTGCGGCTACTTACAAGCAGCGTAAGTAGAAAACTGTCCCTGATTGACTTGGAGTGCCTGAAGAGGTTAACAAGGGCCAAGCAGACCGAAAGGTCGTGCAGGCTGAACGACTAAGTGGGATGGCAGCGAAAGCTGATGCGATAGTCTGAACTCTGCTATAACTGAACTGAAGGCAGAGAGGAGAATCCGAAGAGTTTCTCCCGCCACAAAAGTGGTCAGTAGGCGCAAGCCGAAAGTAACAGAAATGAGCCGATTTAGAGCTTCCTGAAGGTGTGCATTTTGCGGGTCGTGCCTCTGATAAAGAGATCGGTCTGTCAATGCGTGTCGTACGTCAATACACCATCAACAACGATAGTATTCCTACTCGTTTAGATGTGTTGTACGGATGGGCGCCTTTGTACCCTGAACTCTCCTGCAGAATTGCAGCCTAATCAACTTATTTAAAGGAAAACACAAATGAGTAATCCAGGCCCAGCAACCACAGTAACGGCACACCCAAGTAATGTCACCACAAATCAAACATTGCGTTTGATCGGTGTCGCAAAGGGTGTTAACTTAAATGCTGTTGGTTTTACACCAGTTCCAGTAAATAACTCTACTGCGTATCTGCCACAGACTTTGTTAGTAACTAACGTAAACAATGCAGGCGCAACTGTTGCATTGTCTACAACTACTGCTTTAAGTCTTACAACAACAAACGTAGGTTCACCCTCTAGTTTGTTCCCAGCATTGACCACAGCCCAGATTTCTGCTTTGGCAACTTCACCTCTTGGTGTTTCATTGTCAACAGCATCAGCTAATACACCATCATTACAAGGTCAAACTTTGTATGTTGATGTAACAACTGCATCTGGCGCAACTGGAACAGGTGATGTATATGTTTATGGCTATGACTTTAGCTAATCCACGCTAAAAAACTGAGAAAAGGCATCCTCAAAAGGGGTGTCTTTTTCTCTTTTTAGACTATAATTAACTGTAATTTCCCAAAGGAAACACCATGTCAAGTACCACAATTTCAAGAGGTAACATTCTTGAGCAATTCGTTATCGCACCAAATTTGACTCCAGCAGCGTTAACAACTTCATCCACACAATCTCTGCAAACATTTGCTATTGCAGGACTTCAAGCCTCTGATATTGTTACTTTCTTACAATATCAAGGAAATCAAACATCAAACATCATTATTTCTAATTGTGATGTGGCTTCTGCTGGTGTTTTGACAGTTCAATTCCAGAACACATCTGGTGCTGCAACTGCAATTACTCCTGCTTCTGGCGTGTATGATTTCAAAGTGCATCGTGTAGAAGGCTCACCAGTCGCAACTAACGCTGCTTAATCATGGCAAATACAAGCGTTTTTAGGCCAGTTGGCCCATCATACGTTGTAGCTGTTTCGACTACCGCTTCAACTGCTTTGACTGTTACTCCAGCGGGTAACGATCAAATCAATTATTGCGGTTTTCTTAACACTTCAGCCAATCCGATTGCGCTTACGATTACAGAAGCTAACGCTCTGAACTCGGTCACAGCTCCTGCAGCGGTATTTCCGACTAATGGAACTCCTACTAACACAGTAATACTCGGCATTTCTATGTCAACACCAATGGTAATTGCAGTTCCGTCTAACGGATTCTCTGTAAGCGCCATTACTGCGACATCGACTGCTAATTTGTATATTACTCCTATGGCAGATCAATCATGACAAACCAAGTTGCAAACACAAGTACCCCAAATACTGTTCTTTTGAACACGTTTGCACAACAGCCAGTTATTGCAAGTGGATTTGGTACAGCTCCCACAATCAAGGGATTGACTCCAAATTGTTTTGCGGTAACAGTTGGGAGCGGAGGTGCTGCATCTGGTACGTTAACACTTCCTGCCGCTCCAAATGGTTGGTTGTGTACTGCCAATGATGTTACAAACGGCTCAAATTTGTTTTTACAACAAACGGCAAGCACCACAACGTCAGTAACTATGACAGGTTATGGCATTACAACAGGACTAGCAGCAAATATGTCTGCTGGTGATGTTATTGTTATGACTTGCACACCTTACTGATGACAAACCAAGTTGCGCTAACCCAAACAACGAATATTGTTCCTGTTCAGGCAATATTTGATGTCAATGGTGTGTGTGTTGGATTGGTTGGGCCAGGGGGTGAGTTCTTCTCACCTCCTCTTTCGTCTGACATTATTTCTAATGCCTCAATTTTCACTAGTACGATTAATAGTACGCCAATTGGTGCGACTACTCCGTCAACTGGTAGCTTTACGACTTTATCTAGCCCCAACGTCAATATTACTGGTGGCTCAATTTCAGGCGTAAGTATTACGATTACTGCGCTAAACAATACTCCTGTAGGAAATATTACTCCGTCCACAGGTGCTTTTACATCTTTAAGTGCTACATCTTCTAATTTCACAAATTTAAGCGTTACAAATACGATCACAGGGTCTATTTCTGGTAATGCTGCGACTGCGACCAATGCGACAAACGCAACAAACGCAACGAACGCAACAAATGCAACATATTCAACCAATTTAGCGGGTGGCTCAACAGGAGCTGTACCATATCAAACAGGATCGGGTGCGACATCCTTTGCGACAGGAACTGGTGTTTTTGTTGGTGGATCGACTCCGAGCTTTACGACAACACCTACTTTTGTAGGCACAAATATCACAGGAACAGCATCTGCCTTGAGTATCGGTGGAAACGCTGCGACTGCAACAACATCAAGTAATATCACAGGAGGGAGTGCTTATGCCTTTCCGTATCAAACGGGTTCTGGTACGACTTCGTTCCTTTCTGCGGGGACTTCAGGGCAAGTTCTCCAAACACTAGGTAGCGCATCTGCTCCGCAATGGGTTAGTCAATCATCTTTGTCGGTTGGCTCTGCGAGTAACATTGTTGGTGGTTCTGCTGGGGTAATTCCTTACCAAACTGCTATCGGTGCAACAGGATTTACTGCTGTTGGCTCTACTGGACAACTGCTTCAATCCAATTCAACAAGCGCCCCAACATGGGTAAATGCTAATACTTTGAGCGTAGCAAGTGCGACTAATTTACTGGGTGGCGCTGCTTATTCAATACCTTATCAATCCGCACTTAATGCAACGACATTTCTTGCGGTGGGTAGTTCAGGACAGGTTTTAAGCGTTACAAGTGGCGGTGCTTTGACTTGGGCAACACCAACTGCTTATGCAACTGTAACGGACGACACGACTACTAATGCGACACGTTATCCTTTGTTTGCTAACCAAACATCGGGTAATTTATCGACTGAGTACACAAGTTCTACTAAACTGCAATACAACCCTAGTACAGGTGTTTATTCTTCACCTAGTTTTTACTCAAGCGGAACGTCTCAGTTTGGCAATGGTTCTGCCAATTACATTCAAATTCAGGGCGGTGCAACAACTATAGCTCCTGTAATAAGCGCAGTTGGATCAGATGCAAACGTGCCTTTAGTGCTACAACCCGCAGGAACAGGAGCATTACAAGCACAACAGACTACATCTAGTGCTACAGGTGGTAATGCTAGGGGTGCTAATGCGGTTGATTGGCAGACTAGTAGAACAAATGCCGCCAATGTAGCAAGTGGTGCATATGCAACAGTTTCAGGCGGTCAAGATAATAGAGCAAGTGGTACATATAGTGCTGTTGCGGGTGGTTATGGAAGTTATGCTTCTGCAACTGCTTCTTTTGTGGGTGGTGGAGAAGGAAATTATGCTTCTGGTTATAGTTCTGTAGTTGTAGGTGGATATGTAAATGGAACATCTACTCAAGTTGGATATTTTAATTTTATTGGCGGTGGTTATGGTAATACAGGAACATCTAATGCCACAGCTACAACTCAAGCGACTACTACAGTTACATCTGGCTCTACTGCGGTAACATTAAGTGGATCAAACGCATCAATTAAAGTAGGTCAAATAATAATTGGAACAGGTATTGTTTCTTTTACTTACGTTGCCGCTATTTCAGGAACATCACTAACCCTATCTCAAAACGCTAACGCATCTGGTTCACCAACCCTATCTTTCTACACACCTCATGGAGTAGTAGTAGGAGGAGGAAATAACCAGGCAACAGGAGCGTATAGCTTTATTGGTGGTGGTGGTGATGCGGGTACTACTGCAAACAGAAATACTGCTTCAGGCGATTGGTCATCAATTTTAGGTGGTAAATCAGCAATTACTAGAGGTGTAATAGGCGCACAAGCCTATGCTTCTGGTGAATTTTCTGCTCAAGGAGATGCTCAAACAGGTATTTATACTTTAAGGAATACAAGTACATCTGCCACTTTAGTTGTATTAACTGCTGATTCTGGAACTGCTGGAACATTAAATCAAGCAGTAATTCCATCAAATTATGCTTACACATTTAGGGCATTAATTACTGGCAGAAACACATCAACAAACGATACTGCTTCATATCAGATACTTGGTTCAATACAAAATACAAGCGGAACTGTAGCTCTTGTTGGAACTCCAAGTGTAACTACAATAGGATACACAGCAAGTGCATCAACATGGGTTGTTTCTGCAACAGCAGATAATACAAATAAAGCAATAAGTATCAATGCAACTGGTGCGGCAAGTACCACTATACATTGGGTTTGTAAACTTGAAACAATAGAGGTCGGATAATGGCATTAAAAATTAACATAGAACAAACTCAATTTGGCGCACCAGCACCAGAGGCTTATGCTCGAGTCACAAACTTCTTTGGAAACAAAGACAACATCCAAGTACAGGTATCTGTGCATTTCTCAAAGGATGCTAGAGATTCAAACCTAAGCCCTGTACTGGAGCATGCACACTATATTGGACTTGCAGACTTGGCGGGTAAGGGTGAGCTGATGACTGCAATCTATGAAGTGCTTAAAACAATGTCTCAATACCAAGGCGCAACGGACGTTTAAAAATGGCTATTAACCAAGACAACGTAGCAGACAAACTTATTCCTACTACTGGAACATTGACTGTTTCTGGCGTTTTGGCGTACACAACAGGAACGACAACAGTTGCGCCTGTTACTTTTACGGCTGGTACAAACCTGACAAGCCCAGTACAAGGCGCAGAAGAGTTTGATGGCGCATCTTTGTACATCACAGGTAACACAACGACTGGTTCTGGCAGACAGATCATAAACGCAAGTCAAGTCGCACAATTGGCATCTAGCGCAACTGTGGCATCTGGCGGTCAATTCTTTACATCTACTGTCAGACCAGAGCTATTGTCAGGACATTTGTACAAATTTAGGTATAGTTTGCTATTTACAAAAGCGACTGCTGGAACGATTACAGTATCATTTTCTAATTCAGCAACGTCTAATTTCACCATATTTAACGCAAATATGCAGTTAATACAGGTGAATAACGGAACTACTGCTATTTACAATTCTTACGCAGCAGCTGCATCAACTTCTACGTTTCCTGTGTCTTTTGGACTATTGGATGCAACAAGTTATTCAGCGTTTATTGAGGGTGACATAATTCCGTCAGCAAACATGAGACTTCAGCTCTTGGTGACAGATTCTGCAGGAACTGTAACGTCTTTGCTAGGCTCAAACTTTCAGTTTACCGATCTTGGGACAACAAACATAGGGAATATTGCATGACCTACGATTGGACTATCAACGATATTGAAGCTGAAAACGAGCAAATTACCAAGGTTTACTATACTTGTACGCTCACCGATGGTGACTTTAAAGTGGAAACTGAGGGTTGGTGGAATATTAGACCTCGTATTCCAATGCCAGTTTTCAAGGAAATCACACACAATAATGTTTGTGCATGGGTAGAAGAAGATAGTACACAAAATGGCGTAAATATAATAAAATCAAGGTTAGCAGAACAACTGGAAAATCTGAAAAAAGAAAAGGTAAAAATGCCTTGGTTGCCTGCTGAAACATTTAAGGTGTCTCTATGACAATGCCAATCGACATTATTACAAGGGCGATGAAAGACATAGGGGCAATAGCTTCTGGTGAAACCCCTACACCTGACGAAGCGCAAGATGCGTTTGATATGCTCAACGACTTACTCGATCAGCTGTCAAACGAATCCATGATGACGTTTTACAAGACTGAGATCATTTTCCCGATAACTCCAGGTCAAACTCAGTACACAATTGGCCCAGGTGGTCAAATTGGCGCTCAAGTGGTTGGATCAATATCAGGAAATATCCTCACGATCACATCCATCAATTCTGGTGGTGTTGCAGTCGGTCAGACTTTGTCAGGAACAGGAATAACGACAGGAACTACAATTGTAGGATTTCTGACAGGCGCTGGTGGTCAAGTCAATGAAGCGGGTACTTATTTATTGAACACGACATATTCGTCAGCAGTTGCGAGTACAACGATTCAGCTTTACTTTCAACGTCCACTAGCTATCAATTCAGGATTTGTTCGGGTAAACACCAATTCAAATGGTACACCTGTTTACCAAGGTGGATTAGATTATCCATTGTCTGTTTTGGACTATGGGCAATATCAAATGATTGGACTGAAGACACTTTCAGGGCCTTGGCCTAAAGCGTTCTACTACCAGCCAACAGAAACATTGGGCAATATCTTTGTGTGGCCTAACCCATCTCAGGGTGAAATGCACTTGTTTGCAGACACATTGTTCACAAGATACGCAACGCTAAACGACACAATGATTCTTCCGCAAGGGTTCACCAATGCTTTACGTTGGCTACTCGCAGAGCGACTCATGCCCATGTTTGGCAAAATAAACGGCACACAATTGCAAATGATCGGAGCATACGCTGCTCAAGCAAAGTCAGAACTCAAGCGAACAAACATGAGACCTCCTCCAGTTTCTAGGTACGATGAAGTGATTACTTCAAGCAGAAGCCGCGATGCCGGTTGGGTGCTTAGCGGAGGCTTTTTTAGATGAAAGTATTACAAATTGTTTTAAAATTAAATATAAAGATTTAATAATAAAATGGATAATTTTTACGTTTATCAGCATAAAAAAGCAGATACTAATGAAATCTTTTACGTTGGTAAAGGTAAGGATAAACGCTTTGTTGAATCAAAAAGTCGTAATCCACATTGGCACAATGTTGTTAACAAGTATGGTTTTGATTCAGAAATAATTGTTAAAGATGTAGATGAAGAGTTTTCTTTTTTAGTTGAAATGGAAGCGATTGATGTTTATCGTAGACGTGGAATTAATTTAGTAAACAAAACAGATGGAGGTGAGGGAACATCTGGTTTTTCTCATCCACATACTGAAGATCATAAACAATGGTTAAAAGGCAATACTTTTGGTGCTTCTTCTTGGGGTTTAACTTTTAAAGGTAAAACTCATTCAGATGAAACAAAGGCTAGATGGTCAGAAATAAGAAAAAACAACACAAACAAAACTGGCAAAAAAATCTCTGAAGAAGGCAAAAAAAATATTAGTGCTGCAAGAATGGGTAAGCCTATTTTGGCTAAAAGAATTTTGAGCGATGAGCAAGTAAGAGAAATTAAAAGGCTTTTGCCTAATCAATCAATTGCGTCAATAGCACGTCAATTTTCTGTCGGTGAATCAACTATCCGTAGAGTGCGAGATGGTGAAAGATATGGAGATATAAATTAAATGGCATCAACAACATTCGTCAATTATCAAACAGTCATAGATGCTGGGTGGCTCAATGATGTCAACTCTGCGGTCTATTCTGGCACGTTCCAAGCGTCTACTATAACGCCTACAAACGTAACATCCTCTGGAGCTATTTCTGGCGCTACAGTTGCGGGAACTACGTCTGTAACCACACCTATTGTTAAAAGTGGTACGTCTTTATCTTTACAGACTAATGGTTCTACTACTGCGGTAACAATAGATACAGCTCAAAATATGGGATTAGGAGTTACTCCTAGTGCTTGGAATACATCTTATAAAGCACTTGAGTTTCCTAACGGAACTGGAGTAATGGCATATTCAGGCGGTGGCAATATTCCAGATTTTCACATTTTTGAAAATGCTTATTTAAATAATTCTTCAAATTGGGTTTATAAAAATAGCGGATACAAAGCATCAAGAATAGATTTTAATAATGGTAGTGTTAGTTTTGCTCAAAGCACCGATGCAACTCAAACTGCTGGTAGCACTATTACTTTTGCCACTAACATGACACTAGATAATAGTGGTAATTTAGGTATAGGTACAGGAACAAATTATGCCGCTGTAAATTTATATGTTGGAACAGCTACAAATGGTGGAACATCTCAAGGCGGTTTTTCTTTTGCTGGTGGTGGTACTGCAACATTTGATACAGGTCATGCAAGTGGAACGGCAAGTGGTGCTACATATCAAAGGTATATTTACAATGGTTCTGTAATTGGTTCAATTACACAAAATAGCACAACTGGAGTTTTATTTAACATCACTTCAGATAGAAGACTTAAAACTAATATTGAACCTTTGGCAAATAGTGGAGCAATTATTGATGCTTTATTGCCTAGAAAGTTTACTTGGACTTCTAATAACAAAGAAGATTTGGGTTTTGTAACAGATGAGTATCAAACAGTATTTCCTGATGCTATTACTGGAGAACCTAATGCAACAAAAGAAGAGGAATATGAAGTAACTCCTGCCGTAAAGGATGAACAAGGAAATATTACAACTCCTGCGGTTATGGGCACAAGAATTGTTCCTATATATCAAATGGGTGATTTTTCTACATCTGCTCAAATAGCGGTATTGGTAGCAGAAGTTCAATCCCTAAGAGCAAGACTAAAAGCAGCTAACATAGCTTAAGGAATAAAATGCCAGACTTTGGATTTGTTGGAGCAGCGTACCAAGCACCATCAATCTACCAAGATGCTCAAGAATGTATCAACTGGAGACCTGAAGTTGATCTTACTAAAGCACAAGGGGAGAGAGGGGTAGTTGCGCTTTATCCAACTCCAGGACTGACTACAAAGATTGTTTCTCAGAACCAACAAGAGGTCAGAGGCTTACGGACTCTTTCAGGTGGCTCACAATGTATGGCGGTGGTCGGGCCATATGTGTACGTTATTTCCTCTAACTTTACTCCATCTTTGGTCGGTCAACTCAGGACTACTACTGGTCGTGTTGGAATATCTGATAACGGAGTGAATGTCTATATTGTTGACGGATCTTATCGTTATACATGGAGAATTTCTAATCCTGGAGTAGCGCAGTTCAATGGTTCTATCTCAGGCACAACTTTAACTGTAAACAAGTTACAGACTGGCGCATTGGCGGTTGGTCAACAAGTATTTGGAATCGGTGTAACTCCTGAGACTGTGATAGTTTCAGGTAGCGGTACAAGTTGGACTGTTAATATTTCTCAGACTGTAGCTTCTGAGGCGATGAATACGGCAGCTTCGGGTGCGATTGTCACAGGCTCATTGGGGTCTGGAACTCTGACTGTAACTGCGGTTTCGTCTGGTACTTTGTATGTTGGACAGACTGTTCAAGGCACTTCAGTTACTGCAAATACTGTGATTACGGCTCTTGGTTCAGGCATAGTATTGTCTGGGTCTGTATCGTCTGGGGGTACAGGATACGCAGTAAATGATACAGTAACTGTTGTCGGTGGTACTTATTCACAACCAGCTACTTACGTTGTGACTTCTGTATCTGCTGGAGTTGTAACTGGAATTAGTCAAACATCTGGTGGAGTTTATACATCTAATCCTGTAAGTCCTGTAACGACTTCTACAAGCGGTGCGGGAACTGGTTTGGTGTTGGCTTTGACGTTTGGTACAGGAACTGGAGGAACTGGAACATATACAGTTTCGGGGTCGCAGACTGTAGGTTCTGAGACTTTATATGCTCTTAATTTCTCTGTACTGCCAACATCTGACGGAGCATTTAGCGGTGCGGATGTGGTGGATATTGTGGACAACTACTTTGTTTATAACTATCCTGGCACACAGCAATGGGGTGCGACTAATGCGCTGTCTCCTATTTCTCCACAATTGTCTTTCTCTTCTAAAGATGGCTCACCTGATAATCTAGTTTCTATTATTGTTGACCACAGAGAGATTTATTTGTTGGGTGAGACTTCATCCGAGGTTTGGGTGGATGTAGGTGCGTTTCCTTTCCCATTCCAAAGAATACCTGGCACAAATACTCAGCATGGAATTGTGGCTAAGTTTTCTGTATCTAGGATTGGTGACTCATTTGCTTATGTCTCAAGGGATTTGAGAGGACAAGGCACGATTGTGATGATGAATGGGTACACACCTACGAGAATCTCAACCCATGCTGTAGAGAACACTTTAGTCAATCAATACATTGGTGATGCGATTGCTTGGACTTATCAGCTAGAAGGTCACGAGGTTTACGTTGTATCGTTTCCTACGCTTGATCTGACATGGGCATTTGATATTGCTACTGGTCTGTGGCATAAATGGCAATGGGTTGATAACTCTAATGTCTATCACAGACACAGGGGTAATTGTGCGACTCAGTTTCAGGGCATTGTTTTGGTTGGAGATTGGCAAAACGGAAAGATTTACCAGCTAGACCCTAGTAATTACACAGACGATTCACAAGAAATTAGAAGACTAAGACGTACTCCTCATTTAACAACTGATTTGCAAAGGCAATATTTTGATGAATTGCAAATACAGTTTCAGCCAGGTGTAGGGTTACAGGGGAATAAGACCAAGCCTAATACCAATGCAACTGCAGGAATTGCAATTGCTGGGTTTGCGGTAGCTGGTGGGTCGTACATTGCGCCTCCTGGAGTAAATCCACAGGCAATGCTTAGATGGTCAAATGATGGTGGTTCTACTTGGTCTAATGAACATTGGACAAGTATTGGTGCAATAGGTGCGTATCAAAACCGAGCTAGATGGAGAAGACTTGGTTGGTCAAGAGATCGTGTGTTTGAAGTTGTGGTGACAGACCCTGTTAAAGCGGTTATTATTTCTGCCAACTTAAAAGCAAGTTCAGGGGATAATTAATGATTAATACTTTTGGATCAACACAAAACAATCCATATCCACAAACGGAATTTTTGGATGGAACAACAAAAAGACCGACTAGGGCATGGCAACAGTTTTTTATTAATTTGTTAAATTTTAGCAGTTCAAGTACAGCAACTCAGGGGTCGGGGAAACTTCCAGCTTCACCTGTGGGATTTATGAATGTAACAATAAATGGTAAGGCATACAAAGTGCCTTACTACAATCCATGAGGTGATATATGGGATTTACAATAGATGCAAATGGCGATGTTATCAATAATGCAACAGGCGAGGTTGTTGGCAACCAAAGCGATGGCTATTCTGTTGATGATAGTGGAAACCTTTTGCAGAATGGTCAACAAATTGCAAGTGCAAGTGATGCTTCTAGCAACCCGCTTCAATCAATTTCAAATTATCAAAATTCTTTAACAAATCCAACAAACAATTCTGGTTTTAATCTTTCCAGTTTGTTGGGTGCTGGTAATACATTGGGTAATGCTTTAGGTGGACAAAGTCTTGCAAACATAGGAGGCGCAGCTTATTTAGGTAATGCGCTTACCAATGCAGGACAAAATATTGCTGGGGCAGCTACTCAGCAAGGGTTAAACATTGGCAATACAGCTAATCAACAAATACAAAATTTAGGCAATGTTGGTCTTCAACAGGGTCAAAACATTGGCAACACAACTCAAAATGTTAGTCAAAATTTAAGTAATGTTGGTTATCAACAAGGGCAAAACATTGCCAATACTGCTCAACAGTTAGGTCAAAATATCTATGGCGTAGCTAATCAAGCGGGTGCAAATATTGGTGCTAATGCTCAACAAAACATTGGTAATTTAACCAATTTATACGGAACACAAGCACAACAATACAATCCTTATATTCAAACTGGCGCACAAGGTACTGCTGCACTTCAGCAAAATATGCCTTATTTGACAAGCCAGTTTTCTAATAAAGATTTAAATGCTCAATTAGCACCTAATTATCAATTCCAATTACAACAAGGTTTAGGTCAAGCACAGAACCAAGCAAATGCTTTAGGTGGTTTGGTTGGAGGCAATGCGCTTCAAGGACTTAATACTTTTGCACAAAATTATGCTCAAGGCGCTTATCAAAACGCTTTTAACAATGCTCAGTCACAAAAGACAAATATTTATAATACTCTTTCTGGTATAGCAGGAATAGGTCAAGCAGGATTAAATGCTCAGAGTGGATTAATACAAAACTTGGGTACTAATACTGCAAATATCAGTACAAATGCTGCAACACAACAAGCCAATCTTGCGACTAATGCAGCGCAACAACAGGCAGCACTTGGAACTGGCGCAGCTCAATCTCAAGCACAAATTGCAAGTAATATTGCTTCACAATTGGCAAGTTTGGGAGTTGGTTCTGCTCAATCTCAGGCACAACTTGCTTCTAATATTGCACAACAACAAGCTGGTCTTGGTACAAGCGCAGCACAAAATCAAGCGCAACTTGGACTTACGGCTGCCCAAGCTGCCGCTTCAGGTCAAACAAACGCTGCAAATGTTTATTCAAATGCGCTCAATTCTGTTGCTAACAATAACACGTTAGCTGCTTTATTATCAAAACAGACAACACCAAACATTACAGTAAACGCATCTGGTGGAAGTGCTCAAGGCGGTTCTGGCGGAAGTGGAGGCGGAGGCGCTTTAGGACAAGCAACTAATTTAGCAAATACAGTAGCTAGTAACGCTTCTGGCGGTGGTTTAATTGGTGCTTTGGGTAGTGCTGGTAGCGCTATTGGAGGTGCATTGGGCGCTGTTGGTAGCTTCTTTGGTTTATAGGAATAATTATGGCAACATTATCAGTTGATACTTCTTTTATGAATCAGCCAGGCCCAAGGGTGCAAACTTTGGGTGATTTGGTCAATACTGCTTCTGGTATACAAAACTACCAACAGGCTCAACAGTTAAATCCTGTTCAATTGCAAAACGCTCAAACTATTTTGCAACAGAATCAACAAGCGTTGCAACAGGCAAAACAATTAAATCCTTTAGAACTTGCAAAATCAAAACTTGAATTAGAAAAAAGACAAGCATTGCAACCATCTGAAATTGAAGCTGGTAAGGCTAAATCACAAGGCGAAGTCTACGAAGTACAAAAAAAATACTCTAATGAAATAAATGATGCAATGACATCTATGTTGCAAAGTAAAGCAATGCAAGATGGAAATGTTAATGAATTTGTTAAACACGTTGCAGATCAAAGAGATAGATTAATAGATCAAGGTTTGCCCAAACATATTGCTGAAACGCAATTTGCAAAAGTTATTAATGCAGCGGTTGATCCAAATAAAGGATTAAATTTTGTTAAACAAACATTAGAAAATACACAAAAAGCGCAAATTGGTGCAGTTAATAGACAAGGTTTGATGACACCACAAATTACTGAAATTAATGGTGTTAAATACTTTGTTAATCCTACTACGCAAAAACTTATGCCAGTTGGTCAAGAGCAAACTGCGCCAACATCACAACAAACCGCGCCACAAACTGCGCCAACTGCGCCACAAATTGCGCCACAAGGTCAAGCGCCTCGATTAGTGCAAGAAGACCCACAAATGTCTATACCTCAAGGCGTAAAAATCCCACAACTTAATGAACAACAAAAAATTGCTTATTCAAATGGGCAGACATTAAAAAATGCTAGTGCTGGAATGGCTAAGAATTCACAAGATTCTTTGCAGACAATCCGTAGAGTTGAGCAATTTGCAGATAAGGCGGCAGGAAGTGCGCCAGGACAATTGGTTAGAAGTTCTGGAAAATACTTGTTTGGTGATGCTGATTATGATGAGTTGTTAAAAAACATTGCTCGTATGCAATTAGACAATGCTAATACAATGGGTACACCAACTGACTCTGCAAGACATACTAATGAAGTTGCATCTGGAAGTGCGGACATAACAGAAAGAGCATTGAGAGATATTATTGCTAGGGCAAAGGCTGATGCAACAGGCGCAATCAAATTTGAAGCTGGTCTAAAGAGTTACATTGGTAAACGTGGTGATTACAACGGAAACATCAATGCCAACAAGTTTAAAGAATCATGGATTGCCAATTACGATCCAAGATTGTTAATGATTCAAAACGTGAACTCTTCTAACATACCAGCAAAACAAAAAACAAAAATGATTGAAGAAATCAATTCTGGTTTGACAGATCAAGAAATTGCTGATTTGCGTAAAAAACAAGAAAACCTTAAACGTCTGGAAAAAGGTGATTATCAATGACAGATTATGCAAATGATCCAGATGTGATGGCATTTAGCAGACCTAAGTCGGCTGCTGATTTAATTCCTACAAATGCGCCAAAAAGCAAAATGTCGGGCATACGTCCTGAATTGCAATATTCTGATTACGAAAATGATCCTGATATATTAGCGTTTGCACCAACTAAAAAGAAAGAAGAAAAAACGTCTAGCCCTGTTCATCAAATGATTATGAAGCATTTGGAAGAAAGACAAAAGGCGCAAGAGTATTTCTTAAATAAGATCGGTGGAGTTGTAGAGCCTGCATTGAGTGCTGTTACTGGAAGTATTGCTGCGCCTTTAGGTTCTGCATTTGGTGCGATCAATACCATGATAAGCCCCAAGTTTGGCACACAAGAAGCCTTGAAAAAAGGTCAAGACGTTGCTGCCAATATTCAACAGGCATTTACTTATCAACCAAGGACTGAGGCTGGTAAGGCTAATTTAGAAACTGTTGGCAAGATTGGTGAAGCTATTGGTACGCCACTTCCTGAGTTGGCTGGGTTTGCACCTTTGGCTGCACCAGCTTTATCTCAAACAAAAGGAATGATTCCCAAGGTCAGAGTTGAAAAGGTTGGCAAAGCTGAAGTACCTATTGCGCCTCCACTTACGTCTTTGCAAAGCGCTGGGTCTGCTGCAGTTGCACCAATAGCAGAAGCCAAGGCTGCTCTTGCTGATTTGCCTGCTCATATGCAAGAATCATTGGCAAATGTTGACCCATCTAAACTATCTCCCACAGACTTAAAAGTAATAAAAAACCATAAGAAATTTGCAAAGTTTGGAATGTTACCAACTGAAGCAGAAGCGTTAGAAGACACAACTTTAATGTCTGAAGAAAGAAACGCAAGGGCAAAAGACCTCAACTTACAAGCTAGATTTGAAGAGCGTGATCCTAAATTAATTCAGGCTTTCAATAACATCAAAGAAAAAATAGCACCTGACGTATTTGAAACAGACCCTATACGTTTGGCATCAATGCCATTGGATAAACTAAAAGCAGATTACACAGCTCATCAATCAAAAATAGCTCAGGCATACGAAATAGCAAATAAAGCAGCAGGAGAATCACAGTCTCCGATTGATGTTGGTGCTTTAAGAGAAAACATTATCAATGGGTTAAAAGAAAAACAACGCACTAGATATGTTCCTCCTCGTTTACAAGCTGATTTAGATGAAGTATTGTCCAAGGGTTACATGACCCCAGAAGAATACGAAAACTTTAGAACAGATACTGCAACGATTGCAAGGACATCAAAAGACCCTTTGGAATCACAGGCTGCGTACATTATTAGAGATAAATTAGAGCAAGTTCCAATTAAAGACGAATTTGCTCAATACAAACCCTTATATGATGCTGCAAGAAATGAAGTCAAGGCGCTAAAAGAAAAAGAAAAGATTCCAGCATACAAGGCTGCTATTTCTGACACAAGAACTGCAGATGAAATAGAGGCTGGTTTACCACATCCTGCTGCAAACAATTTTGTTGCAAACCATTATTCGTCAAAGACTGCGCCACTTAATGTGGAAAGACTTGTACAACTTATTGGTCGTGATTCCCCAGAACACCAAGCTCTTAATAAGTTAAAAATTGACGAGTTTAAATTAAATTCTGGCATTAGAAATGACAAAGGTACAGTTAGCCAGGCTAATTTAAATAAGCAAATCTATCATCAACACGCATCACATTTGCCTTATATGTTTGGTAATGAGACAACCCAAACATTACAAGACCTAGCAGATGTTGCTAATTTGAGTGAGCATACCAAAGGCGTACATCACGTTAATACCTCTAACACAGAAGTGTTGCGTGAGAAAAATGCAATTAACGCTGCTAAAGAAACCATTTCAAGTTTAGGGGCTAGTGCTGCTGAACAAGCAATCAATGCCAAAACTGGAATTGGAGGTACTGTTTTAAGAAACGTACTAAAAGGCAGAAATGAAAGACTTGCGCTTGAAGCAGAACAAAAAGCATTGGCAGAACTTTCCCAGCGTAGATTGTCACCAACTGCAGGAATCCGAAACTTATCTGATCTAGGAAAAACAAAATGAGTTACTTACTTTCACCTGTTGGTAATGGCGTTGCATTTTTTAACAACGTAGGTATACCTTTATCTGGAGGGCAGATAAACACTTACCAAGCTGGTTCTACAACTCCACTTACAACATACACAGATTCAACTGGAACTGTAGCGAACTCTAATCCTATCGTTTTAGGTACAAGTGGCAGACCTCCAAACGAAATTTGGTTAAACAGCGGATATTCATATAAGTTTGTCTTATCTGATGTTTCAAGTAATGTAATAGCGACATACGACAATTTATATGGTATTCCGAGTTCTACGTCTTCAAGTTCTACTTTGCCTAGTGGATCAATTATTCTTTGGTCAGGCTCTATCGGTTCTATTCCTAGCGGATATTATTTATGTAATGGCTCAAATGGCACACCAAATCTACAAGATACATTTATTGTCGGTGCAGGAAATTCTTATAGTGTTAACGCAACTGCTGCAATATTTAGTTCAGGTTCAAGCGCACCTAATTACTATGCTCTTTGCTATATTATGAAGTCATGACCATGAGCGATATTGACATGTTCAAATATGGTCAGCTGGTAGCGACTGTAGAAACTCTTGAGAGAAAGATTGACAAATTAGAGGCATCTGTTTGTCATTTGGTTGAACTTGCCAATAAATCAAAAGGCGGGTTTTGGGTGGGAATGATTGTAGTATCTGCAATCAGTTCTTTTGTTGGTTTTATTGTCCATTACCTGACGGGGAAATAAAATCGACCCTTTTACCCTTGCAATGATGGCTTTCTCTGCTGTAAAAAGCGGAGT
>Ga0164297_10002571_pt1 | contig 17732 bp, 13 predicted proteins | sample GEODES058metaG_FD_113539 | JGI IMG/M metagenome (GOLD analysis project Ga0164297, IMG submission 113539) | Dystrophic lake water microbial communities from Trout Bog Lake, Wisconsin, USA - GEODES058 metaG | ecosystem: Environmental > Aquatic > Freshwater > Lake | place: USA: Trout Bog Lake...
CGACAAGGACGACATCATGGCCCGCATCGGCGCCATCATCGCCCGCAGCCATGTCCCAGGCACCCAGACGGAGATGACGGTCCGCGGCGAGTTTTTGCCGCTGACACAAACCCCGGCGGCGAAACGCCTGTTTGAACTCTACGTCCAATCGGCAGCGCAAACAGGTTTCAAGACCGATGGCGAATTCACCGGCGGCTGTGCCGATTCCGGCTTCACGGCAGGTGTCGGCGCGCCGACGATCTGCGCCGTCGGCCCGGTCGGCGGCAAGGCGCACACGCCGGAGGAATTCCTGCGCATCGACAGCCTGGTGCCGCGCGCCCAAGCCTGTGCCCGCGCGATCCTGAATTTGGATAAAGCCAACCTGTAACGCCGCGGCCTGCGGCAGCCCTTGGTCCGGCCGGCCGAGCATCGCCGCGCCGGCCTTGCCTGCTGGCTTGGTTTTGCCACCGATATGGCGCTTAATCATTGCCAGACCTGCGGCCCGGATAGCGATCATGCGCTGGAATCCTCGAATTTTCCGCCTTTACGCCAGCGTTGCGGCAAGCACGCTGCTGGTCGAGTCGCTGTCCCCCATCGCCGCGTTGGCGCAAACTGCGCCGCCACCACTGCCGGCGGACGGCGCCGCGATGGCCCCTATGGACCAGAACCAGCCCGACCCACCGGAGCGGGTGGGCCGTATTGCCAGCATTTCCGGCACCGCCTCGTTCCACTACCAGGGCGACACGCAATGGAGCGCGGCAGGCGTCAACGCCCCGGTTGCGTCCGGCAACGCCTTCTGGACCGAGCCCAATGCCCGGATGACGCTGGAAATCGGCAACAGCCGCATCACCATGGCGCCCGGCACCGCGTTCGACGTCCATGCGCTGACTGCCGACGGCCTGCAGGGTGTCGCCGCGCGCGGCGAAATCTATCTGGATGTCCGCGACATCGCCGCCACCGAGAGCTGGATGGTGCAAACCCCACGCGGCTTGGTGCGTCTGAACGGCCCCGGCCGCTACGGCATCACCGTCGGCTCGACCGCCGCACCAACCCAAGTGACCGTCCTGCAAGGCTCGGCCAGCATCGAGGGGCCGGACCTTTCGCTTTCCGTCGCGGCGCAGCAAACGGCCAGCATCACCGGTATAGAGGCGTTTCAGGGCCGCGTCGGTCCGGCGGCGCCTGATCCGTTCCTGTCGGAGATGCTTCGCCTTGCGTCTGCCAACCCGACCAGCGCCCTGCCCCAGCAAGTCGCCGCGGCGGTCCTGGCGATGCCAGGGGGCGCTGACCTCGGCAGCACCGGCAGTTGGACCTCCGTGCCAAGCTATGGCGCGGTCTGGTATCCGCCGGTCGCGGCAGGGTGGGTGCCGTATCGCAACGGCCATTGGGCTTATGTGCCGCCCTGGGGCTGGACCTGGATCGACGACGCCCCTTGGGGTTTCGCCCCGTTCCATTACGGACGCTGGGTGGATGTCGGCGGCCGCTGGGGGTGGACACCCGGCACCGTCAGCGGTGCCGTCACGCCGGTCTATGCGCCCGCTCTTGTCGCGTTCATCGGCCTGGGCGCCGGCGTCGCCCTTGGGACCGCTTTGGCAACCGGCTCCATCGGCTGGGTTCCGCTCGCCCCCCGCGAACCCTATCGGCCGTGGTATCATGCCTCACCGGCCTACCTCCGCCAGGTGAACATCACGCACCAGGCGAACATCAATAGTTTCAACGCCGCCACGCCGGTCAGCGGGTTCGTCAATCATCGCGGCGCCACCACGATACCATCTGCGGCGATGACCGGATCACGACCTGTTGCCGCCGTGGCGCAACCGCTGTCCAGCCAGCAGATGGCGAGCGCCCGCCCCATTTTCGACCAGCAACCCCTGCGGCCGACCGCCGCCACCGCCGGCGTTACGCCCATCGTCGCGCAAACCATGTCTTTGGCACCCTCGGGCTCTCGCCCCGCCGCCCCTGGCCCCGCGATTCGGCCGCCGGCCGCAGCACCCATGGCAGAGACAGCGTCCGGCGCGCCCCATCCAGCCAATGCCGCGTCGCCCCCCGCCGGCGCGCCGGAGCCACCGATCCACTCGCCCGCGGCTGCATCGAGCGCGCCGGGAACGACCGAACGACCGAACGGCGCCGTCGCGACGCCCGCGGCGACACCGCCGCAAACCCAGCCGCCCCGACAACCCCAAAACCAGGCACAATCCCAAAGCCAAGCACCGGCCCAAAGCCAAGCACCGGCCCAAAGCCAAGCACCGGCCCAAAACCAGGTACAACCCCCAGAACCGCGTTCGGCAACACCGGCAGCGCCAAGCGCCAGCATGACGCAAAGGAACGGAGCCACCCAATCGGGCGCCGTTCTCTCGCCCGCGGACGGGGCGAGCGCCGTCCAGCCGCAGCACGCCGCCCCACCGGCGGCGTCATACCGTCCAACAGCGCCCTCGGCCCCGCAGACAGGCACGTTTCAACCGCCGTTGCAGGAGCAGCGCAGCGCCGCACCGGCGCCGCAGCAACGCGTTGCGCCGCCGCCCCAGGTGCAGCAGCCATACCACAGCCCGCCACCGCAAGCGCCGTTCCAAGAGCCTCAAGCCCAGCAACCGCACGGCAATCCGCCGCTGCAAGAGCAGCCGCGTTACAATCCGCCGCCGCAGCAACAGCACGCCAACCCGCAGCAGCAATCGCCACACCCCAAGCGGCCCGGCGAACCTTAGCATTTTTGCCCATGGACATCACCGCCCCGGCACTGCCTGGATAGCCGGCCGATCATCTGGGTGAGGTCTGCGCCGAACATTGGATCGGCAAGCGCGTGGACCGACAAGGTGATCGGCCATCACGCAACAACGCCGCACGCGCGCAGGGCGTGGCGTCACCAGCACGCGCGCTCAGCGCGACAGCACCCGCGCGCGCACCCGGCGCGACGGAAGCCGCGCGCGCACCCGGCGCGACGGAACCCGCAAGAGGGCATTGGAATTAAAGCCACGCCGCTAAAGGCACTGGGGTAACGGCCCGGGGACGAGGACGGCGGCACGACAGCACCGGTGCCCCCCCCCGGGACGATAGACCGTGTCAGCGGAACTCGGTCAGCACATAGATCACCGGTTCATCCCCCAGCACGCTGGGTTTATGGCGGTGCTCCGGCCCAGCCGGGATATGCAACATGTCACCCGGGCCGGCCTCCACCGTATGCGTGTCGAACCGATAGGCAATGCGGCCCGATAAAATGAAGACGGAATGACCGGTTTCGCACCAATTGCCTTCCGGCCCGCCCGGCGCACGCTCCTGATATCGAAGCGCGATACCGAACGGCGACAGCGCCTCCCGCACCTTGAGGCGATCATTCACCTGCAACAGGCCGTGGCTGGCAGCGGAGAAAAGATAAGGGCTGTTTGTCATAGCCGCATCTTGATCGCACTTGTCAGAAAGATGCCAGCGAGTATTTTGCCGCCCCAGCATAACACCGCTTGAAACGCACAAGCCCGAAACGCCCAATCCTGAAACGTCGCAAGACCGTAATCCCCCAGCCTTAACAAACAGGGACACCCATGTCTGCTCTTCGTCGCCGCACCGTCTTGGCGGGCACCGCGCTGCCGTTCTTCTCCATCGGCATGCGGCCGGCCCGCGCCGCAGATTTCACCCTGAAACTGGCGAATAACGCACCGCTGACGCATCCGCAGACCATCCGCCAGCAGGAAGCGGCGGAGCGCATCAGAAAAGCCACCAACGGCGCTGTCGATATACAAGTCTTCCCGAACAACCAGTTGGGGTCGGACACCGACATGCTGTCCCAACTGCGCTCGGGCGCCATCGACTTCTTCACCCTGTCGGGCCTGATCCTGTCCACCCTGGTGCCGGTCGCCTCGATCAACGGCATTGGCTTCGCCTTCAAGGACTACGACACGGTCTGGAAAGCGATGGACGGCAAACTGGGTGCCTTTGTCCGGGCCGAGATCGACAAGCGCGGCCTGATCGCGATGGAGAAGATGTGGGATAACGGCTTCCGCCAGATCACCTCCTCCACCCACCCGATCAAGACGCCCGACGACCTGAAAGGCTTCAAGATCCGCGTCCCGGTTTCGCCGCTCTGGACCTCGATGTTCCAGGCCCTGGGTGCGTCGCCGATCAGCATCAACTTCGCCGAAGTCTATTCCGCCCTGCAGACCAAAATCGCCGAGGGCCAGGAAAACCCGCTGACGCTGATCCAATTGGCCAAGCTGTATGAGGTGCAAAAATACGTCTCCATGACCAGCCACATGTGGGACGGGTTCTGGATGCTGGCCAATAAGCGGGGCTTCACCGCGCTGCCCAAGGACGCGCAAGACATCATCGCCCGCGAACTCAACAAATCCGCATTGGATGAGCGGGCGGACCTCGCCGCGCTGAACGGCTCGGTTGCCAATGACCTCAAGTCCAAAGGCCTGGAATTTGTCGAAGTCGACAAAGCCAATTTCCGCTCGGCGCTGAAATCCGCCGGTTTCTATGCCGATTGGCAAAAGAAATACGGGGACGAAGCCTGGGGCATCCTGGAATCCGAGGTCGGCGCACTGTCTTGATCCGGCACGCCGAACGGGCCCTGCAACTGGCGGCCGAGGTTCCGGCCGCGATCCTGGTGCTGGTGGAGATCCTGGTTCTCTTCACCGGCGTCTGCGCCCGCTATGTCTTCCATGCGCCGATCATCTGGACCGATGAACTGGCGTCGATCCTGTTCCTGTGGCTGGCGATGCTGGGCAGCGTGATCGCCTTGCAGCGCGGCGAACATATGCGCCTGACCGCCGTCGTCAGCGGGCTGGGCCCGACCGGACGGGCGCGAGCGGAAGCCCTGGCCTCGGCCGCAGTGGCCGTGTTTTTGGCGATGATGCTGCCGTCGGCGTACGACTACGCAGCGGATGAGTGGTTCATCCAGACGCCGGCGCTAGACGTCCACAACACATTCCGCGTCGCTGCAATCCCCGTCGGCGGCGCGCTGATGGTCGTCACCGCGCTGCTGCGCCTCGGCCGTCTGTCCTGGCAGGATGCCGCCGTCGGCATCGTCACCGTGGCCGTCCTCGCCGCCGCGCTGCATGTCGGCGGACCTTGGCTGAAGGCGCTGGGCAATTGGAACCTGGTGCTGTTCTTCGTCGCCCTGCTGGGCGCGGGGGTTCTTCTCTCCGTGCCGATCGGCTTCGCCTTCGGCTTGGCCACGCTGGCCTATCTGGCAACACTCACCCGCACGCCGCTGACCATCGTCGTCTCGCGCATGGATGAGGGCATGAGTTCCCTGATCCTGCTGGCCGTGCCGCTGTTCGTGTTTCTGGGCCTGCTGATCGAGATGACCGGGATGGCCCGTGCCATGGTCGGCTTTCTGTCCGCCCTGCTGGGCCATGTCCGCGGCGGCTTGTCCTATGTGCTGCTGGGGGCGATGTATCTGGTCTCGGGCATCTCCGGCTCCAAGGCCGCCGATATGGCCGCCGTGGCGCCGGTGCTGTTTCCCGAGATGAAGCGCCGTGGTTTCCACGAGGGCGAACTGGTCTCCCTGCTGTCGGCATCAGGCGCGATGAGCGAGACCATCCCGCCATCCCTGGTGCTGATCACCATCGGCTCGGTCACCGGTGTATCGATCGCCGCGCTGTTCACAGGCGGCTTGCTGCCGGCCCTGGTTCTGGCCGTGGCGCTGGCCCTGATCGCGCGCTGGCGCGGCCGCGGTGAAAACCTCGCCGGCGTCGGCCGCCCGCCCTGGCCGGTGATCGGCAAAGCGCTGGTCATCGCCCTGCCGGCCCTCCTGCTGCCGTTTCTGATCCGCATGGCAGTGATCGAGGGCATCGCCACGGCAACCGAGGTATCCACCATCGGCATCGTCTATGCGGTGCTGGCCGGGATCCTGATCTACCGGCAGTTTCCGCTGCGCCGGCTATATCCGATGCTGGTGGAAACAGCGGCGTTGTCGGGGGCTATTCTGCTGATCATCGGCACTGCGACGGGCATGGCCTGGGCGCTGACGCAGTCCGGCTTTTCCCGCCAGTTGGCGGCCGCGATGACGGCGATGCCCGGCGGGGCAGCCGGGTTCATGGCGGTCTCGATCCTGGCCTTCGTCGTGCTGGGCAGCGTGCTGGAAGGCATTCCGGCCATCGTGTTGTTCGGCCCGCTGCTGTTTCCCTCGGCCCGTGCCGTGGGCATCCACGAGGTCCATTATGCCATGGTGGTGATCCTGGCGATGGGCATCGGGCTGTTCGCCCCACCGTTCGGCGTCGGCTATTATGCCGCCTGCGCAATCGGACGGGTGTCGCCCGACGCGGCAATGCGGCGGATCTGGCCCTATTTGGCCGCGGTGCTCGCGGGCTTGGTGATCGTCGCCGCCATACCGTGGATCAGCGTCGGGTTTCTGTAGCGCGGCCGGCGCGCTCTAGCCCGAGAGGCCGAAGCCAAGGGTGACGAGACCAACGGGGGCGACACCCAGGGGACGATCGCAAGGGGACGATCGCAAGGGGGCGAGCCCGTGGAGCCGAACCCGCCCGCGACCAATCGTCACAGCTTCGTTGAACAGCGCGCCAGCAGTTTCCACGCACCGCCCTGTTTCTGCCAAACCTGCAGGACGTGCAGCGCCGTGTCGCTGATCTTGCCGTCGGCCACGGCCTCGCTCTTGCCGATCCAGCGGAAGCGGACGATGCCAGTATCGCCAACGATGCGAATGCTTGGATCCTCATAAGCCAGGTACAGCACCTTGGACTTGCCGTTGGTCGCATTGGCAACGAAGGTCGCCCGGTCCTCGATATGCGCATCGGAGTGGCTGTAGCTCAGGTCCGCGGCGCAGAGGGAGTCAAGCGTCTTGGCATCCTGCGCTTGCTGCGCCGCGCGAAACGCCTCCAACGCTTTTGCCAGCGCCGCGGCCTCATCGTCAGCCGCCCATGCCGGTGCGCGCACGGGTGAGACGGCCAGGGCCAAAGCGGCCCCGGCCAGGTAGCGTTTGCTTATTTTCATTATTTCCTCCCCGTATAATCAGAGATTTAGTCTTTGTAGTCGGGCTCCTTACGATCCAGGATCCGCTTCAGGGCTTCGAAATGCCAGACATGGTTCGGCTTGCCGCCATAGGCCGTGTAGCCGTTCTTGAACCCGTTGATGGTGGTTTCGATCACGGGCGGCGGCAAATGGCGCAACGGGCGATTGGTCCACATGGCGTACAACTGCACCTGGGCCACGCGCTCGACATAATACAGCCGGTCATAGGCTTCGGAGACCGACTTGCCGACCGTGGCAACGCCGTGATTGGCCATCATCAGCACCGTCTTGTCGCCGATAACGCCGGCCAAACGCGCGCCTTCCGCCGGATCGAAGGCCAAGCCGGTATAGGTGTCGTCGTAGGCGGTATGCAGCATGGTGCCGAGTTCGGTCTGACCGATCGGCAGGATGTGCTGATCTTCCAGCCGCGACAACGCCGAGGCATAGGGCATGTGCGTATGAAACACCGCCGCCGCCTTGGGGTTCAGCTTGTGGATCGGCGCGTGAATACAAAAGGCCGAACGCTCGACATGGCCTTCACCCGCATGCACCGTGCCGTCATAGCCGACTTCCATGAAGCAGGACGCCGTGACTTCCGACCAATGCAGGCCAAACGGAATTTGATAATAGCGATCGTCCGTGCCCGGAACACGCAGGGTGAAGTGATTGAAAATCCCCTCATTGAACCCGTGCATCGTGGCCAGGCGATGCGCCGCCGCCAAGTCGACACGCGCCTGCCATTGGGCTTCGGACACGCTTAGTTCAGACGTTTCGATGTTTTCCAGAGGCATGATCATCGGCTCCTTTACCAAGCCGGCATGTTCCGCCCGGAAACGCGACAGGTCAACGCCAACCCGCCCTGGCGATGCCAGGTTTTTGCGCCCGCAAGCCGCGAAACCAGACGCGCAGCACCAGACACGCAGCACCAGACGGGCAGCCCCAGACGGGCAACCCTAGCCTAGCGAAACCAGAGTTGCGGCCCAGACGCCAGCCCAAGACGCAAAAGCCCCAGACGCAAACGCCTCAGACAGGCTCCCAGCCAAACACCTCCTCCGAGGTATCCAGCGGCATGAACCCAGCCTTCAACGCCGGCGCGGCAATCGCGGCAATACGCTCCGGCGTCCAGCCGTCAGCGTGGTGCACAACGCGGATCGGCCGCGGCGAACTGAACAGATAAATCTCGTTCATCCGGCTGCCGAACACCTGCCCACTGATCCCCGCAGCCGCGTCGGACGATAGAAACACCGCCATCGGCGCGTTCTTGTCCGGCGTCATTTTCTGCAACTTCTCCACCGCCGCCTTCTGCTCGGGCGTCGTCGTCGGGATCGACGATGTCATCCGGCTCCAGGCCCAGGGGCAAATACAGTTCGACCGCACGTTATAGCGACGCATATCCAGCGCGATCGACTTCGACAACGCCGTGATGCCCAGCTTGGCCGCGGCATAGTTGGCCTGACCGACATTGCCGATCACGCCCGAAGACGACGACATATGAACGAATGTGCCGCTTTCCTGCGTGCGATAATGCTCCGCCGCGGCACGAGAGACGAAAAAACTGCCGTTCAGATGCACCGAGATGACCGACATCCAGTCATCCTCGGTCATTTTATGAAAAATACCGTCGCGCAGAATGCCGGCATTATTCACCACCGCATCGATGCGGCCAAAATGGTCCAGCGCGGCCTGGATGATCTTGCGCGCCGATCCCCAAGAGGCGACCGATTCCGTGCAAATCTCCGCCACACCACCTGCCTGCTCGATCAAGGCCTTGGTCTGCTGCGCCGGGCTGGCGGACCCGCCCTCCCCCGTCAGCGTGGCGCCGATATCGGCGACGATCACCTTGGCACCGGCCGCCGCCATCATCCGCGCGATCTCCCGCCCGATGCCACCGCCCGCACCGGTCACCACCGCGACCTTGCCGTCCATCATGCCAGCCATGTTTCCTCCAGAAAAATAGGCGCCGCACCTTTGCCCCCGATGTGCGGCGGGGCTTGGCAGGCGTCAAGCCTTCGCACCTGCCACCATCACGGCGGCCACCACAGCCGCCACCACAGCCACCAGCCGCCAGTCGCCGCCTAGACCTCGTCTGCCGCCGCCTTGCCCAGGCGATCAAACGCGGCAAGACGCCCCACCAACGCCTCCATCGCCCGCAACGGTATCATATTCGGCCCATCACTCGGCGCCTTGTCGGGATCTGGATGGGTCTCGATAAACACCGCCGCAACACCGATCGCCAACGCCGCACGGGCCAAAACCGGCGCAAACTCCCGCTGCCCGCCCGAGGAAGCACCCTGCCCGCCGGGCTGCTGCACCGAATGCGTCGCATCGAAAACCACCGGATAGCCCGTGCGCGCCATGATCGGCAGAGAGCGCATGTCCGAAACCAACGTATTGTAGCCAAAACTGGATCCACGCTCACACAACAGGATGTTCTCGTTGCCCGTGCCGGCGATCTTGGCCGCGACATGCGCCATGTCCCAGGGTGCGAGGAATTGCCCCTTCTTGACGTTGATCGCCTTCCCCGTCTCCCCCGCGGCAATCAACAGATCGGTCTGGCGGCAGAGAAAAGCGGGGATCTGCAACACATCCACCGCCTGCGCCGCGGCGGCGCATTGTTCGGCGGTGTGCACATCGGTCAGCACCGGCAAACCGATCTCCTCCCGCACCGCCGCCAGAATGGCGAGCCCCGCCTTCAGCCCGATACCCCGCGCGGCAGAGGCACTGGTGCGATTGGCCTTGTCGAAGCTGGACTTATAAATAACCGACACGCCGGTACGGTCGGCAATGCCGCGCAGCGCCGCGGCAACCTCTAGCGCGTGACCGCGCGATTCGATCTGACACGGGCCAGCGATCAAAACGAACGGACGGTCATTGGCGATGTCGATTCCCTGGACACGCACCGTCCGTGACGGATGTGAAGACATGCTGAACACCTGCTGACGATAAGACCCTCTGCTTGTCCAACCGAACCGGCGCGGTCAAGCACGCGTGACGGCATAACCGACACTACCCCGGCCCGCGCCCCGAAAGGCCACGCATCCTCAAGCCATATATGCGGGGGCGACACCCGCCGAATCCGCCACACCAGCTGCGCGCGCTAAAAACGCCGTCAGACCACGCCGGGCCCCGGACAATTTCTGCACCGCGGGGTATTTATCCATGAACACAGAGTGTTACCGCCTATTTCACAGGGTGATGCAAAAATGCCACGCGCGCTGTGTTTTATCGGCGACAGTTGTCGCTATATCTGGTATATAGGTAATTAGTCCCAATAAATACGTTTTTACGTGCGATATTTTTATTAAAATGATCCGTAAAGATAAAAAATCGGTCACCAAGGGTTGTCAGCTTTGCAACCCTGCTGATACCGATTGCGTCATCTGAACGGTAACGAGGCCTCTGCCCCATGCGGTTATTCGGAACAGGATCAAAAGCTTGCTTACTCGGCTCGGCTCTCCTGTTCTATGCGGCGATCAGCGCCCAGGCCAGCGATACCCAGAAGTCCCAAGCGACGCAAACCACCGCCGCACAGCACGGTGCCAGCGCCAAATCAAATCGCATTGATCCGCATCAAGTATCTTCACATAGCGCATCCGCCAAATCAGGTCCAAACGTTCACAGCGTTCTCTATCGCCAGCCGACTCAAAGCACCGGCCGAGCGGGACGCAGCGTTGTGGCGGCGCGTGGCGGACGCTGGGGTGGGATGTCGTGTGTGCCCTATGCCCGCTCGGTTACCGGCATCGCCGTCGCTGGCAATGCCTGGCAGTGGTGGGATAACGCCGCAGGCCTGTATGCCCGTGGTCAGCAGCCGGAACCCGGTGCTGTGCTGAACTTCCGCTCCAACCGTCGCATGCCCATGGGTCATGTCGCGGTGGTGGCCGATGTCGTCAATTCGCGCGAAGTGATCGTCGATCAGGCCAACTGGCCCACAGCCGGTGGCCGCGGCGCCGTATCGCACAACGTCGCAATCGTCGATGTGTCCGAAGAGAACGATTGGTCCGCGGTCCGCGTCGAATTGGGCCGCGGCGGCGTCTTCGGCTCGGTCTACCCCACCTACGGCTTCATCTATAACCGGCCGGATACGGGCTATGTGACCGCGGCGACCAGCACGCGATCCCGGCAGCCGCAGTTGAACCCCGCCCCGGCTGATCTGCGCCCCGCGATCGAGCGTGCGTGGACCGTGACCACCTACGAAGAAGTGGCCGAGCAACCCGCAAGCGTCCGCTAACGGATCGAACAGGCCCGACTGACCCGTCGTGACTGGGTAGACCAACAAATCATCATCACCCGTCAGACGCCGTATCAAAAAACCCCCAGGGTCCCGCCCTGGGGGTTTTGCCTTTTTGGGGTTTCCGTTTCGCCTATGACTTGATCATCGGGCAGGCATGGTCCGACAACGGACGGAACGCGTCAGCGGCCGGCGTGGTGCCGATCAGCTTATAGAGGTCCCATTCGTGCTTGCTCTCGGATGGTTTCTTCACCTCGAACAGGTAGACTGGGGTAAGCTTGCGCCCATCCTCGCGGATCGTGCCGGGGCCGAAGCAGTCATCATCCGTCGGCATCGCCTTCATCCGCGCCACCGTCGCCGCACCGCTCTTTTTCGCCTCGGCCGGGCCCATGTCCTGCACCGTTTTCAGATAATGCAGCACGCAGGAGTAATCGCCCGCCTGCGCCATGTTCGGCCACAGCGTCACCTTCGGCTGGATGCGCTTCTGGAACGCCCGTGTCCGCTCATTCAGATCCCAGTAATAGGTCTCCGACAGGCGCACGCCCTGCGCGAGTTCAATGCCGATCGAGCGCATATCCGTCGTGTAGGCGACCATGGCGGCGATGTTCATCGTCTGCGTCAGACCGAATTCATGCGCTTGCTTGACCACATTGATCAGGTCAGAACCGGCGCCGCAAACCCCCAGGATCTTCGCCCCCGAGGCTTGCGCCTTCACCAGATAGGACGAAAAATCCGTCGTCTCGGGGAACGGATAAAGCTGCCCGCCCAGAACCTTACCGCCACCGGATTCAACGAATTTCGTCGTGTCGCGCTGCGTGGCCATGCCAAACGCATAGTTCGGCGTGATGAAATACCACGTATCACCGCCCGCCTTGACCATGGCACCGCCGGTCGATCGCGCTTCCATATACGTGTCGAACGACCAATGTATCGAATTCGGCGTGCAGGCGGCCCCGGTAATATCGGACGAGGCCGTGCTCGTCGCGATCATGATCTTGTCCTTTTCCTTGCACATCGACGCCAAGGCCAAGGCGCAAGACGTGGCGGCGATGTCGATGACGATATCGACGCCCTTCTCATCGAACCACTGGCGCACGATGGAAACCGCAACATCCGGCTTGTTCTGATGATCGGCGTCCAGCACCTCGACATCGAAACCGTGCGCGGCGAATTCCTGCACCGCTTGCTTGGCGCATGCCACACCGGTGGGGCCGTTCACATCGCGATAGGGCCCGGACTGGTCGTTGATGACGCCGATGCGGATCAGAGGCTTCGTCTGCGCCCGCGCACGACCGATCAACGGCACGGCGGCTGCGCCCCCCAGCAGAGCGCGTCTGTTCATATTCATTGTTACGTTTCTCCCTTTAACGCCACCAAATTAGCGGCAAACATCGCCCCGAGCGAGAGACTTGTGCAGATCGCCGGTCTGTGCGTTTACCGGCGTCATGACCAACACGGTTCACATCATCGGCGCCTCCGGCCGCTCGGGTTCGGCGCTGACGCGCGCCTTGCTGCAAGACGGCATCGCCGTCGTGCCCATCATCCGCCGTCCAGCCAAATGGCAGGCCACCGGGATCGACCTTGCCCCCCGCCAGGCCGATCTTCGCGAACCCGGCGCCGCCGCCCTGTCCCGCGCCTTGGCGGACGCCACGCGCATCGTTTCTTGCGCCCATGCCCGGCATGCCGCCACCATTCTGGCCGCCGCCCCGCCTCAGGCCACGGTGATCCTGCTGGGCAGCACACGGAAATTCACCCGCTGGCCGGACGATCATGGCAACGGCGTCCTGGCCGGAGAAGCGGCGCTGCTGCAATCCGGCCGCCACGGCGTGATCCTGCACCCCACCATGATCTACGGCGCGCAGGGGGAGGATAATGTCCAACGCCTCGCCGGCCTGATGGGCCGCTTGCCCATCCTGCCGTTGCCGGGCGGCGGGCGCTTTCTGGTGCAACCGATCCACCAGTCGGACGTCACCCGCGCGATCCGCGCCGCGCTGGCACGCGACTGGCCCTCACCCCGCAGCTTGGTCATCGCCGGCCCATCGCCGATGCGCTATGCCGACTTCGCCCGCGCCATCGCCGCCGCCGCCGGCCTGCCGCGGCCACGCATCCTGCCCTTCCCCGCCTGGCCACTGATCCTGGGCGCCAAACTGACCCAGCGCATGACCACCCGCGCGCCCGTCCGCCCCGAGGAAATCCGCCGCCTGCTGGAAGACAAGGACTTCGACATCGCAGAGATGCGCGCCCAGTTGGGCTTCGAGCCGCTGTCTCTGGCAGAGGGGCTTGCGCAGACCTTCGCCCTGCCGCACGCTTGACCGTGCCGCAGGGGTAACCATGCGGTATACCTGTTCAAGGGCCGCGTGTGATCGTGCATGATCCGCCCGACCCCGCGCCCGATTGTGACTGCCGGAGACCGCCATGCCCATCATCAACCGCATCGCCGCCTTCCATGAGGATATGACCGCCTGGCGGCGCGATCTGCATCAACACCCCGAACTGTCGATGCAGGAATCCCGCACCGCAGCCGTGGTGAAACAGAAACTGCAGGAATTCGGCGTCGATGAAATCATCACCGGCATGGCAACCCACGGCGTCGTCGGGGTAATCCGCGCCGGAACATCAGACCGCGCGATCGGGCTGCGTGCGGATATGGACGCCCTGCCGATCCACGAGGAAACCGGACTAGCCTATGCCTCCCAAACACCGGGGGTGATGCACGCCTGCGGCCATGACGGGCATACCGCCATGCTGCTAGGGGCGGCGAAATACCTGGCGGAAACCCGCAATTTCGATGGCACCGTCTATCTTATTTTCCAACCGGCCGAAGAATATGAAGGCGGCGCACACAAGATGGTGGAGGATGGCTTGTTCGTCCGCTGCCCGATGCAGCGTGTCTACGGGCTGCACAACTGGCCCGAAATGAAGGCCGGCACGTTTATCTGGCGCACCGGAGCAGTGATGGCCGCCGTCGCCTTCTTCGATATCGTCATCACCGGCCGTGGCAGCCACGGCGCCTCCCCGCATCAGGGAGTCGATCCGATCGTGGTATCCTCGGCGATCGTTTCCGCCCTGCAAACGATCGTTTCCCGATCGATCGAACCGATCGAAGGCGGCGTGGTATCCATCGGCAGCATCAGCGGCGGAGATGCCTATAACATCCTGCCCGAACGCGTCACCATGAAGGGCACGGCGCGCTGGTATCAGCCCGAGGTTGGCGATCAGATCGAGAACGGCATGCGCCGCCTGATCAACGGCATCGCCGAAAGCTTCGGCGCCACGGCGGAACTGACGTATTTCCGTCACGCCCCGGCAACGGTGAACGATGCCGATGCGACCGTTCTGGCAGCCGAGGCCGCCGTGACCGTCGCCGGCGCCGATCACGTCAAGCAGATGCGCGCACCAACCATGGGCGGCGAAGACTTCGCCTACATGCTCCAAGCAAAACAAGGCGCCTACCTCATGCTCGGCAGCGGCCGCGGGGAGCAAGATCCGCTGCTGCACCACCCCCGTTACGATTTCAACGATGATATCCTGCCGATGGGTGCGTCCTGGTGGGCGGCGATGGTGGAACAACAACTGGACAAGGCGGGCTGACCAGGGGCCTGACCAGGGGCCTACCTTGCCCCGCAGGCTCGGCAACCTGGCTCTACGGGTCGGCGTGGCACCCTTGGATCAATAGCGCAACAAGCGCCGTCCAACCGGTTTGGTGGGCGGCGCCGAGCCCTTGGCCGGTGTCGCCGTGGAAATATTCGTAGAACGGAACCAGATCGCGGAAATGCGGATCGGTTTGCAGCGTGGCATTGTCGCCCAGAACCGGGCGACGCCCCTGTGCATCGCGCAAAAACAAGCTGGTCAGGCGCGCCGATAGCGCATCGGCGATCTGCCGTAGCGTTCGTTTCTGACCCGACCCTGTCGGATACTCGACCAGGAAATCATCGCCATAGTAGCGATGGAAACCATAAAGCCCCTCGATCAACAGATGGTTCACAGGCATCCAAACCGGCCCGCGCCAGTTCGAATTGCCGCCATAGGCGGGGGTGTCACTATCACCGGGGACATAGCTGCCGAGGAACGTTTGTCCATCCAGGTTCAGCGCAAACGGCCGGTCCGCATGCATGCGGGACACGCCGCGCACGCCGTGATCGGACAAAAATTCCGCCTCGTTCAGCATCCGCCGTAGCAGCGCCTTCATGCGATGGCCGCGCAAAAGGGACAGCAGACGGCGCGATCCCTTCCCCGCGACATCCCAGTTCGACACCAGCGAGGCCAAGTCGGCGCGATGCTGCAAAACCCATTGCAAACGGGCACTGAATTCCGGACAGCGTCGCAAGGTCTCGGGTTCCAGGACCTCGACCGCGAACAACGGAAACAACCCAACCAACGAGAAATAGCGCAGCGGGATGGATGATCCGTCCGGCCGCTGTAGCACGCTGTGATAGAATTGGTCGTCCTCGTCCCACAGACCCAGATTGCGGTTCTGCTTCGTCATCGCCTCGGCAATGGCCAGGAAATGTTCGAAAAACTTCGTCGCCGTCGATTCATAGACCGGATTGTGTTCCGCCAGTTCCAGCGCGATGCGCATCATATTCAACGCATACATCGCCATCCAGGATGTGCCATCGGACTGATCGATCCGCCCGGTAACGGGTAATTTCTGGCTGCGGTCAAAGATACCGATATTATCGAGGCCGAGGAAACCGCCCTGAAACACGTTCCGTCCATCGACGTCTTGGCGGTTCACCCAACCGGTGAAATTCATCATCAGTTTGTGAAATACTTGCTCCAGAAACCGTCGGTCGGGTTGACCGGTCTGCACCGCATCCATGCGATACACGCGCCAGGCGGCCCAGGCATGAACCGGCGGGTTCACATCGCCGAACGCCCACTCATAGGCTGGCAAGGTGCCGTTCGGGTGCATGAACCATTCATGCGTCAACAGCAGCAACTGCGCCTTGGCGAAGGCGGGATCGATCAGCGCATAGACAACGGCATGAAACGCCAGATCCCAGGAGGCATACCAGGGATATTCCCAGGTATCCGGCATCGAAATGATGTCGCGATTGTTGAGGTGCAGCCAATCGGCGTTCCGTCGTGCCGACCGTTCGGCCGGCGGCGGGGGTTGCAGCGGGTCGCCCTCAAGCCAGCGACGAACATCATAGCGATAGAACTGCTTGGACCACAGCAGCCCCGCCAGTGCCTGGCGCTGCACAAGGCGGGCATCCGGATCAGCGATATTGGCCTGCAAGGCGGCGTAAAACGCATCAGCTTCGGCCCGCCGTTCGTCGAACACGGCATCATGATCGGCGAACGGATCGGTTGTCGCCTCCGCCGGCCGCCACCGCAGCCGGACCCGGTGCGTCCCACCCGCCGGCACCGTCAGGCGGATATGCGCGGCGCATTTTGTCCCCCTGCTGCGGTCGATCGCATCGGCGTCACCATCCACGACGTAATCGCCGATGCCGTCCTTGAACGGGCCGGTTGCCGAGGCACCATACAGACGGGGCGTATTGGTTTCATTCCGACAGAACAAAAACGCGGCCGGCTGATCGACAAACCAGCAGCGCTGCTCCATCCGCGCATGCGTCGCGGTAACATGATCGCCCGTAAGGTCGAGCGACGGTTCGGCAATCCCCTGTCGCCAGATCCAGGTATTGCGCGCCCATAGCTGCGGCAACACATGCAACTCGGCCGGCGCATCGCCGCGATTGGCGACGGTGATGCACACCAGAATGTCGTCCGGTGCGGCCTTGGCATATTCCACCGTGACATCGAAATACCGGCCCTGCTCAAAAATACCGGTATCGATCAGTTCAAATTCCGGCTCCTGGCGCGAGCGGCGGGCATTTTCGGCGATCAGCGCCTCATACGGGAAAGCCGCCTGCGGGTATTTGTATAACATCCGCATATACGAATGTGTCGGCGTGCCATCCAGAAACCAGTAGAGTTCCTTGACGTCCTCGCCATGATTACCTTGCGCGTTGGTCAGGCCGAACAGGCGCTCTTTCAGGATGCGGTCCTGGCCGTTCCACAACGCCAGCGACAGGCACCAGCGCAAGCGGTCGTCGGCGAAACCGGCAATACCGTCTTCCCCCCAGCGATAGACGCGAGAGTGGGCATGCTCGAAGGGAAAATACGCCCAGGCATCACCATCGGCCGAGTAGTCCTCGCGCACCGTGCCCCATTGCCGGTCGGCCAGATACGGCCCCCATTGCAGCCACGCATCGCGATCGGCGAGGCGTCGGCCCTCAACCGTCTGCGAAAGATCAGCAGCCATCGGATCCATTCCAGTCAGCGCAGGCATCACCGGGCGGCGCGCCCCCGATCAAACGCCGGCGTCCACTGCCAGGATGGTCTGCCGCAAGCAAGCCCAGACATAGGGAAACACCGAGCGGCCGGCATGGACATGGAACAGATCAGCGGCAATGCGCCACAGCACGACCTCGGCCTTGCCCAGGACCGTGCGCGTGCACATACCCACCGGAAAACTGCGCGGATCCAGATCCAGCGCGCAAAACCCGTTCAGACACCAGGACGCCATCGGTCCCGATATCTCCAGCGCGCGGGTCCGCCA